>ERZ772820.415-NODE-415-length-41769-cov-44.821762_pt1 | contig 41769 bp, 39 predicted proteins | sample MGYA00511377_ERZ772820 | MGnify/ENA primary metagenome ERZ772820 (study PRJEB29015, sample SAMEA2737684) | human gut metagenome | biome: human gut; feature: human-associated habitat; material: faeces | place: China | collected 2012 ... | reverse complement strand
CCGCCGCCGACCCCCTGAAGGCCAAGCAGGAGGTGGAGGACATCATCGGCCTGCCCGCACTGGAGGCGCCGGAGATCTCCGCCAAGCTGGGCATCAACATCGACGCGGTGCTGGAGGACGTGGTGCAGAACGTACCCGCGCCCAAGGGCGACCCCAAGGCGCCGCTGCGGGCGCTGGTGTTTGACAGCCAGTACGACCCCTATGTGGGCGTGGTGGTGCTGTTCCGTATCATGGAGGGCTCTATCCGCAAGGGTCAGACCGTTCGCATGATGGCCTCCGGCGCGGAGTACACCATTCTGGAGTGCGGCTACCTCAAGCCGCTGGGCAACGAGCCCACAGACTGCCTGCAGGCCGGCGAGGTGGGCTACTTCACCGCCAGCATCAAAAACGTCAAGGACACCCGTGTGGGCGACACCATCACCGACGCGGCAACACCGGCCACCGAGCCGCTGCCCGGCTACCGTCCCGCCCAGTCCATGGTGTACTGCGGTATCTACACCGAGGACGGCAGCAAGTACCCCGACCTGCGGGACGCGCTGGAGAAGCTCCAGCTCAACGACGCCTCCCTGACCTTCGAGCCGGAATCCTCCGTGGCGCTGGGCTTCGGCTTCCGCTGCGGCTTTTTGGGAATGCTCCACATGGAGGTCATTCAGGAGCGGCTGGAGCGCGAGTTCAATCTGGATCTTGTGACCACGCTGCCCAGCGTGATCTACCACGTCTACAAGTCCGACGGCACCATGGTGAAGGTGGATAACCCCCACAACTACCCGGACCCCGGCACCATCGATCACGCGGAGGAGCCGTATGTCAAGGTGTCCATCATCGCCCCGCAGGACTATGTGGGCAACATCATGCCCATGTGTCAGGAGCGGCGCGGCGAGTTCAAGGATATGCAGTATCTGGACACCCATCTGGTGGAGCTGCACTATCAGATGCCCCTCAACGAGATCATCTACGACTTTTTCGACACGCTGAAGGCCAACACCAAGGGCTACGCCTCCCTGGACTATGAGCTGTCCGGCTACCGCACCAGCGATCTGGTGAAGGTGGATCTGCTGCTCAACGGCGACGGCGTGGATGCCCTGAGCTTCATCGCCCACCGGGATAAGGCCTACGGCCGCGCCCGCCGCCTGTGCGAGAAGCTGAAGGACAACATCCCCCGCCAGCTGTTCGAGGTACCCATTCAGGCGGCCATCGGCGGGCGCATCATCGCCCGCGAGACGGTGAAGGCCATGCGCAAGGACGTGCTGGCCAAGTGCTACGGCGGCGATATCACCCGTAAGAAGAAGCTGCTGGAGAAGCAGAAGGAGGGCAAGAAGAAGATGCGGAACCTCGGTACGGTGCAGGTGCCTACCGAGGCGTTCATGGCCGTCCTCAAGCTAGACAGCGATTGATCTTCTTGCCTTACCGCCGCACCGCGATACATGCAACAAAAAGAGACACAGAGCGCCTTTGCGTTCCGTGTCTCTTTTCGTATTTTTCCGGCGCCCCACGCCGCAGTGGCGGCTGCCGTCACCGCAAGACCGCTTCTTGCAGCGCCCGCAGATCCTCCCCGTCGGGGTGGGACAGGGCGCGGTCGAAATTCTCGATCAGCGCATCCAGATTCGCCGGATGCTCCGGCTGTCCCTTCATCTTCACATACCGCTCCCGCACGGTCTGAGGCATCCTGCCCTGACACATATACGTTCCGATCACGGTATTGCTGGGGTCGATAGAGCGCTGGGCGTTGTCGAGGATCCTCTGAAAATACGCCTCGCTGCCGCCGAAGCCCGCCGTGCCGAACAGGAATATCCGCCTGTTCCGCAGCGTTTTCAGCAGGCGCACCGTGGCCTCATCCGCGCCGCCCTTGTCCGTCCAGAAGCCGATATACAGCGTATCGGTATCGGGTACCGCCGCGCCGCTCTCTCCGAAATATACGCACGCCTCCCGCGGCAGCGGGAGCTGGATCTGCGCCGGCAGTTTACCATCGGCGCCTTCGTGGGCTTCTATTTCGCCCAGGCGGCGGAAAAGCACCATGTGATCCTCATCTCCTCCATGCCGGAGGCGTGGTTCCGGCAGACAAAGATCCATGTGGCCGCCACGGCGGAGGAGGCGCTGGCGTCGGCCCGCCGGCTCAACGGCGGCAGTCTGGACGGACTGTACACCGCGCTGCTGCCCGGCGGCGGCAGCGTGCTCCCCGTGCTGCCCTGACACCGCGCAAAGCACAGGCCCCCGGCCATCGGCCGGGGGCCTTTTGTATGCAGGTGTTTACTGCCCGTCGCCGGCAGGAGGCGGCGGGACTGTCCCGTCCAGGAGCCTTTCCGCCACCTGGATGGTACCTCCGTCCTGCGGCAGCTCCCGCACCACCCGGAAGCCGTTCTTTCGCCAGAAGTGGGTGGACTGGGGGTTATCCTTGTCCATCCCCAGTATGCACCGCCGGAAGCCCTGCGCCTGCAGGGCGGCCAGCGCCTCCGAGGCGATCCGGCTGCCGGTGCCCGCGCCCTGGATGGCGCTGTGCGTCATAAAGAAGCCCAGGGACAGATCGCTGCCGCCGGGGTACCCTGCGATCAGGTCCATGACGGCGGTCAGCGTGCCGCGGGTGAAAAAGCCCAGGTAATAGTGCTGTTCCGGGGAGACGCCCGGCGGAAGGGCGGTCAGGTCGTGCTCCACCAGCGCGAGGGTGACCTCCGCGCCGCAGCGGGCGTAGTACTGCGTGTCCGCCTTACAGAAGGCGTAGACCACGGGGGCGTCCGCCAGTCCCAGCCGCCGCACGTCATACGCGGCGGACAGCTTTCCGATCTCGATCCTGTCCATACCGAAAACCTCCGGAAATGTCGCACAGCGGCTTATTCTCTGGCACTATCCTATCACAGCCTCCCGCGAAACACAAGCGCACGGCCGGCGGCCGGGCGCTTGTCGTCTGTGGGAGCCGCGTTCAGCCGTTGGACGCGGCCTCCGGCTTCCCGTATGCTTCCTCCATTTCCCACGTGTGCGCACGGAACAGCTCCAGCGCCCGCGCCCGGATGCAGGGGAGCGAGCTTTGATCCGTGTCCGCAAACGCGCGCCGGAGCCGCGCGGAGGCCACCGCGTGGCTGTCGCCGGCCTTGCTTTCGTCCGCCTCCGACAGGAACTTTTGCAGCAGCCCCGGATCGCCGGTGTAGTGCAGCTCCACCAGCTTCGCCCGGTATTCCAGCTCCGCGGGGGTGATCCCGGGGAACCGCTTCATATCCACCGTGTGCTGCGCTTCGTGCTTCAGCAGGGAGACGAGGAACCGCTCGCTTGTAAAATCATACGCCTGCTCGATGCAGTTGATGGTGCCGTCGGGCGAGGCCCAGCCGCCCGTGCCGTACCGGCCGAAGGTCAGATAGTCCATCCAGCTGCGGAATATGAAGTCCCTGAGGATGTTGACGGTGTATGCCGCCGTTCCGTCCGGCAGCTCCACCTGATAGACGGTGGGGACCGTATCCCGCCAGATATAGGGGCCGTAGTAGCCCTGGGTCTTCCCGAAAAGCGCGTGACAGCCCGCCGCTTCAAACTCCGCCTGCAGCCGCTCCGTCAGAAGCGCCTCCGGCGCATCGGGCATGTGCAGGAGCGCCCGCAGCCCTGTCAGCAGTCTGTCCGCGGCCTCCGCCTCCGGCAGGCCGCAGTAAAAGGTGTCGCGGTAATAGATCTGGTACAGGCGCAGGATATCATTGAGCGCGTCCGGTATGTCAAACGTGCGGTACACCTGCTCCTCAAAGATCGCCGTGTACGCGGGAAGAATATCCCTGAACTCCTCGTGCCCGCGCATGTAGGCGATGGCGCCCTTTATGTCTCCGTTTATAAAAAACTGGCTGATCTCCATAGCCGCTCTCTCCTCCGAAGTTCCGGTCTGTATGTGTGTTCCCCTCTATCCTACCATGCGCAGGGGCAGAAAACAAGCCTCCGGTCAGTGACCGGAGGCTTGCTGCTGTGCGGTTTGTGCTTCGCCGGAGCGGAGGTGTTACATCTCCTTGATGGCAGCCTGTGCGGCGGCCAGACGGGCGATAGGCACACGGAAGGGGGAGCAGGACACATAGTCCAGACCCACCTTGTGGCAGAACTCCACGGAGGAGGGGTCGCCGCCGTGCTCGCCGCAGATGCCCAGATGCAGCTCCGGACGGGTCTCGCGGCCCAGCTTGGCAGCCATCTTCACCAGCTTGCCGACGCCGATCTGATCCAGCTTGGCAAACGGATCGCTCTCGTAGATCTTCTTGTCGTAGTAGGCACCCAGGAACTTACCGGCGTCGTCGCGGCTGAAGCCGAAGGTCATCTGGGTCAGGTCGTTGGTGCCGAAGGAGAAGAACTCGGCCTCCTTGGCGATCTCGTCGGCGGTCAGCGCCGCACGGGGGATCTCGATCATGGTACCCACCAGATACTTCATATCCATACCGGCAGCGGCCAGCTCCTCATCGGCGGTCTTGACCACCACGTCCTTGACGTACTTCAGCTCCTTGACCTCGCCCACCAGCGGGATCATGATCTCGGGAACCATGTTCCAATCGGGGTGCTTCTTCTGCACGTTGATGGCGGCGCGGATAACGGCACGGGTCTGCATGACGGCGATCTCCGGGAAGGTGACAGCCAGACGGCAGCCGCGGTGACCCATCATGGGGTTGAACTCGTGCAGGGAGGCGATGATGGCCTTGATGTCCGCAACGGACTTGCCCATATCCTTGGCCAGCAGCTCGATGTCGTGCTCCTCGGTGGGAACGAACTCGTGCAGGGGGGGATCCAGGAAGCGGATGGTAACGGGGCAGCCCTCCATGGCCTCGTAGATGCCCTCGAAGTCGCCCTGCTGCATGGGCAGCAGCTTGGCCAGCGCTTTCTCGCGCTGCTCCACGGTGTCGGAGCAGATCATCTCACGGATGGCGGCGATACGGTCGCCCTCGAAGAACATATGCTCGGTACGGCACAGGCCGATGCCCTGCGCGCCCAGCTCACGGGCCTTGGCGGCGTCGTGGGGGGTATCGGCGTTGGTGCGGACCTGCAGACGACGGAACTTGTCAGCCCACGCCATGATGCGGCCGAAGTCGCCGCCCACGCTGGCGTCCACGGTGGGCATAGCGCCGTCGTAGATGTTGCCGGTGGAGCCGTCCAGGCTCAGCCACTCACCCTCATGATAGGTCTTGCCGGCCAGCGTAAACTGCTTGTTGGCCTCGTCCATGTTGATGGCGCCGCAGCCGGAAACGCAGCACTTGCCCATGCCGCGTGCCACAACGGCAGCGTGGGAGGTCATGCCGCCGCGGACGGTCAGGATGCCCTGTGCGGCCTTCATGCCCTCGATATCCTCGGGAGAGGTCTCCAGACGGACCAGAACCACCTTCTCGCCGCGCTCAGCCCAGGCCTTGGCGTCCTCAGCGGTGAAGACGATCTTGCCGCAGGCGGCGCCGGGGGAGGCGGGCAGGGCCTTGCCCACAGGCTCGGTGGACTTCAGCGCCTTGGGATCGAACTGGGGATGCAGCAGGGTATCCAGGTTGCGGGGATCGATCATGGCCACCGCCTGCTGCTCGGAGATCATGCCCTCGTCCACCAGGTCGCAGGCGATCTTCAGTGCGGCGGGCGCGGTGCGCTTACCGTTGCGGCACTGCAGCATATACAGCTTGCCGTGCTCCACGGTGAACTCCATGTCCTGCATGTCGCGGTAGTGATCCTCCAGAATGTTGCAGACCTTGACGAACTCGTCATAGGCCTCGGGGAACTTCTCGGCCATCTCGGCGATGGGCATGGGGGTACGCACGCCGGCCACCACGTCCTCGCCCTGGGCGTTGGTCAGGAACTCGCCCATCAGCTGCTTTGCGCCGGTGGCGGGGTCACGGGTAAAGGCAACGCCGGTGCCGCAGTCGTCGCCCATGTTGCCGAAGGCCATGGACTGGACGTTGACGGCAGTACCCCAAGAGTAGGGGATATCGTTGTCGCGGCGGTACACGTTGGCGCGGGGGTTGTCCCAAGAACGGAACACGGCCTTGATGGCGCCCACCAGCTGCTCCTTGGGATCGGAGGGGAAGTCCTCACCGATCTTGGCCTTGTACTCGGCCTTGAACTGCATGGCCAGCTCCTTCAGGTCGGCGGCATCCAGCTCCACGTCCTGCGTCACGCCCTTCTGCTCCTTCATGGCATCGATGAGCTGCTCGAAATACTTCTTGCCCACCTCCATGACCACGTCGGAGTACATCTGGATAAAGCGGCGGTAGCAGTCCCAAGCCCAGCGGGGGTTGTTGGACTTCTTGGCGATGACGTCCACCACATCCTCGTTCAGGCCGAGGTTCAGGATGGTGTCCATCATGCCGGGCATGGAGGCGCGGGCGCCGGAGCGGACGGAGACCAGCAGGGGATTCTCGTGATCGCCGAACTCCTTGCCGGTGATCTTCTCCATCTTCTCGATATACTCCATGATCTCGGCCATGATCTCGTCATTGATCTGACGGCCGTCCTCATAATACTGGGTGCAGGCCTCGGTGGTGATGGTGAAGCCCTGGGGAACGGGCAGGCCGATATTGGTCATCTCAGCCAGGTTCGCGCCCTTGCCGCCCAGCAGCTCACGCATCTTCGCGTTGCCCTCGGTGAACAGGTAACAATACTTCTTGCTCATGGTAGTCCCTCCATCTATTATCAATATAGTTGTACCAAACGATGAGAACGTTTCTTATTATAGTCAAATTTTTCGTCAAAAGCAAGACTATTCCCAAATTTTTCTGTTTTTTTGCAATAGGTTTCCAGTTTCGCAGGAATCGCCTCTATGGGAAACATTTTCCCCCATATCCGTAGAATAAAACTTGCCTGTCCCGCTTTTTGTGTGGTATACTGATACATTAGAAAAATAGGGGTGTCAGACCCCCCTACGGAAAAAGGAGAGCGCCATGGCCCAGCTTCTGCCGGAAAACAGCACACTGGAGCGCACCATCCGCCGTGCGGCGGAGCAGGGGCGGCTGAGCCACGCCATCATACTCTCCGGCACCGGCGACCTGACGGGCGCGGCACGGTTCATCGCCGCCGCCCACGTCTGCGAGGGGACGGACAGGCCCTGCCTGCGGTGCCGCCACTGCCGGAAGGTGCTGGAGGGTATCCACCCCGACGTGTCGGTGATCCGGGACACGGAGCACCGGGAGCTGACGGTGGACGCCGTCCGGGAGCTGCGGCAGGACGTGTACATCCGTCCCAACGAGGCGGCGCGGAAGGTGTATATCATCGCGGACAGCCGCCAGCTCAACGAGCGGGATCAGAACGTGCTGCTGAAGATCGTGGAGGAGGGGCCGCCCTACGCCGCCTTCATCTTCTGCACCGACAGTCCCACCGCGCTGCTGGAGACGGTGCGCTCCCGGTGCGTGCTGCTGAAAAGCGCCGATCTGCCGCCGGAGACCCTGCCGCCGGAGACGGAGCAGCTCTGCCTCGCCTTTGCCAAGGGAAAGCTGCTGCCGGTAACGCGGTATCTGGTATCGCTGGAGACCCGGAAGCTGAAGCGGGACGAACTGCGCACCGTGCTGCGCAGTGCCTGGTGCGCCGCGGCGGAAGCGCTGCTGCTGCAAATGGGCAAGGAGACGCCGGATCCCGCCTGCGGCGAGACGGCGCAGGCGCTGGCCCGCGGCTTGACCTGCCGCCAGCTCCAAAAGCTGACGGCGCTGCTGGAGAAGTACAGCGGCGAATGTGAATATAATGTAGGCGCGGGCCATGTTCTTGGCGCCCTCGCCGTGGAATGGGAGGAGCTTCTATGACCACTGTAATTTCCGTCCGCTTTCGAAGCGGCTGTAAGACCTATTATTTTGACCCGAAGGACCTGACGGTGGAGGCCGGTCAGGACGTGATCGTGGAGACGGCGCAGGGCCCGGAATTTGCCCAGTGCTGCGAGGGCAACCACGCCGTACCCGATGAGCAGGTGGTGCCGCCGCTGCGGGCGGTGCTGCGTATCGCCACCGACAATGACCGCCACACCGCCGCCTATAACCGGAGCCGGGAGAAGGACGCCTTTGACATCTGCCAGAAGAAGATCCTCCAGCACAAGCTGGAGATGAAGCTGGTGCGGGTGGAGTGCAGCTTCGACGGCTCCAAGATTCTGTTCTTCTTCACCGCCGACGGCCGCGTGGACTTCCGTGAGCTGGTGAAGGATCTGGCCGGCGTGTTCCGCGCCCGCATCGAGCTGCGGCAGATCGGCGTCCGGGACGAGGCCAAGATGCTGGGCGGCCTGGGCATCTGCGGCAGACCCTTCTGCTGTTCCCAGTTCATGGACGAGTTCCTACCGGTGTCCATCAAGATGGCCAAGACCCAGAGCCTGTCCCTGAACCCCACCAAGATCTCCGGCACCTGCGGCCGGCTGATGTGCTGCCTGAAGTACGAGCAGGACGCCTACGAGGACGCCATCAAGCGTATGCCCAAGAACGACTCCTTCGTGCTGACGCCGGACGGCCCCGGCAACGTCTCCGATGTGAATCTGCTGAAGGAGACGGTGAACGTCCGGCTGGATGACCGGCCGGAGGGCCCCCGCTGCTACCACAACTGCGAGGTATGCGTCCTGCGCAACGGCAAGGGCAGCCGGGACGGCATTGTGATCCCCGACCAGCGGCCGGAGCGCTATGTGGAGCCGGTGAAGGAGGACGAGATGCCTCCCATCAGCTTCATCAGCGACTTTACGCCCGTACCCGCCGACAAGCCCGAGGAGGGGGAGAAGCGCCGTCGCCGCAGCCGCGGCGGGCGTGACCGCAAGAAGTCCGAGGGCGCCGCCGCACCGGAAAAGCGCGGGGACAAGCCCGCTAAGCCGGATAAGCCCGCCAAGGCGGAAAAGCCCGAAAAGAAAGAGCGTACCGACAAGCCCGCCGGGGATAAGCCCGCCGCCCGTTCCGGCAGCCGCCGCCGGGGACGCCGGAGCGGCGGAGGTGCCGCCGCAGGCGGCAGCACCCAGCAGACCGCGCCCCGTCCCAATAAGCCGCAGGAGAACCAGAGCGCCAAGTCCGGCGGCGACCAGCGCAAACGCCCCCGGCATCGGGGCGGACGCCGCAAAAACGGCGGCGGCAAGTCCGGCGCAGGCACGGAGGCGTAACACACTATGGGAAAATTCACCGGCCTGCTGCTGGCCAGCGACTACGACAATACACTGACATACACGGCGGAGGCGCTGCGCCTCTGCGCCCCCATGCCGCCGGTATCCGACGTCAATCAGGCGGCGCTGCGCCACTTCATGGCGGAGGGCGGCGTCTTCTCCGTGGCCACGGGCCGCGCCAAGCCCGCCTTTGAGGTGGTGGCACACGGCGTACCCATGAACGGCCCCACCATCCTGTTCAACGGCGCTGCCATCTACGACTTCGCCGCCGGCAGGTATCTGTACACCGCGTTCCTGCCGGACATTGTCCGGACCCACATCGCCCAGACCCTCCGGGCGCTGCCCTTTGCCGCCGTGGAGCTGTACCACGACGACAACAGCATTCACGCCCTCCAGCCCAACGAGGTGACGCGGCGGCACCTCCATGTGACCCACTCGCCCACGGTGATCGTGGACAGCATGGCGCAGGTGCCGTCCCCCATCAGCAAGGCGCTGTTCTCCACGGAGCCACCGGATCAGGCGGCGCTGCTGGACTATCTCCGCGCCGCGCCGTGGTACGGCGACTACGAGATCGTAGCCAGCAGCGAATCGCTGGTAGAGCTGACCGCCAAGGGCGCCAACAAGGGCGGCATGGTGCAGCACCTTGCCGCGCTGCTGGATATCCCGCAGGACAGGGTGATCTGCGTGGGCGACCACGCCAACGATGTCTCCATGCTGACGTGGGCGGGCGCGGCCTTTGCCCCCGCCAACGCCCTGCCGGAGGTACTGGCGCTGCCCTGCGTCCACGCGCTGCCAGACTGTCGGGAGAACGCTATCGCCGCGCTGATTGCGCTGCTGGACGAAAAATATTGACCGATACGGACGGAAAAGCGCCCCAAAGGGGGCGCTTTCCTTATTTTTCCGGGGTATATTGACCAATGTTCACAATTTTATCCTTGACGTGGGAGCGGAAACAAGGTATGATACCGTTTGTAACGAATTTGTAACTTTTAGGTGAATCCCACTATGAAACAACTACTGGCAGAAAAACCAACACAAAAAAATCCCGCGCAGGATCCCAACCGCACGCCCATGTCGCTGTCGGCGCTGTGGCAGCTTTGGAAGGATAACCTGAAGAGCTGGCGGCAGTACCGGGAGGAGCATCCCGACCTGTTTACGCTGAACCTGCAGGCGGGCGTCCGGCATCTGGCGGCGCGGTGCAAGGAGATCCGGGGCAGCGCCCATCATCTGGTGGACGAGAGCCGCCACAGCCGCTTCCCCGAATCAGAACACGGCGCGGCGCAGCTGTTTCTGTTCTTCTGGAACAGCCTGCCCCGTCTGGGCGCCAACCTCCGCGAGCGGCTGAGCCAACGCCGCAAGCGCCTGATCCGCATCGGCGACCGGCTGCGCAGCTTCTTTGAGCAGATCAAGCTGCACCCGGCGGTCTTTTTGGCCTCGGCCATGGGCATCGCCGCCGCCGCGACCATTCTCTCCCTGTACACCATCGGCGCCCGCGCCGTCTACGACGGCAAGGATCTGGGCGTCGTCTCCTCCCGGCAGGCGGTGGCGCTGGCGGTCACGGAGGTGGAGGGCATCACCCGCGAGACGCTGCAGGACAGCAGCTACAAGGTGGATCAGTCCCTGCTGGAGACCAAGACCGGCGTGTTCCTGCGTAAGGAGGTCGCGTCGGAGGAGGACTTTCGGGACGAGCTGACTGACGAGCTGGGTCTGGTAGAGGACGCCTATGTCCTGTATGTGGACGGGGAAAAGGTGGTAGCCACCACGTTCCCCGGCGCGCTGGATGACATTCTGGCCCAGCTGAAGCTGGGCTATCAGACGGAGGACACGGTGGACGCCTACTTCGTGGAGGATGTGGAGATCCGACAGGAGTACGTGGACACTTCCTACATTATGAATCTGGGCTATATCGCCGAGATCCTCAACGCCACCAGGGAGGGCGAGGTCACCTACACCGTCAAGAGCGGTGACAGCTATTACAGCATCGCCGGCGAATACGGTATCTCCGTGGACACGCTGATGAAGATGAACCCGGGCTACGACCCCAAGATCCTGCGGGTGGGCGACGTGCTGACCATCAGCAACGCCGTGCCCTACCTGACGGTGGTGAACGTGGAGCGGCAGTGCTATGTGCAGGATGTACCCTATCCTGTGGAGTACACCGACGACGCCTCCATGTATCAGGGCGAGTATAAGGTCACGTCCCCCGGCGTCTACGGCAAGGCGGACGTCACCGCCAACGTCACCTATATCAACGGTACGGAGACGGAGCGGGAGATCGTGGCCAGCGTCACCTTGTCCCAGCCGGTGACGGAGCAGCAGCTCCGCGGCACCAAGGAGCGTCCCTCCTGGTATCCCACCGGCAGCTTCGGCTGGCCCTGCAACGGCATCATCACGTCCTATTTCGGACGGCGCAACACCGGTATCCGCGGCGCCAGCACCTACCACGAAGCCATCGACATCGCCAACAGCTACGGCACGCCGATCTACGCCTCCGACGGCGGCACGGTGATCTACTCCGGCTGGATGGGCGGCTACGGCTATCTGGTGAAAATCGACCACGGCAACGGGTATGTCACCTACTACGGCCATAACAGCTCGCTGCTGGTGTCCGTGGGCGAGCACGTCCACAAGGGACAGCAGGTCGCCCGCATGGGCTCCACGGGTATCTCCAGCGGCAACCACTGCGACTTCCGCATCCAGCTGAACGGCACGTTCCTGAACCCGCTGAACTATCTGTGATCCCCTGTGACCGACAGTTGACGCGAGCCAATTTCCCGTGCTATAATGTATGCACTTACGGATAGCGAGGTGAAAAGGATGAAGAAGCTTCTCTGCCTGCTGACTTTGGTGTGCTGCCTGGCGATGAGCCTGTCTGTCGCCTGCGCCAGCCCCCTCACCGGGGATACCAGCAACATGGGACTGTGGATCACCATGGTCGTTGTCGCCGTGGTGCTTCTGGTGGTACTGGTCATCATAGGCGCTAAGAAAAAGAAGTAAAACTGCATGAAAAGACTCCCGCAGCCAATGGGCCGCGGGAGTCTTTTTCTGTGCGGTGTGCCGCTGCCGGCAGGCAGGGAGGGCGCTGCACCCTCCTGCAGACAAAGCAAAACGGGCATCCTTTCGGATACCCGTTGAGTTTGGTCATTAGCCAATGTTGTTCAGCTTCAGCGTCAGCGCGCTCTTCTTGTGAGCCGCGTTGTTCTTGTGCAGCAGACCCTTGGCAGCAGCCTTGTCGATCGCCTTGACTGCGACCTTGTAAGTGCCCTCGGCCTCGGTGCGATTGCCTTCAACGGCAGCAGCCTCGAACTTCTTGATAGCAGTCTTCAGTGCGGACTTATTGGCTTTGTTGCGAGCATTTCTCGCCTCTGCCACCAGAACACGCTTCTTAGCAGACTTGATATTCGGCAAACCAAACACCTCCCCGACATCAGATTTTTTATACGCAGAAAAGAAGACTTCCACGCAGGATGATATTTTAGCATCATTGCTCAGAAAATGCAAGACTTTTTTGCAATTTTGACTCAGATTTTCGCATAAATCTATTTCAAGCGGTCATCCTACCCGTAAGCCACAACATTTTGTGTTCAGAAGGGAGCGTTTGCCACAACAATGACCGTACCTCGTACCGATCTGGCGCTGGAGGCCGCCGACGATCTGGCCGCCCGCACCAAAAAAAATTCGCCGCCGGAGGGCATCCGGCGGCTGGAGAGCTTGCAGGAGGGCTACGCCGTCACCGATATCCGCATCACCAACGATGCCGGCGCGCAGGCGCTGGGCAGGCCGGTGGGCCGCTATATCACCGTGGATCTCCGCCCCTACTTTGACCGGCAGCGCACCTTTTTCCACAGGGCGGTCTGGTGCATCGCCCAGCAGCTGCGCGCCCTGCTGCCTGACGCAGGTCCCCGCTCCCAGATCCTTGTGGCGGGGCTGGGCAACCGCGCCATGACCCCCGACGCCATCGGCCCCGCCGCCGTGGAGAACCTGCTGGTGACGCGGCACATGGTACGCACCCTGCCCCGGCAGTTTCAGGGCTTCACCCCTGTCTCCGCCCTGTGTACCGGCGTGCTGGCCCGCACGGGGCTGGAGACGCTGGAGCTGATACAGGGCGCGGCGGCGCACATCCGCCCTACCGCCGTCATCGCCATCGACGCGCTGGCCGCCCGCAGCCGGGATCGGCTCTGCGCCACGGTGCAGCTCAGCGACACGGGACTGACCCCCGGCTCCGGCGTGGGCAATCACCGCCGTGCCGTGGATCGGGCGGCGCTGGGCGTGCCGGTCATCGCCGTGGGCGTCCCCACGGTCATCGACGGCGCCACCCTGTGCGCAGACCTGCTGGAGGAGGCGGGCTGTTCCCGGCAGGCGCTGTGCGGCCGGGGTGCTGACCTGTTCGTTACGCCGCAGGACATTGACCAGCGCGTGACGGAGCTGGGGCGCATGGTGGGCTACGGTATCACGCTGGCGCTCCAGCGCGGCCTGACGCTGGAGGACGTCACCGGTCTGCTGGGGTGATCGGCTCTTGCAAAATCCGCCCTTCCGCGCTACAATACTTGCAAAGAAACGACAAGGGAGGGCGACCCTATGGAATTCAATCCTCAGTTGCAGCTGGCAGGTCTGCTGGAGTGGATGCACACCCAGCTGGAGGCGTGTCACGGGCGTACCGCCGTCATCGGCATCTCCGGCGGCAAGGACAGCTCCACCGTGGCGGCGCTGGCCGCCGCCGCCTATGGGCGGGAGCGCGTGTACGGCGTGCTGATGCCCGACGGCGTACAGCCGGACATCGACTACTCCCAGGCGCTGGTGGAGCATCTGCGCATCCCCCACTGCACCATCAACATCCACGACGCGGTACAGGGCGTGCTGACGGAGATGGAGCGGGTAGGGCTGACGCCCAGCCGCCAGACCGTGGTGAACCTGCCCAGCCGCATCCGTATGTCCACCCTGTACGCCGTGGCCCAGTCGCTGGACGGCGGCGTGGTCATCAACACCAGCAACCTGTCGGAGGACTGGGTGGGCTACTGCACCATCTATGGCGACAGCGCCGGCGCTTTCTCGCCGCTGGGTATGTACACCACGGAGGAGGTCATCGCGCTGGGCCGTCAGCTGGGCCTGCCGGAGAAGTTCCTCATCAAGCCGCCCTCCGACGGCCTGACCGGCCTCACCGACGAGGACAATCTGGGTTTCACCTACCATGCGGTGAATGAGTATGTCCGCCGTGGCGTGGTGGATCCCGCCATCAAGGAGCAGATCGACGCCAAGCACCGCGCCAGCCGCTTCAAGTTCCAGACCATTCCCGTATACCACAACGGGCTGCCCATGGCGCTGGAGGATGAGACCAACTACTACAAATAAGTAAAACACACCCTGCGTCCTGAGACGCAGGGTGTGTTTTCTTGCTTTGCCGCAGCGCAGAAGAAGCCCCGCCGACCGGCGGGGCTTCTTCTGTGTGTTTTGTGTGTTAGGAGAGAGAGAAAATCACATAAGGAAGGGAAGTTCCTTTGGATGCTGCTATATTACCCAGAAAAATTGGCAAAATCATGAATCTCTCATGAACATTTTGTGAATTTCCCCGTTTTTATTGGAATTTCTTGCTCTCCGCCACCGCCATCTGGTCGCAGCGGTTGTTCTTCTCGTTCTCCGCATGGCCCTTGACCCAGTGATAGTGCATCTCGTGCCGGTCTGTCAGCGCCAGCAGCCGCTCCCACAGGTCGGGGTTCAGCGCCGGTTTTTTATCGGATTTGATCCAGCCCCGCTTCTGCCAGCCCTTGGCCCAGCCTTTGGAAAGACCGTCGATGACGTACTTGGAGTCGGAGTACAGCTCCACCACGCAGGACTCCTTCAGCAGCGCCAGCGCCTCGATGACGGCGGTCAGCTCCATTCGGTTGTTGGTGGTGTCCGCCGCACCGCCGGACAGCTCCTTCTCCGTCTCCTTATAGCGGAGGATCGCTCCCCAGCCGCCGGGCCCGGGATTGCCGCTGCAAGCGCCGTCGGTGTATATTTCAACTGTTTTCATAAGTCTCCCGTTCCTTGCTGTTTCCCCGGTTTTTATAGGTGTTCCTCCACGCCCAGAACGGTCAGCACGCCGCCCTCCACGCGGAAGCGGACGTTCCGCCCGCCGTAGGCCATGCCGTAGACCCGCGCCGGGTCGTCCTGATACCGGGGCCGGGGGTCGTTGGCCAGCACCGACAGCAAGCCCTGCCGCTGCGCCTCCGGAACGGCGTCCAGCAGCGATGCCGGACATTCCACCGTCAGCCTTTCTCCCGCCAGACCGGCGGTGAACCCGCCGGCGGCGCCGGGATGGCTGTCCGTATACGCCAGATACGGCTTGATGTCAAAGATGGGCGTCCCGCTGACCAGATCGGCGCCCCGTACATGGAGCACCGGCCCCTCCGGCGTGTCCCATTCGATGCGCTCCAGCGCCACGGAGGACAGCCCCAGCCCGTTGGGGCGGAAGGGGGAGCGGGTGGCGAATACGCCCATGCGGGTGTTGCCTCCCAGCCGGGGCGGACGGACGGTGGGCGACCAGTCCTGCCGCAGCGCCCGGTCAAACTGCCAGATCAGCCAGATATGGGAGAAATCCTCCAGACCCCGCAGCGCCGCCGGGTCGCGGTAGGGCGGCTCCAACACGATGCGTCCGGGGCAGGCGGCCACGCCGCTCTGCCGCGGTACGCCGAATTTCTCCGCGAAGGGCGTCTCGATACGGGCGATTGGTGTGATGTCCGCCATATCAGCGCTCCCGCATTCCCGTGTCGGTGAGGTGGGCCGCGATGTCCTTGGGCAGACGGCAGAGCCGCACCACCTCGCCGGCCACGATGATGACCATCCCCGCCACGATGACCCAGATATTTTTCGTGGAGCTGGCTGTGAAGAACATCAGAAGCAGCACCAGCAGCAGTCCCATGTTGATGCGGCCGTTGCCCTCCTCGATCTGTCGGAGCGCCTCATCCTTCTCATAGATGACCTTGTTGTACACAAACTGGCTTTTCTCCGCCGCGTTGTGGTACATCGTCTTTGTAAAATACTGCCAGCGGCTCAGCGGCACCATGGCTTCCCGGGGTGCGCTGTTCATACCGTCTCCTCCGTCTCAGGCGTTTCCGCCGTCTCGTCCTTCTCCTCCGGGTCAGCCAGCGCCATGGAGATCACATGGTCGCCCTCCTCCTTGAAGCGCATGACGATGACGCCCTGCGTGGCGCGTCCGGCCACGCGGATATTCTCCACCGGCGTGCGGATGAGAATACCGGCCTCTGTTACCAGCAGCAGATCCTCCGTGCCATCCACCATTTTCATGCCCACCACACAGCCGGTCTTGTCCGTGACCATGTAGTTGCGGATACCCAGTCCACCGCGGTTGGTGATGCGGTACTCCTCGATAGGCGTCCGCTTGCCGAAGCCGTTTTCGGTGATGGACAGCACCGTCTTGCCCGCGTCGGCGCGGGCGGCGCCGATAACATAGTCGCCCTCCCGCAGGCGGATGCCCCGGACGCCCACGGCGGTACGTCCCATGGCGCGCACGTCCGTCTCGTCGAAGCACACCGCCTGTCCGTCGTGGGTGGCGATGAGCATACGGTCATGTCCCCGGGTCTCCGTCACGGAGATCAGCTGGTCGCCCTCGTCCAGCGTCAGGGCGCGGATGCCGTTATTCCGCAGGTTCTTCAGGGCGCTGACCTCCAGACGCTTCACCGTGCCGTTCCGGGTGGTCATGAACAGGTACAGCTCCTCGTCGGTCTGCTCCCGGAAGTGGAGCATGGCCTGTACCCGCTCGCCCGCCTCCACCTGCAGGATGTTGACGATATTGGTACCCTTGGCGGTCTTGCCGCTCTCCGGGATCTGATAGCCCTTCTTGCGGTAGACCTTGCCGGTGTCGGTAAAGAACAGGATATAGTCGTGGGTAGACGCGGTGAACACGTCCACCACGGTATCCTCCTCACGGGTGGTGATGCCCTTCTTGCCCATACCGCCCTTGCTCTGGGCGGCGTACTCGCTGACCGGCGTGCGCTTGATGTAGCCGTTCTCCGTCAGGGTAAAGACGCACTGCTCCTCCTCGATGAGATCCTCGATGTCCAGTTCATCCTCCACGTCCTGGATCTCGGTCTTGCGGTCGTCGCCGAACTTCTCGGCAATGGCGGTCAGCTCCTCCTTGAGGATGGACTTCACCAGACTCTCGTCGCTGAGGATACGCAGGAAGTAGGCGATCTTCTCCCCCAGCTCCTTGTATTCGGTCTGGAGCTTCTCCCGGTCAAGACCCTGCAAAGCCTTGAGGCGCATATCCAGAATGGCCTGCGCCTGCACATCGTCCAGCCCGAAGCGGGTCATCAGATTTTCCTTGGCGTTGTCGTAGCTGCTGCGGATGATGCGGATGACCTCGTCGATGTTGTCCTGCGCGATGAGCAGACCCTCCAGCAGGTGGGCGCGCTCCTGCGCCTTCTTCAGGTCGAACCGCGTCCGGCGGACGATGATCTCCTCCTGGAACTTCAGATACTCGTCGATGATGTGACGCAGAGAGAGGATCTTCGGCTGCCGCTGGTTCTCCACCAGCGCCAGCATATTGATGGCAAACGTGGTCTGGAGCTGGGTCTGGGCGAACAGGCGGTTCAGGACCACCTGCGGATTGGCGTCACGCTTGAGCTCGATGACCATGCGCATACCGTTGCGGTCGGACTCGTCCCGGATATCGGAGATACCATCCAGACGCTTATCCTCCACCTGATCGGCGATGGCCTTGATGAGCATCCGCTTGTTCACCTGATAGGGCAGCTCCGTGATGATGATGCGGGTGCGGCCGCTGCCGAACTCCTCAAACTCGTGGCGGGCGCGCACCATCAACCGTCCCCGGCCGGTGGCGTAGGCGGCGCGGATGCCGCTTCTGCCCATAATGATGCCCTTCGTGGGGAAGTCGGGGCCCTTGACGTGCTCCATCAGGTCGCCGAGGGTGGCGTCCGGGTCGTCCAGCACGCAGATACAAGCGCCGATGACCTCCCGCAGGTTGTGGGGCGGGATGTTGGTGGCCATGCCTACGGCGATACCGCTGGAGCCGTTGACCAGCAGGTTGGGGAACCGGCAGGGCAGCACACGGGGCTCCTTGCGGCTCTCATCGAAGTTGGGGTCCCAGTCCACCGTGTCCTTTTCGATGTCGCGGAGCATCTCATTGGAGATCTTGCTCAGACGCGCCTCGGTGTAACGGTAGGCGGCAGGGGGGTCGCCATCCACGGAGCCGAAGTTGCCGTGGCCGTCCACCAGCGTGTAGCGCATGGAGAAATCCTGCGCCAGACGCACCAGCGCGTCGTACACGGAGGCGTCGCCGTGGGGGTGATACCGGCCCAGCACGTCGCCCACGCAGGTGGCGGACTTCTTAAAGGGCTTGTCAGAGGTCAGGTTGTCCTCGTACATGGCGTAGAGAATACGCCGGTGTACGGGCTTCAGGCCGTCCCGCACGTCGGGCAGGGCGCGGCCCACGATAACGGACATGGCATATTCGATATAGGACTTCTCCATCTCCGGGACCAGCGGGGACTCCACGATATGCTGGTTGGGGAAGCGGATCTCCGCAGGGTCGTATTGGGGCTTTTTGCTCATAGATTCCAGCCCTCCTTAATAATCCAGATTCACAGCGTACTGTGCTTTGCGTTCGATAAATTCCTTGCGCGGCTCCACCTTCTCGCCCATGAGGACGGTGAACGTGGCATCGGCCTTCACCGCGTCATCCAGCGTGATGCGCCGCAGGGTGCGGGTGGTGGGATCCATGGTGGTCTCCCACAGCTCGTGGGCGTCCATCTCGCCCAGACCCTTGAACCGGCTGATGTTGATGGTCACGTTGGGGTTGCCGCCCCGCATCTCCGCGGAGATACGATCCCGCTCCTCGTCGGAGTAGGCCACCCGGGAGGTCTTGCCCCGGGTCAGCTTGTAGAGCGGCGGTACGGCGGAGTAGACATAGCCCTCCTCGATGAGGGGCCGCATATACCGGAAGAAGAAGGTCAGCAGCAGGGTGCGGATATGGGCGCCGTCCACATCGGCATCGGCCATGATGATGATCTTGTGATAGCGCAGCTTGTTCTCGTCGAACTCCTCGCCGATACCGGCGCCCAGCGCGATGATGACGGGCTGGAGCTTGTCGTTGCCGTAGACCTTGTCCACCCGGGCCTTCTCCACGTTGAGCATCTTTCCCCACAGGGGGAGGATGGCCTGAAAACGGCTGTCCCGTCCCGCCGTGGCGGAGCCGCCTGCGGAGTCTCCCTCCACGATGTACAGCTCTGTCAGCTCGGGGTTATTCTCGTTGCAGTCCCGGAGCTTATCCGGCATGGCCGCGCCGCCCAGCACCGTCTTGCGGCGGATGGACTCCCGCGCCTTGCGTGCCGCCTCCCTTGCGCGGTTGGCGGTCATGGCCTTATCCAGAATGGTGCGGGCCACCATGGGATGCTCCTCCAGATACACCGCCAGCTGGTCGTTGACGATGCTGTCCACCAGCGTGCGGATATGGGCGTTGCCCAGCTTGGCCTTTGTCTGGCCCTCGAACTGGGCCTCCGTCAGCTTTACGGAGATGACGGCGGTGATGCCCTCCCGGACGTCCTCGCCGGAGACCTTGTCGCCCTCCTTGATCATGCCGTATTTCAGGCCGTAGGAATTGAGCACACGGGTCAGCGCCGCCTTGAAGCCCGTCTCATGCATACCGCCCTCCGGCGTATGGATGTCGTTGGCGAAGGAGACGATGGTCTCGTTATAGCCGTCGTTGTACTGGATGGCGATCTCCGCCGTGCTGTCTCCCTTGGCGCCGGAGAGGTAGATGACCTCCTCGTGGAGCGGGGTCTTGTTCCGGTTGATGAAGGTGACGAACTCCCGGATGCCTCCCTCATAGCACATGGCCTCGGACTGCTCTCTGCCGGGGCGGGCATCGGTGATGGTGATGCGCAGGCCGGCGTTGAGGAACGCCTGCTCCCGCATACGGGTGTGCAGCGTCTCATACTCGTAGTCCAGCGTGTCGAACATCTCCGGGTCGGGCTTGAAGGTGACGGTAGTGCCGGTGTGATCCGTCTCGCCCACGATCCGCATCTCCTGGGTGATGTGTCCCCGGGAGAATCGCATTTCGTAGATTTTTCCTTCCTTGTGTACCTGCACGGTCAGCCACTCGCTGAGGGCGTTGACCACGCTGGCGCCCACACCGTGCAGACCGCCGGAGACCTTGTAGCCCCCGCCGCCGAACTTGCCGCCGGCGTGGAGCACGGTGAACACCACCTCCAGCGCGGGGCGGCCCGTCTGGGCCTGAATGTCCACGGGAATGCCGCGTCCGTTATCGCTGACGGTGATGGTATTGCCGTCGTTGATGGTCACATGGATGTCGGTACAAAAGCCCGCCAGCGCCTCGTCGATGGAGTTGTCTACGATCTCATAGACCAGATGGTGCAGGCCGCTGGCACTGGTGGAGCCGATATACATACCCGGCCGCTTACGCACGGCCTCCAGCCCCTCCAACACCTGTATTTCCGCCGCGTTGTACTCGTTGGCCGCGACATTCTTTTCCATATCTGCCATATACTATTCTCCTTTCCCCTGAGCGCGTCTTTGCAGCGTCTGGGAATTCAGCTGGGATATATAAACGATCTGCCGGTGGTAGGGGTGGTCACAGACCACAAACGCCCGCGGGATATCCTCACAGGCGGTCTGTACCACGCCCTCACGCTCCGCGCCGTCCAGAAATGCCCTTGTTATTTTGGAAGTGGATGTGTTGTCCAGATCAAAGATGCCGATGATGCGCTTATCCTCCAGCATCACGTTCTGCCCGATATGCAGGTACGCCATCACAGCACCTCCCCGTTTCGGATATGGAACACCCGGCCATGCAGCATGGTGTCCAGCCGGTCGTTCTCGCAGCAGGTGATGAACACCTGTCCGCCCTGTATCCGGTTCAGGACGTATTCCTGCCGCCGCGGGTCCAGCTCGCTGAGAACGTCGTCCAGCAGCATCACCGGATACTCGCCCACGGCGTTTTTATGGATCTCCCGCTCCGCCAGCTTCAGGCTCAGCGCCGCCGTGCGTACCTGCCCCTGCGAGCCGTACTGCCGGGCGCTGCGTCCGTTGATTAGCACCTCCACATCGTCCTTGTGGGGGCCGGACAGACACAGCCGGCTGGCGCGCTCCGCCGCCAGATGCGCCTCCTGATGGCGCCGCAGCGCCTCACATATCTGCTCCTGCGGCGCGAAGGGGTCCTCCACGGTCTTCACCGTCCGGTACAGGAGCGTCAGCTCCTCCTTTTCGCCGGAGCACTCAAAATGCGCCTGCCGTGCGTACTCCGCCAGCGACACGCAGTACCGCGCCCGGTAGCTGATCAGCACCGCGCCCACACGGCACAGCCTCTCGTTGAAATCCGGCAACATCTGCAAGAGCTGGGGATGCTCCTCGCTGTCCCGGAGGATACGGGTCTTGTGCTCATGGAGCCGGGTGTACTCCGCCAGCGCCTCGGCATACCGGGGCCGCAGCTGGCACAGGGACAGATCCATGAACCGCCGCCGCTCCGCTGCCCCCGCCCGTATGAGGAACAGATCCTCCGGGCAGAAGAATACGGTGTGCAGCACGTCGGACAGCGCCGCGCCGGTCTTGGCAGGTACACCGTTCACCGTCATCTTTCGCCGTTTGCCGCGGAAAAGTTGTATCTCCGTGGTGAACGCCCTGTCCCGCGAAAAGATCTGCCCGGTGAGGGACGCATCCTGCCGTTCAAAGCCGATCAGCTCCCGGTCGCCGTGGGCGCGGGGGCTTTTCCCGCAGGAGAGGTACACGGCGGCCTCCAGCAGATTGGTCTTTCCCTGTGCATTTTCGCCGTAAATGACGTTGCACCGCTGGTCAAACGCCAGCGTCTGCCGTTGGTAGTTCCGCCAGCCGTCCAGCGTCAGCTTATCGAGCCGCATAGGTGACCGTGTAGTGCTGGCCGTTGAAGCACACGTCGTCGCCGGGACGGATCTTCCGTCCACGCATGGCGCAGACCTCGCCGTTAACGGTGACCTCGCCCTCCTGAATGACCATCTTGGCCTCGCCGCCGGTCTGTACCGCCGCGGCGAACTTCAGCAGATCCTGCAATTTGATGTATTCCGTTGTGATCTCAATCGTTTCCATAGCTTTATTATATCCTTATACCATTTTGTATAAAAGGGAAGTCCCGTGTTCTCCCCGTGTGCGGCAGGAGCGCCGGACGGAGGCAGCGCGCGGCATATCCCTTTTACTGTGCCTTCAGCCTGACGGGCAGCACCATGTAGAGGAACTCGTCCCCGCCGTCCACCGGCGTGATGATGCAGGGGGAGATGCCGGTGTTCAGCTGCATATGGACCTTGTCCGCCGGCGCATACCGCAGAGCGTCCATAAGATAGCGGTTGTTGAAGCCGATCTCCAGCTCCCGGCCGTCGCCCTTGACGGGGCAGATATCCTTAGCCTCGCCGTTGCCGGTGCGGGCGGATAAATAGACCTTGTCCATATCAAAGAGGCAGCGGACGGGGCTTTTCAGCTTCTCGCTGATGACCACGGACACGCGATCCAGGCTTTCCAGCAGCGCCTTCGTCTCCACCTCCACGCAGATGGGGTTGTTCTTGGGGATGGCGTTGCGGTAATCCAGGAATTCACCCTCCAGACGGCGGCAGATGAGCTGGGTATTCTCCACCTCGAACATCAGATGGCGCTTGCCCTGCACCACCGTCAGCAGCGCATCGGTATCGGCACAGATCTTCTCCACCTCGTTGAGAGCCGTTCCCGGCGCCACGAAGCGGAACGCGCCGCCGTCGATACGCTCCAGCGGCTCGCGGCGCAGCGCCAGACGGAAGCCGTCCACCGCCACCATGGTCAGCCCTGTGTCGCCTATCTCAAACAGGGCGCCGGTATGGATGGGTCGGGCCTCGTTGGTGGACACCGCAAAGCTGGTCTGGTTGATCATGGCCTTCATGGTCCGCTGCTGGATGGACACGGAGAACTCATCGTCCACGGTGGGCATCTCCGGATAGTCGTCGGCGGACAGACCGGGCAGCTCGAAGCTGGCGTCGCCGCAGACCATCTTGACCACATATTTCTCATCGGCGGAGAAAACCACGATATCATCGGGAAGACGGCGGATCATCTCGCCGAACAGACGGGCATTCAGGACGATGCGTCCCTCCTGATGGATCTCGGCGGGGATGGCGGTGCGGATACCGGTCTGCATATTGTAGCCGGACAGCGTCAGCTGGGTGTCTCCCTCCAGCAGCACACCCTCCAGCGCGGGGATGGAGCTTTTGGCAGCCACGGCGCGGGATACGGTACTGACGGCCTGCTGCAGCAGCGTTTTTTCGCAGGAAAATTTCAGCATCTCGTTTTCAATCCTTTCTGTAATTTGCAGGCATATTTTTCAGAATCAAAACATAAACTAATCTTTTTTAGTAACAGGAGTCGTAGGGATCACGGAATGTGGAAATCCCCGTTTTTCCCTGTTTTTCCAACGGTTTCTTTTCCACTGCTTCTCTGAAAATCGGGCGTGGATTATCCACCGTTTTTTCTTTTTTCATGTTGTCCACTCTTTTTCCCCGTGGATTCCACGGGATTTGTGGAAAAACTCACCGCTTATTGTTGATGTTGGTGGTGATCTCCTTGACCCGCTCGGCAAAGACCGGATCGGACTGCATCTGCTGCTCCACCTTTTGCAGGGAGTGGAGGATGGTGGTGTGGTCGCGGTTGCTGAACTCCTTGCCGATGTCGTTCATAGGCAGGCCGTTCATCCGCCGGATCAGGTAGATCGCCACCTGACGGGCGGTGACCACATCCCGCCCGCGGCTCTGGCCGCGGATGGTATCCTCGTCCAGATGGTAGTACTTGGCCACATAGCTGATGATGATCTTGGGGGAGGGGACATATTCGTTGCTCTTGAGCAGCATATCCCGGACAGCCCGGCCCACGGCCTCCTCGTCCACCTGATCGCCCAGCAGATCCCGGTAGGCCAGGATCTTGTTGAGGGTACCCTCCAGCTGCCGCACGTTGGAGGTGACGTTCTCGGCGATGTAGTCCGAAACCTCGGCAGGCAGCTTGACGCCCAGCGCGGCGGCCTTGTTCTGGATGATGGCCAGCCGCGTCTCGAAGTCCGGCGGCGCCACGTCCACCATCAGACCCCACTCGAAACGGGTACGCAGACGATCCTCCAGCTGCGTCATCTCCCGGGGCGGACGGTCGGAGGTCAGCACGATCTGCTTGCCGGACTCGTACAGGGTGTTGAAGGTGTGGAAGAACTCCTCCTGCGTCTGGATCTTGCCGGCGATGAACTGGATATCGTCCACCAGCAGCACCGTGGCCTCCCGGTATTTCTCGCGGAACTCCGCGTTCCGGTTTTCCCGGATGGAGCTGACCAGCTCGTTGGTGAAGTCGTCGCCCTTGATGTAGACGATCCGCGCCTCCGGCCGCCGCCGTTTCACCAGATGGGCGATGGCGTACAGCAGGTGGGTCTTGCCCAGGCCGGAATCGCCGTAGATGAACAGAGGGTTGTAGCTCTCCGCCGGCTTCTCCGCCACGGATTTGGCGGCGGCGTAGGCCAGCTTGTTCTGGGGGCCAACCACATACGTCTCAAAGGTGAAGGCGTCGGAGTCGAACAGATCCCCCGGCCGGTCGGGCGCCACGCCGTGGTAGGCGGCCAGCTGCTCGTCGCTGAGGATCTTGACCTCCATATCCGTGGAGAAGATGTCCTTCAGCGCCGCCTTGATCTGCGGCAGGAACCGGGCCTCCACGGTATTTTTCTTAAAGGCGTTGCTGCAGTGGAGCACCAGCGCCGAATCCTCCATGGTCACCACGGAGATCTCGTCAAACCAGGTCTTGATGGTGGTGTCGGACAGCTCTCCGCTGAGACGGGAGAGTATGCTGTCCCACAGATCTGACAGTGATTTCAAAGGAAGCTCTCCTTTCCATATCCTGTGTGTTTTCTCTCCTATGTAAAGAGGGCGAAAAAACCCTTTGTAATTATACCAGAAGCTGTGGAAAAAGTCTATTACATATTCTAAATATAAAGCATATTTCTTTTCGCTGCGGCAGGCGGTTTTCGGAGGAAAGCACGGAATTTTATGTTGACAGGCCGGATTTCGTTATGTATAATGTATTCCGCGCCGTTTTTAGGCGTTTACCATGTCGACTGCGGCAGGGAACACAGGTCCTCTGCTGTCGAGTAAGAGCGGCGGCATCGCTCCGTCGCCGGATATTTTTCTAAATGGAGGTGTCATGCAATGTTCCGTACCTATCAGCCCAAGAAGCGCCAGCGCTCCAAGGAGCACGGCTTCCGCAAGAGAATGGCCACCCGCAACGGCCGCAAGGTGCTGGCTCGCCGTCGTGCCAAGGGCCGCGCTCGCCTGACCCATTGAGGTCGCGGAAAGTGCATCGCACAGGGAGATAAAGCCTCGAGGGACGGTGGTTCAGCTGCCGTCCCTATTGGTGTTTCTCCGGAAAATGCAATGCGCCTGACAAGCAAACCGGAAAAAAGAGGGAACGTATGGATCCGCAAGTCACGGTCAAGGAAAACGGCGATTTCCGCCGCATCTATCGCAAGGGCCGCTCCGCCGTCTCCGGCGGCGTGGTGGTCTATTGCCTGAAAAACCGGAAGGGAATGAGCCGTCTGGGCGTCACCGTGTCCACCAAGCTGGGTCACGCGGTGGTGCGCAACCGTGTCCGCCGCCGTCTGCGGGAGCTGTACCGCCTGCACAAGCAGGAGATGCTCCCCGGCTATGACCTGATCGTGGTGGCGCGTGTACGGGCCGTGGATATGCCCTATGCCAAGCTGGAAAAGCAGTATCTTCGCTGCCTTGCACAGCTCGGTCTTTTGCGGGAGGACGTATGAAAAAGCTGATGCTTCGCTTCATACGGTTCTACCGCCGTGCTATCTCTCCTCTTTTTCCGCCCACCTGCCGTTTCGTACCCACCTGCTCCCAGTACGCGCTGGAGGCCATTGAGAAGTACGGGGCGGCCAAGGGAGGCTGGCTGGCGCTGAAGCGTTTTCTGCGGTGTCATCCTTTCCACAAGGGCGGCTGGTATGATCCGGTGCCCTGAAACCCCTGAAAACCTCTGAAAACCCCTGAAAACCTCGTTTTATTTCACAACGAAGGAGAACACCCATGTTTGCACAACTCGGATACTACATCTGCGTACCGTTCGCGTGGCTGACCCGCCTGTTCTACACATGGACCGGGTCCTACGGCGTGGCGCTGATCCTGTTCACCCTGCTGGTGAAGCTGGTGCTGCTGCCCTTCCAGCTCAAGAGCAAGAAGAGCATGCTCCGCATGAACCGTATGCAGGGCAAGATCAAGGATATCCAGACCCGGTATGCCAACAACAAGGAAAAGCAGCAGCAGGAGATGGCGGAGCTTTACGCCCGGGAGGGTGTGAATCCCATGTCCGGCTGCCTGTGGTCCTTTATCCCGTTCCCCATCCTGATCGCTCTGTACTATATCATCCGTACCCCGCTGCGCTACTTCATGAGCCTGTCCCAGGCCGTGATCGAGCAGATCACTGCGCTGGCTGTGTCTCTGGGCTATGTGGCGGACTCCAGCGGTCAGGCCGCTGCCTATGAGCAGATCTATCTGGCAAAGTTCATCCACGAGCACTGGGCCGATTTTGACGGCAAGTTTGCCGGCCTTATCGACCTGAACTACAACTTCCTGGGCATGGATCTGTCCTCCGTGGGCAAGGACCTGTTCAGCCAGTTCCCCTCCGGCGGCTGGCCCGTCATCGGCATCCTCATTCTGCCGCTGATCTCCGCCGCTCTCCAGTTCCTGATGACCATGATCTCCATGCGGAGCAACAGCAACACCCAGATGAACGGCTCCAGCAAGGTCATGATGTACATGATGCCGCTGATGACGGTTTGGATGGGTTACATCCTGCCCGCCGCTCTGTGCGTGTACTGGATCTGCAACGCCGGCTTCTCCTGCCTGCAGGAGCTGCTCCTCAACAAGCGTTTCAACAAGATTCTGGACCGTGAGGAGACGGACAAGGAGCGGGAAAAGCGGGAGAAGCGCTATGCCAAGATGCAGGCGGCCCGCGAGAATTACAATAACCAGCTGGCATCCGGCAAGGGCGATAAAAAGCCCCAGCCTCAGAAAAAGAAGAAGTCCTCCGACGGCGACCATCGCGGCAGCACCACCGAGGCCGGCCGCGTGGGTCAGCGCCCCTATGCGCGCGGCCGTGCCTTCAGCGAGGATCACTACAACGACAACTGATAAGGAGTTTTGTCTATGAGTTATATCGACGTAACGGGCAAGACTGAGGAGGAGGCCATCCGCAAGGGTCTCGAGCAGTTGGGCATGGACCGCGACGACGTGTCCGTCGAGATCCTGGAGCGCGCCAAAAGCGGCTTTCTGGGCATCGGCAGCAATCCCGCCCGCGTCCGCCTGACCTACGGCCCGGAGGAAGCCCCTGTGGCGGAGCCGGCTCCCGTTGTCAAGCCTGTTGTACAGAAGCCCGCCGCCGAGAAGGAGCAGAAGCCCGCAAAGCCCGCCGCTCCCAAGGCTGCGGAGAAGCCCGCCCGTCCTGAAAAGACCGAGCGCGCGCCCCGCCCTGAAAAGGCGGACAAGCCCCAGCGCACCGAGCGCCCGGAGAAGAAGGAGATCCCCGCCATCGACCTGCCTCTTTGTGAGGACGACAACGCCCGGCGCATCGTGGCCTTTGTCTCCGGCCTGCTGGAGCACATGGACAGCGCGGCGCAGGTGAAGGTCTACGAGGTGGAGAAGGGCCGCTATAAGGTGATCCTGGAGGGCGACAAGCTGGGTCAGCTCATCGGCCGCCGCGGCGAGACGCTGGACGCCATCCAGCAGCTGACCAACTACGCCGTCAACACCGGCAGCGACAAGCGCATCCGTATCCAGATGGACGCGGAGAACTACCGCGCCAAGCGTGAGCAGAGTCTGGAGAGCCTTGCCAACAAGGTGGCCGCCAAGGTCGCCAAGTACCGCCGCAGCGTGACGCTGGAGCCCATGAACGCCTACGAGCGCCATGTGATCCACGCCGCATTGCAGGATGTGAAGGGCGTCACCACCTACTCCATCGGCACGGAGCCCAACCGCCGCGTGGTGGTATCCTACGACCGCGAGAGCCGGTAAAGCCCCTTTTCCCGGAAAAAACGGGAGAAAACACCGCAAATACCTTCCAAAACGGCAGTCCGCAGGGCTGCCGTTTTTCCTTTGCACAGAGGGTATTTCCGCTTTTCAAACGGGGCGGTTTGTGGTACACTATCTGTCAGAAAACGCCGGAGAGGAGGGAGCAGCGCCGTGTTCAGCCGCGCCTATTTGGAGATCACCAACGTGTGCAATTTAGCCTGCGCCTTCTGCCCCGGCACAGCCCGGGAAAAGCGCTTTATGGCGCCGGAGGACTTTGCGCTGCTGGCAAAAAAGCTCCGCCCCTACACGGGGTATCTGTACCTCCATGTCATGGGGGAGCCGCTGCTGCACCCGCAGCTGGCGGAGATCCTCCGCATCTGCACCGAGCTGGGTTACCGGGTCTGTCTGACCACCAACGGCACGCTGCTGCCGGAGAAGCTGCCGCTTTTGCGGGACTGCTCCGCCCTCCACAAGGTCAGCGTCTCCCTCCACTCCTTTGAGGGCAACGGCAAAAACGATGGGCTGGAGGACTATGTGGCGCAGGCGGCGGCAAGCTGCCTGTCTCTGGGGGAGCGCGGCGTGATCTGCGCCCTGCGCCTGTGGAACAAGGGCGGCGCGGAAGCGGAAAACGCCCGGATCCTGCGGGCCCTGGATGGCCTGCTGGGGCAGGATACGGCGGCGCTGCCCCCGGACCGCCGGGGCAACCGCAGGCTGGCGGAGCGCCTCTATTTGGAGCCGGGCGAGAAATTCGACTGGCCCCATCCTGACAGCGACCGGCGGGACACCCAGTTCTTCCACGGCCTGCGACAGCAGCTTGCCGTGCTGTGCGACGGCACGGTGGTACCCTGCTGTCTGGACAGCGAGGGGCGCTTGGCGCTGGGAAACCTGCTGACCGGGGAGCTGGACGACATTCTGGCGTCGCCCCGTGCGCAGGCCATCTGCCGCGGCTTCGACGCCCGCCAGCCGTCGGAGGAGCTGTGCCGCCGCTGCGGCTACGCGGCGCGTTTCAATAGGTGAGAGATGGAACAGACCAATTTACAAAAACTGCCCGCGCCCCTTCTGGCGTGGTATGACGAGCACCGCCGGGTGCTGCCGTGGCGGGAGCAGGTGTCCCCCTACCGCACATGGGTGTCGGAGATCATGCTCCAGCAGACCCGTGTGCAGGCGGTGCTGCCCTATTTCCAGCGGTTCATGGAGGCCGCGCCGGATGTACAGGCGCTGGCGGCGCTGCCGGAGGAGCAGCTTATGCGCCTGTGGCAGGGGCTGGGCTATTACAGCCGCGCCCGCAATCTGAAAAAGGCGGCGCAGACCGTGGTGGAGGACTTCGGCGGCGTGTTCCCGGACAGCTACGACGGCCTGCGGCGTCTGGCAGGCGTCGGGGACTACACGGCGGGGGCGATTTTATCCATCGCCTTCGGCCAGCCGGTACCCGCCGTGGACGGCAACGTGCTGCGGGTGGCGGCCCGGCTCACCGGCGACAGCCGCAACGTGCTGGAGCCCAAGGTACGCGCCGATTTCCGGTGCGCCATGGCGGAGACCATGCCCCATGACCGGCCCGGCGACTTCAATCAGGCGCTGATGGATCTGGGTGCGGCGGTGTGCCTGCCCGGTGGAAAGCCCCTGTGCGGACAATGCCCCGCCGCGCCGTTCTGTGCGGCACGGCAGCAGGGGACACAGGCGCTCCTGCCGGTACGGGAGAAGAAAAAGGAGAAGCGGGAGATCCCCCTCACCGTGTTTGCCATGGTGCGGGAGGATGGCGCCGCCGCCCTGCGGCAGCGGCCGAAAACCGGCCTGCTGGCGGGACTCTGGGAGCTTCCCCATGTGGAGGGTACGCTGGACGAGGCGGCAGCCGCCCGCCAGCTGGCGGCATGGGGCGTCACAGTGCTGCGGTGGGAGCGAACGCTCCACGCCAAGCACGAGTTCACCCACCTGCGCTGGCAGATGACCGGCTACCTGTTGACGGTGGCAGGGGAGGGACAGCCGGACTGGCTGTGGGCGGACGCCTCACAGCGGCGGCAGAGGGCCATTCCCTCCGCCTTTCGTGTATTTACGGCGGCGTTGGAGGACGCCGCTGCGGGAGAGAAATCAGATAAAGGAGACTGACACGATGGCACAGCTTTACTTCAAATACGGCGCCATGGGCTCCAGCAAGACAGCCAATGCCCTGATGGCGCGATTCAACTACGAGGAGCGGGGGCAGGAGACGCTGCTGGTCAAGCCCCGGCTGGACACCCGGGACGGCGACCACATGGTCTACTCCCGCATCGGACTGAAGCACCCCTGCATCTACTTCGACGAGATGCGCGCCATGGCGGACGCAGATTTACAGCGCTACGCCTGCATCATCATCGACGAGGCCCAGTTCCTCACCAAGGACGAGGTCTACTATCTGGTGCATCTGGTGGACGACTGCGGCATCCCCGTCATCTGCTACGGTCTCCGTGCCGACTTCAAGGGCGAGCTGTTCGAGGGCAGTTATCACCTGCTGGTGCTGGCGGATAAGCTGGAGGAGGTCAAGACCATCTGCTGGTGCGGCAAGAAGGCGGCGTTCAATGCCCGCTTCGACGATACCGGCCATGTGGTCAAGGAGGGCGCGCAGGTGGTGCTGGGCGCCAACGACAAGTACATCGGCCTGTGCCGCCGCCACTGGATGGCGGGGGATCTCGGCCCGGACTTCGACATCCACGCCCTATGATCTGCCGTCTCTGCCCCCGCAACTGCGGCGCGGCGCGTACCGCCGATGGGGGAAACGGCTTTTGCGCCATGCCTGCGGGACTGCGCGTCTCCCGCGCCGCCCTCCACCACTGGGAGGAGCCGCCTATCTCCGGCACCAACGGCTCCGGCGCGGTGTTTTTCGCCGGCTGCACCCTGCGCTGCACCTACTGCCAGAATCACACCATCTCGGCGGAGGGCTTCGGCAAGGATGTGACCCCCCAGCGTCTCCGCGCCATCTTTGAGGAGCTGATCGCCCAAGGCGCCCACAACATCGACCTCATCACCCCCACCCACTTCCTACCCTGGATCCTCCCGGCGCTGGAGCCCAAGCTCCCCGTGCCGCTGGTCTACAACTGCGGCGGCTACGAAAGGGTGGAGACCCTGCGTTCTCTGGAGGGGCTGGTGGATATCTGGCTCCCCGACCTGAAATATGCCGACGGCACGCTGGCATCCCAGCTCTCCGCCGCGCCGGATTATTTCCCCGTGGCGACCGCCGCCATACAGGAGATGTTCCGCCAGACCGGGCCCTATGTGATGGAAAACGGCCTCCTGCGCCGCGGCGTGGTCATCCGCCATCTGGTGCTGCCCGGCTATCTGGACAATACCCGCCGCGTCATCGACTGGGTGGCCGAGACCTTCCGCCCCGGCGACGTTCTGTTCTCCCTCATGAGCCAGTACACCCCCCAGCCCGGCGCACAAGGACGTCTGGCCCGCCGCCTCACCCGCGCCGAGTACCGCACCGCCGCAGACTATATGCACAACTGCGGCATCATCGATGGCTTCACCCAAGAGCGCACGGCAGCGAGGGAGGAGTATACGCCGCCCTTTGACCTGACCGGCGTCTGAGCGGCGTCTGAGCGGCGTTTCTTCCGCCCATACGTCGTTGCGGTTCCTCGCCATACAGAAAGTATGGCGTCGTCGCCGCGCCTCGTCTGGACGCAAGAACCGCTCGTTCAGGGGATTGGTGCGGCGTTTCTTCCGCCCATGCGTCGTTGAGGTTCCTCGCCATACAGAAAGTATGGCGTCGTCGCCGCGCCTCGTCTGGACGCAAGAACCGCTCGTTCAGGGGATTGGTGCGGCGTCTCTTCCGCCCATATGTCGTTGCCGCTTTCGCCCCCACGCCGCTGCGTGAAAAGGGGAAAAAACCGGTGGTGGGAGCCTTTCGGACTGTTTGGGTCGTATGGTACATTTGGGAGAAGAAAGTGCCTTTCTTTCGGAAAAATAGGGTGTTTTTTCGTATAAATAGACGTGCTTGGGACAACTTTGTGTTGCTATTTGCAGCGCGTTGTGGTATGCTGACAGCAGAACAAAAAAGCCGTCTCGGACGGAGGAAAACCAATTTTGCAATGCAGGAGGTACGCACATGAGTTATCCCACCACCGGTCAGGAGGTTTATGTCAGCCTGAACCTGTCCAATACCATGCTCACCGGCATCGGCAAGGGCACCATCACCCGCGAGGAGGTCTCCGCCTCCTACCTCAAGCGTTTGTTCGCCGAGCACGGCGTCATCGTCTCCGCCAAGCCGGAGCAGCGCCGCCTGCTGGAGATCGTCAACGAGCGGTACGATCTGGAACTGAACATCCCCGAGTCTCTGAAGCTGTTCCAACTCAGCGAGGAGCATCGTCGTCTGGTGGTCATCAGCGTGACGGGTCTGCGCCGCAAGGGCGGCTCTCTGCTGCCGGAGTACACCGAGGAGGAGTTCAACGAGGCCACCTTCGCGTTCGTGAAGTACTATGTACAGGGCACCCACTACGACACGCTGGTGGAGGAGAACAAGAAGCTGAAGTTCGAGCTGGAGCAGGAGCTGGAGTGGCGCAACCGCGTGGACAACTGAGTCTGCTGCAAAAAACGATATAAAAAAGGAGGGACATTCGGTGTCCCTCCTTTTTTATAGGGCCTGCACCAGCCACAGCACCAGTCCGTAGACCACACTGGCGGCGGTGCCGAATACGATGACCGGCCCGGCCACGGTGAACATCTTCACGGCGGTGCCGGTGATGAGCCCCTCCGTCTGAAAGTCCACGGCGGGGGACGCCACCGCATTGGCAAAGCCGGTGATGGGCACCAGCGTACCGGCGCCTGCCAGACGCGCCAGTTTGTGGTACACGCCCAGTCCGGTGGCCAGCGCCGACAGAAACACCAGCGTCACCGATGTGGCGGTGCCGGCGTCGGCGGTATCCAGCCCCAGTACGCCGTACCAGTGGGACAGGAGCTGCCCCACGGTGCAGATGGCGCCGCCCACCAGAAAGGCCAGCGCCGTGTTCTTGACGATGGGGGACGGCGGCGACATCTGCTTCACCAGCGCCTGATATGCCTCGGGGGTCATGGCAGTCACTTCCTTTCTCCCATAGTGTGCGCCGCAGGGCAGCGTTTCATGCGGGCTTGTCAAAAGCGAGAAAAACGGTTATAATCAGAGAGATAAAATTGAGGAAAGGCGGGTGAGCCCATGACGGATCCGGCACACCCTTTTGGGCGAAAGGCCATACAGCTGGCGGTGATCGATGAGGTGAGCTGCACCGGCTGCGGTTGGTGCGCCATGTTCTGCCCCGTAAAGTGTATTCTTCTGCGGGAGGACGGCATTTATGAGGTGAACCAGCAGCAGTGCATCGGCTGCCGCGGCTGCAAGGTGAACTGCTTTTACGACGCGGTGACCATCCTGCCGCCGCAGGTACAGCCATGAGCGGGCGGCAGGGAAAGCCCGCGCTGGGGCTGTATATCCACATCCCGTTCTGCAAGGCCAAGTGCGCCTACTGCGACTTCTATTCGCTGGCCCACAGCGAGGAGAAGATGGATGCCTACATGGCGGCGCTGCTGCGCCATCTGGAGGAGGTAGCGCCCCGCGCCGCCGGGATGCAGGTGGATACGGTGTATTTCGGCGGCGGCACGCCCAGCTATCTGGGTGCGGCGCGGCTTTGCCGTATCCTGCAAACGGTGCTTCGGCGGTACGACGTGGCAAGGGACGCGGAGATCACGCTGGAGGCCAATCCCGACAGCGCCGGGGACTGGAAGGAGCTGCGGAGGCTGCGGCGGGCGGGCTTCAACCGTCTGTCCCTCGGCGTGCAGTCCGCCGACGACGCCCTGCTGCGGCGCATCGGGCGGATACACACCTATGAGCAGGTGCAGCAGGCGGTGACGGCGGCGCGGAAGGCGAAGTTCACAAATCTGAGTCTGGATCTGATCTACGGCCTGCCGGGGCAGACCATGGAGGACTGGCAGCGGACGCTGGCGGACGCCGTGGCACTGGGACCGGAGCATCTGTCCTGCTACGGCCTGAAGCTGGAGGAGGGTACGCCCCTGTGGCAGCAGCGGCAGACGCTGACGCTGCCGGACGACGACGCGCAGGCGGATATGTACCTGTACACCGTGGCGGCGTTGGGCGAGATGGGCTACGAGCAGTACGAGATCTCCAATTTCGCCAAGCCCGGTAAGGAATCCCGCCACAACCTGAAATACTGGCGCATGGAGGAGTACGCCGGCTTCGGGCCGGGAGCCCACTCCGACTTCGGCGGCGTCCGGTACGGCTATGTGCGGGATATCGACAGCTATATCGCGGGCAGGCTGGTGCTGTCGGAGTCCGAGACCGACAGCACGCTGGCGCGGGACTACGAATATGTGATGCTGTCGCTGCGGACGGCGGCGGGCATCGACCGGCAGACCTTTGAGAAGCGCTACCGCCAGCGGTTCCAGCCTATGGAGGCGCTGTTCGAGCAGTACGAAAAAGCGGGGCTCGCCTCGCGCACCGAGGGCGGCTGGCGTTTGACGCCCAAGGGCTTTCTGGTGTCCAACAGCATCATCGCCGCCTTGCAGGAGGCGCTGGCGCAGCAGCGTGCGGCGCGGCAGGCGGCCATGGCGGAGGGTAATTTCCGCATCGTATAGACCCGGCGGCACGGTGTATAGAACGGGAGAGGTATCTCTCCCGTTTTTTCCGCCTGCGCTTTTCCCAAAATCGTTCGGTGAACGAACGTTTTTTCGCGGGAACAGGGGATATTGTAACGGTTTCGTTAATTTTTCAGTATGCCGCTTGCACAGCGTGCAGCGGCATGGTAGACTACTTCATTGGATAAAATCGGGCGTTTGCCCATGCGGATAAAATCAGGCGAGTGCCATGGAGGAGCGGGAGTATGGCAAAATTCAGCGTAAAGAGACCGCTGACGGTATTTGTGGTGGTGCTGGCGGTGGTGGTGCTGGGTATCGTGGCGTATCTGCGGATGACGCCGGATCTGCTGCCCAATATGGATTTCCCCTATGTGGTCATCGTCACCGCCGATCCCGGCGCCAGTCCCGAGGCGGTGGAGGAGGAGATCACGCGGCCTATGGAGCAGTCCATGGCCACGCTGGATCAGATCAAGGAGGTCACCTCCACCAGCCAGAACAGCGTGTCCATGGTGATGCTGGAGTTTGAGGACGGCGTGAATATGGACACCATCAGTGTGGATATCCAGCAGAAGATATCCGTGCTGGAGGGGCAGTGGTCCGACATGGTGGGTACCCCCTATGTGCTGAAGATCAACCCGTCCATGATCCCGGTGATGGTGGCCGCTGTGTCCCGGGAGGGCAACGACGTCTACGCCCTCAGCGATCTGGTGACGGATGAGCTGACCGGCAAGCTGGAGGGCGTCAGCGGCGTGGCCAGTGTTACGGTGTCCGGCGCCCTGACCCGGCAGGCTCATGTGATATTGGATCAGGCGAAGATGGAGGCCCTGTCCGCTAAGCTGGCGGACGCGGTGAAGGCCCAGCTGAAAAAGGCGGAGGGCAAGCTGTACGACGCCAAGCGGCAGGTAGAGGATGGCGAAAAGGCGCTGTCCGACGCCAAACGCGCCGCGGCGGACGGCGTAGCCGGCGCTATGGGCGATTCGGCAGACGAGGTCTATAAGAATCTGAAGGAACTGTACGATAAACTGAAGGATGCGGACATCGGCGATATCCTCGGCGACATCATCACCGATCCGGACGGCTCACTGAAAAAGCTACAGCAGAGTCTCGAGTCGCTGCGGGAGCAGACAAAGAAGATGCTGGACGATCTGGAGAGCGGCAAGCTGAAAGCACAGATGGAGGGCGATATCTCCGATTTCCTGGTGCAGATGATGGACGGTATGTCCCAGATGACCGGCGCGGAGCTGCAGCTCAGTCAGGCAAAGAGCCAGATCGAAAGCGGCCTCAAGCAGCTGCGGGAGGCCTTTGAAAAGGTGGAATCCCAGACCGATCTGGGCGGCCTCCTGTCCATCTCCACCGTCAGCGGCCTACTGACGGCGCAGAACTTTTCCATGCCCGCGGGCTACATCGACGACAACAGCGGCGTGAGCTATATGGTGTCGGTGGGGCAGAAGTTTGAAAACAGCACCGAGCTGGAGAATATGGTGCTGTTCGATCTGGGGCTGGACGGCGTCGAGCCCATTACGCTGGGCGACGTGGCCACCGTGGTGGTGACGGACGACAGCGACAAGCTGTACACCAAGCTCAACGACGAGAACGGCATCCTGCTGTCCTTTAACAAGCAGTCCAACTACGCCACGGCGGCGGTCTCCAACAACCTCACCGACCGGTTCCGGGAGCTGGAGAGCCAGTACGAGGGGCTTACCTTCGTGCCGCTGATGGATCAGGGCGATTATATCTACCTGATCGTGGAGACGATCCTCTCGTCCCTGCTGTGGGGCGCGCTGTTCTCCGTGGTGGTGCTGTTTCTGTTCCTGCGTGACTGGCGTCCCACCGTCATCACGCTGCTCTCCATCCCCGTCAGCGTTATTTTCGCGGTGGTGCTGATGTACTTCACCGGCGTGACCATCAACATGATCTCTCTCAGCGGCTTGGCGGTATCGGTGGGTATGCTGGTGGATAACTCGGTGGTGGTCATCGAGAATATCTACCGTCTGCGGGCCAAAGGCGCCACCATCGTGCAGGCGGCGGTGTCCGGCGCGCAGCAGGTGCTGGGCGCGGTGACGGCGTCCACCCTCACCACGGTGTGCGTGTTTGCGCCCATCGTGTTCGTGGAGGGTCTGACCCGGCAGCTGTTCACCGATCTGGCGCTGACCATTACCTATTCGCTGCTGGCCAGCCTGCTGGTGTCGCTGACGTTGGTGCCGGCCATGGCCTCCGGTATGCTGCGGCGCGAGTTCGTGCCGAAGCCGGGTCTGCTGGATAAGATCTATCCCGCCTACCGCAGGGCCATCGCGTGGTCGCTGGATCACAAGGCCGGTGTGCTGCTGCTGTCGCTGGTGCTGCTGGTAACGACGGCGTGGGGCGCGGTGAGCCGCGGCTTCACGTTCATGCCGGAGATCGATATGAACAACCTGTCTGTAACCGTCACCATGCCGGAGGACATCACCCGCGCAGAGGCGGTGGACCTGGCCGATCAGGTGGTGGAGCGGGTCATGTCCGTGGAAAATATAGAGTCCGCCGGCTTTATGATGGGCAGCGGCGACATGGGCGGCCTGAGTATGGCCAGCGGCGACAACGGCGAGTTTGACGTCACCGGCTACCTCACCATGCCGGAGGGTACCTTCGGCTCCGACGCGGGGAAGGAGATCGAGGCGCTGTGCGCCGACCTGCCCTGTAAGGTGACCACCGCCGGTGTCATGAGCGGCATGATGAGCTATATGACCGGTACCGGCGTTTCCCTGCGGGTGTACAGCAGCGACATGGAGTCGCTGCAAAGCGCCGCCCGTTCGCTGGGACAGCGGATGGAGCAGGTGGAGGGCGTGCAGGATGTCTCCGACGGTCTGGAGGACGCCGCCCCCGCTTTGCAGGTGGTGGTGGACCGGAACAAGGCCATGACCAAGGGCATCACCGTGGCACAGATCTATATGCAGGTGGCGGCGGCGCTGCAGGATACCACCACCGTGGCGGATGTGACGCTGGACGGCGAGAGCATGGAGATGATCGTGGACGCGGCGGCGGACAGCAAGCTGACCCGCGAGAAGCTGATGGATCTGACCATTTCGCCGGACAGCAGCGCTATGTCCTCGTCCATGAGCAGCGGCATGAGCAGTATGAGCGGCATGGACAGCTCCATGTCCTCGGCCATGGGCAGTATGGGCGGCATGAGCAGTATGGGAAGCGGCATGAGCGGCATGAGCAGCTCCTCTGCATCCGCCGGACTGAGCCAGCTCACCGGCGGGGAAAGTCAGGACGAGGATACCTCCTTCAAGCTGGGGGAGGTGGCCGAGGTCAAGGAGACGGTGTCCCTCAACAGCATCCAGCGCGACCAGCAGCGGCGGTGCATCACCGTGTCGGCGGCGGTGGCGGACGGCTACAACGTGACCAAGGTCACGACGGCGGTGCAGAAGGCGCTGGGGTCTGTCACACTGCCGGAGGGCGTCACCGTGGAGTTCGACGGCGAGAACGAGCAGATCATGAACGCCATGCAGCAGCTTCTGCTGATGCTGCTGCTGGGCGTGGTGCTGGTGTACCTCATCATGGTGGCGCAGTTCCAGTCCCTGAAGGCGCCGTTCATCGTGATGTTCACCATCCCGCTGGCGTTCACCGGCGGCTTCCTGGCGCTGCTGATCTCCGGCATCGAGGTGTCGGTCATCAGCCTCATCGGCTTCGTGATGCTGGTGGGCATCATCGTCAACAACGGCATCGTGCTGGTGGACTACATCAACCAGCAGCGTCTGGCGGGTATGGGCCTGCGGGAGGCCATCATCGACGCGGGCGTTACCCGTCTGCGGCCCATCCTGATGACCAGCCTGACCACCATTCTGGGTCTGGTCGTTACGGCGCTGGCGAAGAACGCCGGTACGGCGCTGATCCAGCCCATCGCGCTGGTGTGCATCGGCGGCCTGCTGTACGCCACGCTGATGACGCTGTTCGTGGTGCCGTGTATGTACGAGATCCTCAACAAAAAGGATCTGCATCAGGTGGAGGAGAGCGATCTGACACCGGTGGATATGTAAGCATACATCATACGCATCAGGCGGGGAGGGAACCGATTCCCTCCCCGCTTCGTCTTATGGATAGAAGAGCGTACAGACGAAAGACCTTATGCGGAAAAGGAGGGCGCGAGGATGAGACGATTTTTGACGTGCTTTTTGGCGCTGTGCTGCGCCGCGCTGCTGGTAGCCTGCGAGTGGTCCGCCGTCCCGCTGGAGGGGGACAAGGCGCCGGTCGGCTCCCCGCCGGAGCCGGCGGAGATCACCGGTCAGCTGGCTGAATACACCGAGGGGAACGTGGACGTGGCGCTGACCATCCCCGACGGTTGGTGGTGGGAGACGCTGGAGGAGGAAGGACAGTCCGGCCTGCGCTTCGGGAAGACCGGGGAGAGGTCTGTTGCCTTCCGGCTGACCTGCTGGCTGGATGGCTACGGCATCTGCGGCACCGGCGTGACGGAGCAGGATCTGACGCTGTCCGGCGGCCAGAGAGTGTGGCAGTACACCGAGGGCGGGCAGAGTACCGTCTGGGTCAATATCGCGTTTCGGGGCGTACCAGGCAGCTATGTGTGTATGCCCGATGACGACGGCGTGATGGGCAGCGCCGCGTGGGACGGCTGCCGGGACGAGGTGCTGGCCATCCTGGGTACCGCCCAGATCGGGCGGGGCATCCTGACGGAGCAGCAGGCCATCGAGTTGGCCGCTGCGCAGTACGACGGCGCATATGCCATGGCGTGGGGGCGATACGATGTAAAGACCGGCTGCTGGTCGGTGGTTTTCTCCGAGGACAGCAGCGGCGGGAACACCGTGACGCGCAATGTGGACAGCGACGGCACCGTCTCCGACGAGGAGCCGCGCTGCTGGGAGGAGGCGATGGAGGACGGGGAAAAATAGACCTTGACGGGCGGGCGAAAAGATGCTATGCTTTCCCTGTTATCGGCGATGAAGGGCGTGGCTGCCCGGAGCTGCGGGAGGAAATGCCCGCCGGATGCCCCGTTACCGGCAAGAGAGTGTGGAGCGATCCAAATTCAGGTGGAACCACGGACTAAAGCTTAGTTCGCCCTGATGTCAGCAATGGCATCAGGGCGTTTTTTGCTGCGATGAAGGAGAGCAGTCTATGAAAAAGAGGATATCAGCGCTGCTGCTGGCGGCACTGCTGGGACTGACGGCCTGCGGCGCACCGGCGGAAACGGGTGCGCCCACAGGGGAGATATTCATTTACGGAGAGGAGCACGCCAACGCCGCCTGCCTGGATAAGGAGCTGGCGCTGTGGCAGACCTGCTACGGTCAGGGGATGCGTCACCTGTTCATAGAGATGGGCGCAGGCTCCACGCTGCTGCTGAACCGCTGGATGGCGGCGGAGGACGATGCCTATTGGGATATGGTGTACGGCGCCTGCGAGGGGACGCTGTTCCATGCGGAGGTGGTGGCGGATTTTTACCATCAGATCAAGGAGACGTGTCCGGACACGATATTCCACGGCTTTGATATAGAGCATCAGTATGCCACCTCCGGCGAAAAGGCGCGCCAGCTTCTGGAGGACGAGGGAAAGACCGACACCGACGTATACCGCGAGGTAGAGAGGAGCATCAAGCAGGGCACCATGTACTATCGGCGCGGCGCAGACGATAAGGCCGACGTGCAGCGGGAGAACGCCTTGGCGACCAATTTCTGCACCGCCTTCGACGCACTGGGCGGTGTCAGCGTGATGGCCTTCTGCGGCGGCGCCCACGCCGACCCCAACGGGATGGATCACCAGACCGGCACCGTACCCTCCATGGCGGCTCAAATCGCGGCGCACTACGGCAGCAAGGTGACGCTGACCTGTGCCAATCTTGCGCGGGTGGAAAAACCGGAGCTGGAACCGCTCCGCACGGACACACTGACCATCGCCGGAAAGTCGTATACGGCGTCCTACTTCGGGGAGCAGGATATATCCGATTGGAGTGATTACGCCAGCCGCGAGTTCTGGCGCGTGGAGGGCGGATACGATGCCTTTTCCGTGTGGCCGGCTACCGGTGACCAGCTCCCGGAGATCAACTACCCCATGGCGCTCCACGGGAGAGAGGCCTATGCCGTTTTGTACCACCAGCCGGACGGCGGGACAATGTGGTGGTACGGTGTGTCCACAGACCAGACGGATTGGGATGCGGGAGTCATGACCGTGCAGGTAGCGCCGCCGGAGGCGGCTTGAATATACAGACCAAAACTATTCACATAAAAGGAGACGATCACATGAAAAACACTGAAAAGACCATGGATAAGATCGTGGCGCTGTGCAAAAACCGCGGCATCATCTTCGCAGGCTCCGAGATCTACGGCGGCCTTGCCAACACATGGGACTACGGCCCTCTGGGCGTGGAGCTGAAGAACAACATCAAGAAGGCATGGTGGAAAAAGTTCGTGCAGGAGAACCCCTACAACGTGGGGCAGGACGCCGCCATCCTCATGAACCCCCAGACGTGGGTAGCCAGCGGCCATCTGGCGGGCTTCTCTGATCCCCTGATGGACTGCAAGGAGTGCAAGGAGCGCTTCCGCGCCGACAAGCTCATCGAGGACTGGTGCCAGACCAACGGCGTGGAGCTGCCCAAGCCCATCGACGCCTTCTCCCAGCAGGAGATGAAGGACTTTATCGAGGACAAGAACATCCCCTGCCCCTCCTGCGGCAAGCACAACTTCACCGACATCCGTCAGTTCAACCTGATGTTCAAGACGTTCCAGGGCGTCACCGAGGATGCCAAGAACACCGTGTACCTGCGGCCTGAGACGGCGCAGGGCATCTTCACCAACTTCGTCAACACCCAGCGCACCACCCGCCGCAAGCTGCCCTTCGGCGTGTGCCAGATCGGTAAGTCCTTCCGCAACGAGATCACCCCGGGCAACTTCATCTTCCGCGTCCGGGAGTTCGAGCAGATGGAGCTGGAGTTCTTCTGCAAGCCCGGCACCGATCTGGAGTGGTTCAACTACTGGCGCACCTTCTGCCACAACTGGCTGCTGGGCATCGGCCTGAAGGACGAGAACCTGCGGCTGCGCGACCACGACCCCGAGGAGCTGTGCTTCTACTCCAAGGCCACCACGGACTTCGAGTTCCTGTTCC
>ERZ772820.412-NODE-412-length-42045-cov-9.288902_pt1 | contig 42045 bp, 35 predicted proteins | sample MGYA00511377_ERZ772820 | MGnify/ENA primary metagenome ERZ772820 (study PRJEB29015, sample SAMEA2737684) | human gut metagenome | biome: human gut; feature: human-associated habitat; material: faeces | place: China | collected 2012 ... | reverse complement strand
CCAAAGGGCGACCGGAAAGCCCTTTGGTGGGGCGATGGGGCAAAGCCCCATATCCTGAAAAATGCTGAGTTTTTGATTCTTGAAATGTTTGGGTTGAGCTTAACGGTCTTGTTTTTTGGACAGCCCTCTTGTGGCTAAGTGGAAGGGACTGTGCAGAAAAGGCTATGGCATAAGGTGTTTATACGGGAGATGAATGTTTAATTCTTTCACTTTTTGAGCGAATAAAATGAAAAAACAGAACAAATTGAAGGAAATGTGATTTTTCTCCCAAATTTTTCTTGAAATCCGGGCGCATGGTGATTATAATAGGTCGGTAGTTTTTTGATGATCGCGTTCGCGCGGACGGAAGGAAGGTATAGGATGCACACCAAGTTTATTTTTGTGACGGGCGGCGTCGTCTCCTCGCTGGGCAAGGGCATCACGGCGGCTTCGCTGGGGCGGCTGCTCAAGAGCCGCGGGCTCAGGGTTTCCATGCAGAAGTTTGATCCCTATATCAACGTCGATCCCGGCACGATGAACCCGTATCAGCACGGCGAGGTCTTTGTCACCGACGACGGCGCGGAGACGGATCTCGATTTGGGGCATTACGAGCGCTTCATCGACGAAAATCTGACGCAGGCGGCCAACGTCACCAGCGGCCGCGTGTATGATACCGTCATCACCCGCGAGCGCAAGGGCGAATATCTGGGCGCGACGATTCAGGTCATTCCGCATATCACCGACGAGATCAAGCGCCGCATGCTGGCGGTCTCCCTTCGGGAGGATGCGCCGGATGTGGTCATCACCGAGATCGGCGGCACGGTCGGCGACATCGAATCCCTGCCGTTCCTCGAAGCGGCGCGCCAACTGAAAAACGAGGTCGGCCGCGAAAACGTGCTGTATATCCACGTGACGCTCGTGCCGTATATCTCCGCGGCGGGCGAATTGAAGACCAAGCCGACCCAGCACTCCGTCAAAGAGCTGACCGGGCTGGGGATTCAGCCGGATATCATCGTCTGCCGCAGCGAAAAGGCGCTGACGCGCGATGTGCGCGCGAAGATCGGCCTGTTCTGCAACATTCCGGCGGACTGCGTGTTCGAAAATCTCAATGCGCGCAGCATTTACGAAGTGCCGCTGATGATTCACGAGGAGGGCATGGACGAGCGCGTCTGCCGCCTGCTGGGCATCCCCGCGCCGGAGGCCGACCTGACCGAATGGCGCGGCATGGTCGAGCGGCTGCTGACCCCGGAAAGGGACGTCCGCATTGCGATTGTCGGCAAATACGTCGAGCTGCCGGATGCGTATCTCTCCATCGTCGAGGCGCTGACCCACGGCGGCATCGCCCACCATGCGAAGGTGCGCGTGGAATGGGTGGCGGCCGAGAGCGTGACGCCGGAGAACGCGGCGGAGAAGCTGGCGGGCTGCGGCGGCGTGCTTGTGCCGGGCGGCTTCGGCGAGCGCGGGCTGGAGGGCAAGATTGCCGCCGTGCAGTATGCCCGCGAGCACGGCGTGCCGTTTTTGGGCATCTGTCTGGGCATGCAGATGGCCGTGGTGGAATACGCCCGCCACGTGCTCGGCCTGACCGGCGCGCATACCAGCGAGGTTGACCCCAACACGCCGTACCCGGTGATCGACCTGATGCCCGACCAGCAGCATATCGACGAGAAGGGCGGCACGATGCGGCTGGGCAAATATCCCTGCCGCCTGAGCCGCGATTCCGTCGCCTTCGCCGCTTACGGCGAGGAGAATATCTTCGAGCGCCATCGCCACCGCTACGAGTTCAACAACGCCTATCGCGATTTGTTCGTCGAGGGCGGCATGCGCATCGGCGGCGTGAACCCGGAGCGCGATCTGGTGGAGATCGTCGAGCTGCCGAACCACCCGTGGTTTGTCGGCGTGCAGTATCACCCGGAGCTGAGAAGCCGCCCGAACCGTCCGCATCCGCTGTTCCGCGAGTTTGTCGGCGCGGCGCTGAAGGCGCAGGAAAAATAAAAAAGGGAAATCGCCGCTATGCAAAAAAGCAAAGCGGCGATTTTGCTTAATTTATGAATATTTATTCGCATTTTATGTAAAGAGAGTTTAATAAAAGAAGAAAGTGCAGGATTTGAAACGAAAAAAGTCAAAAATATCTTGAAAACCGCGCAAAGAAACGGTATAATCGGATCGTAGACAAATTGCTTTCCCCACAGACGAAGAAAGGACCGGATTTCCTGACTTTGCCGCGCAAAAACAACCGCAGGCTGTCAACGGGCTGACAATCGTGCTGCTCAAACCGTACTTTGAATCACATGGAGGATGAAACAATGGGGGCGTCATTTTCCGATCGTTTTTACATCGCCGCGCCGCAGGGCGTGGCCGCTAAACTCAGCAGTATGCTGCTCGCCGCGCAGATCATGCCCAGCGGCGTTGTGCACACGGGCATGGAGGCGGTGCGCGCCGCGCAGGGCGGGGCGATGCTGCTGACGACGTACCGCCTGCCGGATATGACCGGGGAGGAGCTGGCGCGCCAGCTTGGCGAGGAGGCCGACGTGGTGATGATCGTGCCGCAGGATTACGCGGGCGAGGAAACGGAGAACGTCGTCATGCTGCGCAACCCGATCAGCGCGGACGCGCTGGTGCAGAGCGTCAAAACGCTCGCCCATTGCCGCATGCGCATGCAGCAGCTCCGCGCGAAGGCCGAAAAGCTCGCGCGCACGCTGGAGGAGCGCAAGCTGATTGACCGCGCGAAGGGCAAGCTGATGGATGTGTTCCATTTGACCGAATCCGAAGCGCATTACAAGATTCAGAAGACGAGCATGGATTCCGGCCGGCGAATCGCGGACGTTGCGCGCGAAATTTTGGAATCCTCCGAAAACATGGCCAGCTAAACGGTTTTTCCCCTCAGATGGATGGATTCTTCCCGCGCCATTGCATCGGGCGAACGATGCGGCGCGGGATTTTTTTGGCGTTTTGCAGACTTTGGCAGAGGGGAAGGCAGGCTCTGCCCAATTTTTTTGTCTCCGGATGAAAGAATTTCCTGCGCTCATTCGTCTAATAAAAGGAAACCCGCAAACAAAAGCATGGAAAAATGTGATATACTGTTCAAGATGTGGTTTTGTTTCAAATAACATCTAAAACCTGTCCACAAACGGAGAGGCGTCGTCGTCTAATTCATATCGGACATCAGGCGACCAAGGAGGGCAAACGCATGAACAAGAATCGAAAAGCAGCGCTGGCGCTGGCGGCATGGTTGGCCATACTGCCCGGCTTGACGGTGGCTGAGGGCTATACAGAGGGAACTGCGGCGGTCGATCAGCCGGACGCGCAGAACGACGCAGAAAACGGCGGCCAGCCGGAGGGAGAAACCATAGAAGAAACCGTAGAAGAAACCGTAGAAGAAACCATTGATGAACCAACAGAAGAGGAAGAAACCCTTGACGAGGGTGAAACTGAACTGTTGACTGAGGACGATTCCGATACGGCGGACGATCCCGATACGGCGGACGATCCCGATACGGCGGACGATCCCGAGCAGAAGGACGGAACCGAGCAGAAAGACGGAACCGAGCAGAAAGACGGAACCGAACAGAAGGACGGAACCGAGCAGAAGGACGGAACCGAACAGAAGGACGGAACCGAACAGAAGGACGGAACCGACCAGAAAGACGGAACCGAGCAGAAAGACGGAACCGAGCAGAAGGACGGAACCGAGCAGAAGGACGGAACCGAGCAGAAGGACGGAACCGCGCAGACTGAAACGCAGAACCCCGTGTCGGAAGATACGACAGACCCGGAAGCGGACGATTGGAAGCCGCAGGGGGACGCTTGGACGGAGCTGGAAAACGGCGAACACACGGCGGGCGCGCTCGGCGATGTGCTCTCATGGCTGGAACAGCATCTGGCGGAAGACGAGGAAGCGACGGTGTATATCCGCACGAGGAACGTGCTGACGGCGGACAACGTTTCGCGGAATCTGCTGAGCCGCGTGGGCTTCGAGCCGGATGACGAGAGCGACAGCTTCAACACGGAGAAATACGAATATGTCGCGGTGCTCGATTCCAAGGATTTGATGACGCTGGAAGAGACGGGGGACATGGAGGACGTCCGCCTCTCCATCAGCGTGCAGATGCTGCGCGAGGACGAACTGGACAAGATCGACTCGAACGAAACGCAGCCCCCCGAAACGCAGACCCCCGGAACGGGCGAAACGCAGACCCCCGGAACGGGCGAAACACAGACCCCCGGAACGGGCGAAACGCAGACCCCTTCGGCGCAGCCGAGCGCTACGCCCGCCCCGACGGAAGAACCGACGCCTGCGCCCGTGCCCAAGCCGGTGCTCGAAGTGACGGCGGAAGACTATGAACCGGGCGTTTGGAAAAACTCCCCGCCGACGTTCACCCTCTCCGGCATTCCGGAGGACAGCACCGAATACGTTTACGGCGTGTTTATCTGCGACGAGCGGCTGATTCTGCTGTCCGACGGCAACAACATGTATGTGCCCAGCGAGGAGGGCTTCTCCAGCGTTCGCTTCGTCATTCTGGATAAGATGGGCGACGTGCAGTCCCTCTCGGATCAATACGACACGATGCTGGATTTCACCCCGCCGGACGGGCCGTATCTCAGCGGCGACAAAAAAAACAAAAAGGTCTGCTACGTGGAAGCGTATGACGATTTGAGCGGGCTGGACAGCATCTCCTACGACGGCGGCAAAACGTGGCTCTCCTGCAACGACCCGGAGACGGACAACATGACCTTCTACGGCGAGGTCGGCGAAAAGGTGGACGCGGGCTGGATTCTGACGCGCGACTTTGCGGGCAACATCTCTTCAAACGACGAGGATTTCATCTTCGGCAAGAAGAAGCGCACCGGCACGGGAAGCGGCACGGGAACGGGCAAAAAGCCCATCCGCCACGTGAAGGAAACGATGGATTATTCCAAGGCGAACTACAACGCGCTGGAGCTGAACGTTTCCGATCAGCCGCAGACGGAGCTGACCATCGGCGGCACGGCGCTGAGCCTGTCGCTGACCGATGAGGAGCAGCTCAAGCCGTTTACCGCCGAGCTGACGACATGGCAGACGAAGGCGGGCGAGACGAAGACCGCGCCCAACGCGCTCGTGCTCACCGCGGCGACGGACGCGCAGGCCAACGTCTGGCACTTCGGCGGCGAGACCTATAAGCTGCTGTACAACAGCGGCGTGGAGTATCTGGTGTTCGCGTCCGGCGAGTATATCACCGTCATCCCGACGGATGGCTTCACCGGCGGCACGCAGTACGGCAAGCTCAAGGCCGGCGGCGTTTCGACCCGCAAGTTCGAATACACGCTCATTCAGGATGAAACGCTGCGCGAGACGACGCTGAGCGTGCAGGTGGAGGGCGAAACCTATCTGCTCGAGGAGAGCACGGAGAGCCCGATGTACCGCTACAACGTGCTCATCGGCACAAAGGACATGATGAAGAAGCCCTACGAAAGCTATCAGCCCGGTAAGGAGGCCACATAAATGAAGAAAACAGCAACCCTCGGCGCGCTTCTCTTGGCGCTCGCCCTGCCCCTCGCGGCGCAGGCGGAAACCGTGTTCGCCGGCGAGGTGACGGCGGGGACGACGCAGGTGATCGCCGCGCCCTACGGCGGTCTGGTGGAGGATGTGCGCGTTCGCGTGGGCGACAGCGTGAAGATCGGCGACCCGATCGCCACGGTGGAGACCCGCAAGACCTACGCCTCCACGGATGGCACGGTCAGCGGCGTGTTTGCGCGCGAAGGCGACAGCGCGGACGGCGTGAAAACCCAATACGGCGCGCTGGTGTATATCGAGCCGATCAACCGCTACACGCTCGAGTGCAGCACGGAGAAGGGCTATAATTCCAGCGAGAACCGCTACATCCACATCGGCGAGAGCGTGTTCCTCAAGTGCACCAAGGACGGCAGCCATCAGGGGCGCGGCGTGGTGACCGGGCTGGACGAGAAGGACGACAACAAGTTCACCATCGAGGTGACGGGCGGCGAGTTTTACATGGGCGAAACCGTGGATATCTACCGCAGCGGGGATTATGCCTCCGCCAGCCGCATCGGCCGCGGCACGGTCGGGCGGACGAAAACCGTCGCCGTCAACGCCGAGGGGAGCGTGCTGAAAATGCACGTCAAGGCGGGCGACACGGTGGAGCGCGGCGAGCTGCTGTTTGAAACCGTGACGGGCACGCTGGACGGCCTCTACGCGCCGGATAGGCAGGTGGTCAGCGACGCGGCAGGCGTGATTGCGACGGTGGATGCGGGCAACGGCACGAGCGTCGAGAAGGACGCGAAGATCGCGACGATTTACCCGAACGACGCCATGCAGATCAAGATGGTCATTTCCGAGGCGGATCTGATGGATGTGACCGTCGGCGGCAAGGCCGAAATCGAGTTCAACTGGGATGCGGACAGCGGCCGCCGCTTTGAGGGAACGATTTCCTCCATCTCGTATCTGAGCGAAAAGCAGAGCGACAGCGCGGCGAGCCAAAGCGCGCAGTATGTCGCCTATGTCGATTTCACGCCGGATGAAACCGTGCGCATCGGCATGACCGTGATCGTGTACGTGGAGTAACGGACTCCTTCCGTTTCGCTTCGCTCAACACCTCCCTCAAGGAGGGAGGCAAGGGTGAGCGCTATACAAGGCTGACTGAAGGAGTAAGAAGTAAACAAAGAAAGGACGCCAAAAATGAAAAAGATACTTTCGATTCTTCTCGCGTTGGCTCTGATGCTGGGCGCGGCGGCGCTGGCGGAGGGCAACGTGACCATCGCCGTGCAGGGCATGAACGACTTTAGCGACAACATTCAGAGCATGATCGTCTACGGCGACAAGCTGCTGCTGTCCAGCTGGGATACGCTCTACACATGGGACAACGCCAGCCGCAAGCTGACCCCTGTGGACGGCTATGACAAGCTGCAAAACATGCTGACCGGGGACGACGAGACCCCCGGCGTGCTGGAACTGAACGACGGCGAATATGCCTATCTGGACGGCAACCTCTATGCCGTCGGCGGCAAGCTCTACCGCATGGCGACCATCAGCGATGAGGACGGCAATTCGAGCAACCAGCTCGTCGAGCTGCTGATTGCGGATGACGGCGCGCTGTCGCTGGGCGAGATCATCGATCTGGGCGACGCGCTCTGCATCGCCGAGACGTATGGCGACGAAACCTACACCTACACCCGAAACCTGAGCAACCCCTGCTCCTTTGGCGGCATGCTCTACGCGCTCTCCTACGGCGAGGAGCTGGAGCTGCTGGCGCTCAACCTCGAGGATGAAAGCGTGGAGGCGCTGACGGTCGATGTGGATGGCGACGTGCAGAACATCGCGCCGTATACCGAGGGCAAGCTGCTGATGACCGTCGTCGATTATACGACCGAAACGCCCAGCACGACGCTCTGGCTGTACGACATTGAAAACGAGGAAGCGGCCGAGCTGGGCGCGCTCCCGACGAACGGCTATCAAACGCCCGCCGGTCTGGCGTATGACGAGGCGCGCGGCAAGATGTATTACGTGCTCTCCGGCAGCGTCTGGCGCATCGACGTCGGCGAGGACGGCCTCGGCGAGCCGGAGGAATTCGGCGACATGCCGCTGACGTATGCCAACGGCAACGGCGTGGTTTACGGCGATCTGTACGTGCTCGCCAGCTACGATGCGGTGGTCGGCCGCGACGTGACGCTTGACAAGCTGCCCGCGCAGCGCATGCGCGTCGCCAACGGCGACTACGTCGATTCGATCAACAAGGCGTATTACGCCTTCACCGACAAGCACCCGGAATACATGATCTCCATCTCCACGACGCTGGACACGGACAGCCTGCTGCAAAGCATGATGAACCGCGATTCCTCCGTGGATATCTACACCCTCCCCAGCACGAGCAGCGCGTTCACCTCGCTGATGAACCGCGGCTTTATGGCCGAATTGGAGGGCAACCAGACCATTTCCGACGCGGTGAACGCCATGTATGGCTTCATCAAGGATTACGTCACGAAGGACGGCCACATCTACGCGCTGCCGCTCTCCTGCTACGCCAATATGATGGAAATGAACACCAAGCTGCTGACCGAAAAGCTGGGCTACGAGGCGCCGACCTCGTGGAAGGGGCTGCTGACGATTCTGGCCGATATTTCAAACAACAAGCGGCTCGAGGAGACGCCGGAAGTGATGATCGGCGAACCGGGCTACGCCAAGGATGATTTCCGTTATCAGATGTTCCAGAAGATGCTGAGCGATTATTTCACCTGGCTGGACGCGAGCGAGGAGAACCTGACCCGCGGCACGCAGGCGCTGCTCGATCTGTGCGAGGCGTTTGAAGCCATCGATTGGGACAACCTCGGTCTGGTTGAGGATTACGAGGACAGCGAGAACATGATGTACAACGGGAGCGACGCTTTGATCAATTGGACGAGCCTGAGCGTGTACAACTATGTCGGCGCTGACGAGGAACAGGCGACGCCGGTCGCGCTCTCCGTTGTGGAGGGCGAAAAGCCGCTGATCGGCCAGAACGTGACGTTTGCATTCATCAACCCGTTCTCCGAGCACAGGGACGAGGCCACCGAATATCTGGCCGACGCATGGGCGCTGGAGCGGAAGGAAGACATGATTATGCTCAGCCCGGAGATGAACGAGCCGGTGCTCAACAGCTATTACGAGGAGAACCTGCGGAACATAGACAGCTCGATTGCCGATTTGCAGAAGACGCTGGACAAGACCGAGGACGAGGAAACCCGCGAATCGCTGCAAGCGAATCTGGATTCCATGAAGCAATGGCGCGAGGATTACGAGAAGAGCGGCAAATACCAAATCTCCCCGGAGCAGATTGCGAACTACCGTGCGTTCGGCGAGAACATGACCGTGCAGCAGAGCCTCATCTGGAACATGGAGGAGGGCTCGACGCAGGTGGAGCAGTATCTCGACGGCGCGATGAACGCCCAGCAGCTGGCGGCGGCGCTGGAAAAGACCCTGCAAATGCAGAAGCTGGAGGGCAACTAAACCCGCATGTTTGAAAAGAAAAAATCCGTCTGGCTGTTTTTGCTGCCGGGGCTTGCGATGCTGATGATCTTTTACATCGTGCCCTTTTTCAGCGGCATCGGCTACAGCCTGACGGACGGAAGCTACAAAAACACGTTCGTCGGCTTGCAGAATTACCGGGAGCTGTGGCAGAACAGCATGTTTCTGCTGGGGCTGAAAAACACGATGGAGCTGTCGCTGATCTGCGCGCCGCTGCTGTGGCTGTTTTCCTTCCTGCTGGCCAGCGCGCTGAGCGCGATCAAGCCGTTCGGCGGATTCTTCCGCTCGAGCGTGCTGATGCCGTATCTCACGCCGTCCTCCGCGATTCTGCTGGTGTGGCTGGTGATCTTCGATTACGGCGGCCCGGTGAACCGCGCGCTTGAAGCGATGGGGATGGCGCGGGTGATGTGGCTGACCAGCGGCGCGCTGCGCCTGCCGGTCGTGCTGATGTTCCTGTGGAAGAATCTGGGCTTCTGCCTGATTATCTTTCTGGCGGCGCTGCAATCCATCCCCCAGCCGCTCTACGAATACGCGCAGCTGGAAGGCGCGGGCTTTTTCACCCGCGCTTTCCGCATCACGCTGCCGATGATTACGCCGACGGCGTTTCTGGTGTTCGTGCTGGCGTGGATCAATGCGTTCAAAATCTTCAAAGAGGTGTACTTCATCGCGGGCGCATACCCGGATTACTCGGTGTACACCCTGCAAAACTACATGAACAACATGTTCGGCAAGCTGAATTACCAGTTGGTGACGGCGGCGGCCTATTCCTTCGGCCTGATCGTGTTCGCGCTGTTCGGCGCGCTGTTCTTCCTGCAAAGGCGAGCCGCGCGCGGGCTGAATTGAGGTGAGGCGGATGGAAAAACAAACGGTTCGCCCGGCGCATATCCGGCGCAGGCACATTCTGGCGCGGCTGCTGCTGTCGGCGGCGGCGGTCGTCATCCTGCTGCCGGTGGTGCTGACGGCGCTGTATTCCTTCTTTTCGCCCGGCGAAATCAAGGCGTTCATGCAGACGCGCGGCAGCTTCGACGCGAAGAGCCTGATGGAAATCAAGCTCTCGCCCAACATGTTTTCCCTCAGCCAGTATTATAAAATCCTGATTGAGGACATGACGATTCTGCGCTACTTCGTCAATTCGGCGATGTATACCGCGGCGATTCTCTTCGGGCAGGCGCTGCTGATTCCGGCGATGGCCTACGCGCTCTCCCGCTTCAGGTTCCGCGGGCGGGACGCGCTGTTCTTCGTCGTCATCATGCTGATGCTCCTGCCGTTTCAGGTGACGATGGTACCGAACGTCATCACCCTGCGCGCGATGGGGCTGCTGGATACGATCTGGGCGATCATCCTGCCGATGACGGTCGCGCCGTTCTACATCTTTCTGCTGCGGCAATACATGGTCGGCCTGCCGGGCGACATGATCGAGGCGGCGCAGATCGACGGCGCGGGCACGCTGCGCTGCTTCATCCACGTGGTTCTGCCCGTCTGCCAGCCGATTCTCGGGGCGGCGGTGGCGCTCTCGTTTGCGGATTGCTGGAATCTGGTCGAGCAGCCGCTGACCTATTTGACCACGCATACGGAGCTTTATCCGCTCTCCGTGGTCTTCAATCAGTTGACCCAGCAGAGCACCGGCGTGGAATTTGCGGGCGCGGCGCTGTATACCCTGCCCGCGCTGCTGATCTATCTGTATTTCCAGAACGACATTCTGGAAGGCGTCCAGCTCACGGAACTCAAGTAAAGGAAGACAAAAGCGATGAAAAAAATGGCCATCAAGGGACTGGTCACGCTGGCGGCGGTCGTCGCCCTGTGCATGTTCTTTTCCGGCACGATCAAAACCATTTCAACCGCCAAGGTCAAGCTGGTGACCGCCAAGCAGGGCAAGCTGGAGGAGGAAATCAAGCTCAGCGGCAATCTCACGTTCCCGCAGACGGAGGATGTGAAGCTGGCGCTTGCTTCCGACCAGAGCGTGACCATCAAGCGGGTGCGCGTGGCGAAGGGGCGCAGGGTTGCGGCGGGCGACGTGCTCTTTGAGGCGGAGGTCTCCGGCTACGACAAGGAGATGGAAAGCCTGCGCGGCGAATACGACGCGGCGCAGAAGGAGCTGATGGAGCTGGAGCGCAAAAACGGCGACGTTCGGCTCAAGCGCACCGAGGAAATCTGGGTGGAGGCCTACGACGCGCTGGCGAAAAGCAAGGACGACTGCATGACCGCGCAGACGCAGCTCGAGGTTGCCGCCAAGCTGGCGGGCGTGACGCTTTCGGGCGGCCGCCTGCCGTCGGGCGAGACGGATGAAACGCTGACCGCCGCGCAGAAGGCCGTCGATGCGGCGCAGGCCGCGCAGGACGAGGCGCAGAAGAAATTCAACAGCGCCAACCGGCTGGGCATCAGCGAGAACGTCATCAATTACATCACCCAGAGCCGCCAGCTCAACGAAAAGCTGTCCACAGCGCAGGAGAAGATCACCGCGCTGGATGTGCTGGCGCAGCAGGCGCGGCAGGTGACCGCGCCGCACGACGGCTATATCGTGGAGATCAACGTCAAGGCGGGCGACAGCTACGACGGCAAGACCGCCGCGCTCGTCATCAGCAGCGAAAGCGGCGACGCGGTGCTGCGCGCGGACACGAGCAAGATCGAAAAGAAGATCGACAAGGGAACGCAGGTCACGGTCAAGCGCGACAGCGACAAGACGCTGACCAAAAAGGTGACGGACAGCGGCGTGAACGAAGAGGGCAAGCGCTATATCGACGTGAAGCTGACCGACAAGGACATCACAAACCTCGGCGGCGGCGCGGCGCTGTTCTCCGCCGCGGTGGAGATGACGGCGAGCTATCGCGCGTCCAGCTCCACCACGCTGCTCCCGGCCAGCGCCGTTCGCGGCAGCGGGGACAGCCGTTACGTCTATATCGTCAGCGAGGAGAGCAACGCGCTCGGCCAGCGCGTGCTCAAGGTGAAAAAGCAGGATGTGAAGGTGCTCTCCGAGGTCGGCAGCACGGTGTCCATTCAGGATGATTTGAGCCGTCAGCGCGTGGCCTATATGGAGGATCGCGCCATCAGCGACGGTTCCGAGGTCATGGTCTATGGAGAATAAAAAAAAGCGCCGGGGCATGCTCGCGGTGCTCGTGGGGCTCGTGCTGACGGTCTGCGGCGGCGCGCTGACGCTGACCGTCGGCGGGCGGCTGGAATACATCCTGCCCGCGCCGGCGGCGACGCAGGAGGGCGGCGAGCTGAACGCGCGCTACGAAGAAGCGCAGAAGCAGATGGCCTCCATCGCGGATTCGATCACGGCCGGGGCGGTCGGCGCGCGGGCGCAGGGGGTCAACCTCTCCGCAGAGGCGCAGAGCGCGGAGGCGACGGTTTACGCGGTCGGCTCGGGCTATTTCGACGTGACGCATGAAACGCTGCTCGACGGGCGGCTCATCAGCGAGGCGGACGTGAAGCGCGCGGAGAACGTCGTCGTGATCGACGAGCGCATGGCGCTCTCCTTCTTCGCGGGCAACGAGCCGGTCGGCCAAACCGTGACGCTCAGCGGGCTTGATTACGAGGTCGCGGGGGTCATCAAGGCCGAAAGGCGGCTGGGCGAGACGAACGAGCACATCGCCTATATCCCGATCACGTCGGCCAGCGCCAACGCGCTCACCATGCAGACGGTGGAGATGATCGCCAAAACGGCGGACAAGACGACGGGCAGCGCCATTTTGATGGAAAACACGCTGAAAACATGGCAGCCCGGCGGGAGCTTTTACAATTACGACAAGCTGGCGCTCGGCGCGGCGATGCCGATTCGCTGGGCGGTGCTCTTTGTGGGGGTCGCGCTGCTGCTCAGCCTGCTGGCGCGGCTGAACGCGGCGGCGTGGGGGCGGGTCTGCCTCTATGCCGACCGGCTCAAAACGCGGTACGCGCGGGATATGCTCGCGGGGATGATCGCAAGCGCGCTGCTGATGCTGCTGGGCTATGCGGCGCTGGCGGGCGCGGCGTTCGCGCTGGCGAAATTCTCGATTGATCCGCTGTATGTGTTCACGGAGTGGGTGCCGGAGGTGCTGGTGGAGCTTTCCTCCATCGCCAAGCGCTTCTGGTCGCTGAACGACGCGAACGCGGCGGCGGTGCGCTACGTCAGCCGGAGCTGCTGCGTGCTGGAAACCGGGCGCGCGCTGCTGCGCTGGGGGCTGCTGGCGCTGCTGCTCGGCGCATGGATGAACGGCCTGCCGTTTTTCAGCAGGCGCGTGAAAATGCCGGAAATCAACCGGGAGCGGTGAGCGGCGTCAATCCGCCTGCGTCTCCGCGCTCCCCAGGCCGTAGGCGCTGAAGATATGCGTCAGCTCCTTTTTGCCGGGCAGGCCGAGCTTGCGCAGAATCCCCGTCTGCTGGTTGGAGATGGTCTTGCTGGCGGAATGAAGGCGGACGTCCTCGCCCAGAAGGCGGCGCAGAACGCTTCGCTCCGCGTCGGTCAGCGGCGCGAGCAGCGCGGAGCAGATCAAATGCGCCTGCGAGGTGACGCCCTGCGCGGTTTCGCGAATCATCGGGATGAGCACGGGAAAATTGCTCTTGAAGAGATAGGCCGAGGCGAAGGCATGCGTGCTGGCGCGGATCACCGTTTCAAAATCCTCGCGTGAGGTGAGGATGATGACGCGCGCATCGGTTTGCAGGCGAATCTGCCGGGAAGCCTCCGCGCCGTCTATCGGCGAATGGGCGAGGCACAGATCCATCAATACAATATCCGGTTTTTCCATGAGCGCGGTCTGCACCGCGCTTTTTCCGTCTGTGCAGCTCGTGCAAAGCTCGAAATCCGCCTCGCGGCGGAGCGCCTGCTCGATCAGATAGCGATAATCGAGGTCATCCTCGACCAGCATGATGCGGATGGTGATAGGGGAACGCCGCGACGAGCCAGACCCACAGCGGCAGGAGCACGCTGACGGCCACAAGGCGGCGCTGCCGGTTGTGCCCGCCGTGGCGCTCCGCCCAGAGGGTGCGCAGCAGGATCAGCGTGGCGATGAGGCCGAACAGCACGTTGTACCCCGCGATGCTCAGGCAGAACGCCGGGTCGCGCTGGAGCGACGCCACCCGGTCGGGCGGAAAGCGGACGCTCAGGCAGACGGCCGGAAGCCAGACGACGACGCGCAGGAGCGGAAAGATGCGGGTTTGGTTGAGCTGCGCAAAGTAAAACGCGAACATCATCACGCAGGGAATGGCCAGTAAATAGAAAACCGCGCTCAGGATGGAATACATCAGCGACGCGCCCGCCTGCGTCCAGATGCCGGAGGCAATCAGCGACGGGGCGAGGCCGTAATACAGATATTCCTTGAGCGCGCCGACGCTGAACATCATGCCGCCGGTGAAGCACCACTGGTTGAGCTGGTTGCGCGCGTCGGCCAGCAGCACCAGCGAAAAGGCCGCCCAAATCACAAGCGTGAACACAAGCAGATGCGTTCCCGGAAGAGAAGCCCAATACGCGCTGACGCGGCTCAGAAAATCAAGCACGTTTTTTTCCTCCGTTTCCCGAATTTCGACCCCAAATCGGACGAAGGCCGTTATTCTCGTTTCAGTATACCATCATTTGATGTATTTCGAAAGTTCTTTTCGATGAATTGGTAAAATTTGAAAATTTGAAAAAGATCAATCGGGCAGCGCGGGTTCGGTTGCCTCGCCGTCCCGATAGAGGGAAAGATGCAGGTGCGCGCCGAGCTCGCTTTCCGCCGGGACGGCCGCCATCACGTCGCCCAGCGGCTGGCCGCGCACGACGCTTTGACCGGCCTGCACGAGCGCGCAGGACAGCCCCGAATAGGTGCAGATCGCGCCATCCGTCTGGCGAACGGCCACGTGCCAGCCCCAGAGATCATCCCGCACGCAGGAGAGCACCACGCCGTCGCGCATGCAGACGGCGGTTTCGCCGCTCGCCGCGCCCAAATCGACGGCGGGATGCGCCTGCCAGCAGTCAAGCGACGGCCAAAGCACGGGTTGAGCGGAGAAGCCGCGAAGCAGCCCGCCGGAAACGGGGCGAACCGCGCCCACAATGGACGGAAGGCGGACGGGCGCGAGCGTCGGCAGCGGCGACGGGTTTGCGGTCGGCGCGGGGGAAGGGGAGGCGACCTCCGGCGCGGGGGCGGCGGCCTGCACGTTTTCCGCCTGACGGAGACGGTCGGTATACAGCGCCGTGCCGACGATGACGGCGATCATCGCGCCGAGCGTCACCCAATAGGCGTAATCCAGCAGCCATTCCCGCGCCTGACGCAGACGGTTTTTGAACAAAACAAACACGGTCATCCCTCCCTTTTGAAAGAAGGATGACCGTGTGAAACGGAAAATATGCAGCGTTTTGCCGTCAATCGCGCTCAAACACCCGCGTGCCGACGCGAACGCCCCACGCGCGGCCGGCGCGAATCAAAAACTCCAGATGGCAGACGACTGTGCCCGGCGCATCCGGTTTGACGGCGAGAAAGCGCGCGCCGCCGCAGTAAACGAGGCGCAGATCTTCGCCGTCGCGCGTGCCGCGCAGATGGCTGCCGTCCTCCTCACAGTGGATGCACAGGATGCTCGGCACGCCCTCGTGGCCGATATAGCGCCCGCGGATCATATGCGGCGCGCTGAAATCGCGGCCCGCGGGGGTGAACCAATCCATATTCGTGGCGAGCGGAAGCCCCATCACCGCGCAGAGCATGCCGCAGAGCAGCGCATCCATATCCTCGTCGCCCTGATTGCAGAGCACCGCGAAGCCGTAGCCCTCGCCCAGCAGAAGAGCGCCCTTGCTCGATACGCCGTGCAGCCCGCCCGCATGCTCGCAGACGACGTGCCCCGCAAACTCGCGCTTGTTCAGCCCCATGCACATCGTCATCAGATGGGAAAGCGGATGATAGCGCCCGACCATCAGATCGACCGCGTGCGCCGGAATTGCCTGCCTTCCCTCGTGCATGCCCATGTTGGCGATCATGCGGTAATACGCCGCCATGTCGCGCGAGGTGGATTTGACCATCGCGCAGCCGCGGAACGGCGGCAGGACGCTCCAGCAGTCGTCGCAGGTGCGTCGGCCGTCCTCCACCTCGAACAGACTGGTGATGTTGCCGCCGGAGAGGGCGCGCGCGGCCTCGACGCCGTTATCCAAAATGGTGCGGGTCATGCCCAGCGGGTCGAAGATGCGCGCCTGCATGAACTGCTCGAGCGGAACGCCCGCCGCCTGATCGACGATGTAGGAGAGGATGGCATAGCCCTCGTTGGAGTAGCTCATCACCTCGCCCGGCGCGCCGAGCGTGTTGTAGCCGCAGTGCGCGATATACGCGATAATCTGGTCGATCGTCTCCATCTTGTTGGGCGCGGTGCGCTTCATCTCGCGCAGCCAGTCGCTTTCGCTGCGCCCCTCGCTGTTCATGGCAATCGACCATTCCAGCGGCTCCATCGGGGGGATGCCCGCCGTGTGCATCGCCAGCGTGCGCACCGTCGCCGCCTCGCGCGGCTGACCGGCCAGCTCAAATTCCGGGAAGAAATCCGAAACCGGGGCGTTCAGGTCGAGCCTGCCCTCGCAGGCCAGAATACAGGCGCACAGCGCGGTCATCGACTTGCTCATCGAGGCGACGCCGAACAGGGTGTCGTTGTCCACCGGGCGGGTGAAGGCCCCGTCGCGGAAGCCGTAATTGAAGGCGTATTCAAGGCCGTCCGGCCCCATGATCGCGGCGCTTACGCCGGGAAGATCGCGGGCTTGGCAAAGCCCGGTCAGATATGCGTCAAGTTTGGAAGAATCAAACATGGTCTCCTCCTGCAAAAAAGGCGTGTACAAAGAGGGTTCTTTGAAAACAAGAAGATTATAGCACGATCGGCGGGAAGTTTCACGCTTTTTTTGACAGACCGAAAAAAACCGGGGCTTGCAATGGCGGAGGAAAAAAGGTAAACTGATAAGGATTTGTTTGAGCCGTATTCGGGCGACTTCACGCAGGAAACGATTTTCAAAAAAGTGATCCGAAAGGAAAAAGTGTTGATGAACCAAAAGAAAGCGGGCGTGCTGCTCAGTTACGGGCAGACGATCCTCTCCACCCTGATTTCGCTCACCTATACGCCGGTGATGCTGCGGCTGCTGGGGCAGAGCGAATACGGCCTGTATACGCTGGTGAACGGCTTTGTCTCCAACCTGAGCCTGCTCTCCTTCGGCATGGGCAGCGCCTACATGCGCTATTATTCCCGCGCGGAGGCGCAGGACGGCGAGGACGGCGTGGCGCGGATCAACGGCATGTTTATGACGATCTTCTTCGCCATCAGCCTGCTGTGCCTGCTGACGGGCGGCGTGCTGGTCGCCAACGTCAAAAACATCTTCGCCGCGAAGCTGACGGCGAAGGAGCTGGATACCGCCAAGATCCTGATGGCGCTGCTGGTTGTCAACATCGCCGCGTCGTTCCCGGCGAGCGTGTTCTTTTCCTATATCACGGCGAAGGAGCGCTTCCTGTTCCAGCGGCTGGTCGGCATGCTGCGCACGGTGCTCAACCCGATTGTGATGCTGCCGTTGCTGCTGATGGGGTATGGCTCCATCGCGCTGGTGCTGGTCACGCTGATCCTGACCGCGATCAGCGACGCGGTGAGCATCTGGTACTGCGTCAAAAAGCTCCGCATGCGCATCACCTTCGGCAAGTTCGATTTCGGGCTGCTGCGCGACATGGCGGGCTTCTCGTTTTTCATCTTCCTCAACGAAATCATCAACCAGATCAACTGGACGGTGGATACGACGCTGCTGGGCATCATCAGCGGCACGGCGGCGACGGCGATTTACGGCGTGGGCGCGCAGATCAACCAGTATTACATGGCGCTGTCCACGTCGATCTCCGGCGTGTTTACCCCGCAGATCAACCGAATCGTTGCGCGCGGGGAGGGGGACGAGCAGCTCACGCGGCTGTTTACGCGCGTCGGGCGCATCCAGTTCATGCTGCTGATGCTCGTGCTGACGGGCTTCATCTTCGTCGGCATGCCGTTTATTCAGGCGTGGGGCGGCGCGGAATACGCCCCGGCCTATTGGGTTGCGCTGCTGCTCATCGGCCCGGTGACGGTGCCGCTGATTCAGAACATCGGCATTGAAATCCAGCGCGCGAAAAACATGCACCAGTTCCGCTCGAAGGTTTATTTCTGTATGGCCATCGGCAACGCCATCGTCAGCGTTCCGCTGGGCATGAAGTTCGGCGGGATCGGCTGCGCGCTGGGCACGGCGATTTCCATGATCGTCGGCAACGGCTTCATTATGAACTGGTATTATCAGGCGCACATTGGGCTGGACATGATCTATTTCTGGAAACGGATTCTCGGCATTGTTCCGGCGATGCTCCCGGCCATCGCGCTGGGCGTCGCGGCGGTCAGGCTGCACACGTTTACGGGGTACGTGGGCGTGCTGCTGTTCGCCGTGCCCTATGCGGCGGTCTACGCCGCTGGGCTGTACCGATTCGCGATGGACGAGAGCGAAAAGGACATGGTGCGCAGCGTGGTGAGAAAAATCCGCAGATGAGCGCGCCCATGCACAAAACCAGACACAAGGCGAACGAATGGGGGAAAAGACGATGAAACAGCCTGTTTTGCTCTGCTACAACCTGACCGGCGAAAAAATGCAGAAGATTCGGCTGGCGGCGATGCGGCTCAAAATCCGCGTCCGCCCGGTGGAAAAGGCGGAATATGCCCAGACGATTGCGGCGCTCTGCGGCGCGGAGGACGCGCGCGAGGCGGCGTATACGGGCGCGGGCTTTGAGGATGAGATGCTGGTGATGGCGAATTTTCCGGCGGGGATGATGAACACGTTCCTCGGCCTGTTTCGCCGGATGGGCATTGCGCCCGTGGCGCTCAAGGCGATGCTCACGCCGACCAACGCGGCATGGGACAGCGAAAAGCTGCATGAGGAGCTTGTGGGCGAGCATCGCGCCATGACGAGCGGCGAAGGAAAGAGACATCAGGGGTAAAACTGCCCGATACGAAGGAGAACAATCATGCAAAACAAGCAGACGCTTTCAAAGCCGCTGGTGGTGATGCTGCTGGCCGGCCTGTGCTGCCTGCTCTGGGGCAGCGCGATTCCGTTTATCAATTTGGGCTATCGCTATTTCGGCGTGTCCGCAGGCGACACGGCGACGCAGATTCTCTTCGGCGGCTGCCGCTTCTTTCTGGCGGGCTTTCTGACGATTCTGTTCGAAAGCGTTGCGCGAAAGTCGCCCGCGTTTCCGAAGAGGACGAGCTGGGGCAACGTGGTGAAGCTCTCTCTGGCGCAGACGATCATTCAATACGTGTTCTTTTACATCGGCGTGGCGCACACGGCGAGCGCGAAGGGCGCGATCATTCAGGGGCTTCAGGCGTTTACGTCGATTTTGATTGCCTGCTTCATCTTCCGCACGGAGCGGATGAACGCGCTCAAGTGGATCGGCGGGCTGATCGGCGTGGCGGGCGTGGTCGTCGTCAACTGGACGAAGGACGGCTTTGGCGGCGGGGTTCGCCTGATCGGCGAGGGATTTGTCATCATTTCGATGGTCGCCTCGGCGTGCAGCACGGGGCTGATTAAGAAATTCGGCCAGTTTGACAGCCCGGTGGTTATGAGCGGCTGGCAGTTCATGCTCGGCGGCGCGGTGATGGCGCTCGGCGGCTTTGCGGCGGGCGGGCGGCTCGTTTCCGATAACCCGATGGCTTACGCTGTGCTGCTGTATCTGGCGCTGCTCTCGGCGGTGGCATATTCGCTTTGGGCGGTGCTGCTGCGGGTGAATCCGGTTTCCCGCGTGGCGGTCTATACGTTCCTGCAGCCGATTTTCGGCGTGATTCTGTCGCTGCTGCTGGTGGATCGAAACAGTGACGCGCCGCTTCTGCGCTACGCGGCGGCGCTGGCGATGATCTGCGTGAGCATCGCGGTGGTCAACCGCGGGCAGCGGCAGGAGGAGGCCAAAATTTCGGGATCAGCGTCAAGCGAAAGGGCTTGACATGGCGAAGGCGATATGATACAATAACCGAGCTGTCAAGGAAAGACGCTTGACACGGGAGGTGCCTGTGGCGGATCGGATTGAAATCGGCTGGCTGTTCGATTTTTACGGGCCGCTGCTCACCGAGCGGCAGCGAAAGCTGCTCGCCTTATACTGCAACGAGGATTTCTCCCTTTCGGAAATCGCCGCGCGAGAAGGCATTTCCAGACAGGGGGTTTACGACGCGGTTCACCGCGCGGCGCGTCAGCTTGAGGATTACGAACGGCAGCTTGGGCTGCTCAGGCGGTATCAGAGCATGACGCAGGGCCTTGAGGAAGGGCTCTCCGCCCTGGAAAGCGGGCAGACGCAGCGCGCAAAGGAGATTCTGGAGCGGCTGCTTTCACAAGAGGAGGAGTAAGATGGCCTTTGAAGGATTGACTCAGCGCTTGCAGCAGGCGTTCGGCAAGGTGCGCGGCAAGGGCAGCCTGACCGAGGAGGACGTCAAGCTGGTGATGCGCGAGGTGCGCATGGCCTTGCTGGAGGCCGACGTCAACTATAAGGTTGTCAAGGACTTCGTGAAAAAGGCCACCGAGCGCTGCATCGGGCAGGAAACCCAAAGCGGCCTGAGCACCCAGCAGCAGGTCATCAAGATCGTCAACGAAGAGCTGACGGAATTGATGGGCGGCTCGAACGCGAGGCTGCAATACAGCTCGTCCCCGATTTCGGTGTTTATGCTCTGCGGCCTGCAGGGCGCGGGCAAAACGACGATGTCCGCCAAGCTGGCGAACTGGCTGAAAAAGGACGGCAAGCGTCCGCTGCTGGTCGGCTGCGATATCTATCGCCCGGCGGCCATCAAGCAGCTTCAGGTCGTCGGCGGTCAGGTCGGCGTGCCGGTGTATGAGCACGGTACGCAGGACCCGGTCAAGACCGCGCTGGAAGCGGTCGAATACGCCCGCCAGCATCAGCGCGACGTGGTGATTCTGGATACCGCCGGCCGCCTGCACATCGACGAGGCGCTGATGGAGGAGCTTCACAGAATCTGCGAGGCCGTCCATCCGAGCGAAATCCTGCTGACCATCGACGCGATGACCGGTCAGGACGCGGTCAACGTCGCCAACACGTTCAACGAAAAGCTGGAAATCACCGGCGTGATCCTCACCAAGCTGGACGGCGATACCCGCGGCGGCGCGGCGCTCTCCGTGCGCGCGGTGACGGGCAAGCCGATCAAGTTCGCGGGCACGGGCGAAAAGCTGACCGATCTGGAAGCGTTCCACCCGGAGCGCATGGCTTCCCGTATTCTCGGCATGGGCGACGTGATGACGCTCATCGAGAAGGCGCAGGAGAACATCGACATCGACCCCGAAGAGGCCGGCGATCTGGCCAGAAGGATGAAGAACGCCGACTTCACGCTCGACGATTTCCTCAGCCAGATGCAGCAGATCAAGAAGATGGGTCCGCTCTCCGGCATCCTCAAGATGCTGCCGGGCATGGGCGCCATCGGCGATATCGACATTCCGGACGACGCCATGAAGAAGCCGGAGGCCATCATCCGATCCATGACGCCCAAGGAGCGCAGGCGTCCCGAAATCCTCAACGCCAGCCGCCGCCGCAGAATCGCGGCGGGCAGCGGCACGACGGTGCAGGACGTCAACCAGCTCATCCGCCAATTCGAGGAGATGAAGAAGCAGATGAAGATGGTTATGAACCAGTCGCGCGGCAAGAAGGGGCGTTTCCGCTTCCCGCCGATGCGCTGAACCCAAGGAAGCCGACAATCATTTGATTGAGGTTATAAATCATTCAACCTTTTATGAGTTTTAAGGAGGAACACCACAATGGTTAAGATTCGTCTGAAGAGAATGGGCATGAAGAAGAAGCCGTTTTACCGTGTTGTCGTCGCCGACGAGCGCGCGTCCCGCGATGGCCGCTTCATCGACGAGCTGGGCTACTACAACCCGGTTTCCAACCCGGTTGAGCTGAAGATCGACGCGGAGAAGGCGCAGCAGTGGATCAAGAACGGCGCTCAGCCGACCGATACCGTCCGCGCGCTGCTCAAGAAGAGCGGCGCCATCGCCTAATCGCGACGTAATCGGGCGAAGCCCGGAAAGGCAGGCCTGACAATGGAAGAATTGGTTCGCTACATCGCCTCGACGCTGGTGGATCACCCGGAGCAGGTTCAGGTGAAAACCGTGGACAACCCCGAATCCGTCATCATCGAGCTGAGCGTCGGCCCGGATGATATGGGCAAGGTGATCGGCAAACAGGGCCGCATCGCCAAATCCATCCGTTCCGTGGTCAAGGCGGCAACCGCGCGCAGCGAGAAGCCCGTTTTTGTCGAGATTCTCTAAGCGCTGCAAGGCAAGGCCGAAGAAAACCATACCATGCCGCGCAGCGACTGCGCGGCATGTTGTGTTTTAAGGAGGAAAAGCGGATGCAGCAGGAATATCTGCAAATCGGCGAAATCGTGCGCCCGCAGGGGATTCGCGGCGAGGTGAAACTGCGCGCGATGACAGAGGACATGAGCCGTTACGCGCGGCTGGAAAGCGTGTTCCTGAAAAAGAACGGGCGGATGGAAGAAAAAAAGGTGCTCAAGGGGCGCAGCTACGACGGCTTTGCGTTTTTGCAGCTTGAGGGCGTGAGCGACCGCGACGCGGCGGAGGCGCTGCGCGGGGCGGAGGTCTACGTCGATCGCCGGCACGCCATCAAGCTCGGCGCGGATGAAAACTTCGTCTGCGAATTGATCGGCCTTCGGGCGGTGGATGAGACGGGCGAAACCATCGGCACACTGCGCGACGTGCTCAAGCCGAACGCGGTCTGCGACGTGTATGTGTTCGATACGCCGCGCGGCGAATTGATGATTCCGGCGCTCAAGCGCGTGGTGAAAACGGTGGATGTGGACGCGGGCGTGATGATGCTGGACAGCGCCGCGCTGGCCGAGGTCGCCGTTTGGGAAGACGAACCGGCCGAGCGCGACGAATAATTTTTCGCGTCCGACGGGAAGAAAACAGGCCGCTGAATCGTCTGCTTCGCAGGAGGACAAGATGAAACACAAAATATTCGCTTTTTTGGCGCTGCTGCTCACGCTCGCGGCTGCCTGCGCGGGCGCACAGCAGTGCCCGAGCGTCGGCTGCTTTTCGCCCGGCCTCATGCGGGTGAGCGAAAAGATGAAGGAAAACCCGACCGTCAGCGCGGACGTGACGCTGACGGTGGAAAACGCATTTTACGCGCGCAACCTGTCCGTGCTGAAAAAGATGCTGGAGGGCACGACGCTGCGCGTTTGGGGCGACGACGCGCGCGGCGGCCTGACGCTTGAGCGCGGCAGCGAAACGCTGATGCAGGCCGACGTCGCGCAGAACGGGCGGATCAGCGTGGACGGCCATCCCCTTGAAACCGAGATTTCCGTGCCGGACGAGGCGCAGGCAGATTGGAACGCGCTGGCCGAGCGGCTGCAAACCACGCCGATTTTGGAGCGCGTGCCGCTGAGCGCCGTTGAAGCATGGCTGAAAGGGTTGAAGGCGGGCGACGTTCTCGGCTTCGGCGCGACGGCGGCCGATGCGTTTGACGTGAAGCGGACGATGAGCGACGACGGCGAACGGCTGACCAAGCTGAACGTCGAAGGGGCGCTCACGATCGAGGGCGAAACGTGGACGGTCAGCGGCTATCTGCGCCAGCCGGGCGGCAGAGCGCCGAAGGACACCTTTGAACTGACCTTCCGAAAGGACGATAAAAACGTCGTCGAGCTGGTTTACAGCGCGCTGCGTCAGGACAAGGTCGAGCAGAAAGACCGGAAGGGTCAAACGAGCGTCGCCACGACGCTCAAGGCCAGCGGCAAGCTGGAGGGCTATTCGGTTTACATGATGCTCAAGGTGAACCAGAGAAACGACTGGACGGCGGACGGGGAGACGCTGAACGAGAAGATCACCGTTTCCGTCAACATGACGCAGAAGGACAACCGGCCGGGCAAAAACATGCAGGGGCTGAACCGGATCGACGCGGAGGGGAAAAACGTGATCCGCGTGACGACCGGGGAAGCGACGGCGGACGCGCTTGACTGCGCGCTGACCGGCAAGCTGATGCTGAACGAGAACACGTTTTTGCAGGGCGGCGCGAGTATGCGCGTGACCGTCGGCGGCGAAGTGCCGGACGGCGCGCAGGCGGCCGCCGACGCGGAGCCGTGGACGCTTGAAGAGGCCGTTCGGGCGCTGAGCAGGCGGCTGTACCGGCAACTGGACGAACAGACGAAAAAGAGCATATCGGATGGTTTGTGAGAAAAAACAAGGAGGCAACCTATGAGCTTGAAAAACAAAGTGACGGCTTTCGGCCTGAGCGCCGCGATGCTGCTGTCTCCCGCCGCGTCTCTGGCGGAGAGCAACTATGCGGCGGGCGAGCTGACGACGACCGCAATTTCCGACAGCTATGTGGCGGGCAATCAGCTCAACCTCAGCGCGGGCTTCCGGCTGGAGATGGGCGACGTCGTCAAGAGCCTGAGCGACGAAAAGCTGGAAAAGAAGCTGAACGCGGTCGTTTCGCTGCTGGAAGCGACCGAGCTGCACATGTCGTTTTACGATGATTTCGGCACGGCGCGCATCCACGCGGAGATCGAAACCGACGGCCTGACGATTTTCAGCGCGGACGCGCTGGCATACGCCAACGGTTCGGTGCAGATGATGACCAACCTGACCGGCAAACTCGTGCTCGCGCTGCCGGAGGGCGCGCTGGCCTCGGCCCCGACGAGCTTTGAGGGGCTGCTTTCCGGTGTGGCGGGCAAGAGCGCTGACGACCCGGATTTCGACGATTACCCGGCGATGGAGCGCCTGCGCATCACCGCCTCCGACGTGGGGGTGCTGATGCTGAGCCATCTGCTCGGCTGGGTCTCCGGCACGCAGATGGACACCGGCGAATTGTACGTCTTTGACGACACGTATCTGGATGCGACCGAGACGCGCGACGCGGTGGCGCAGCGCATGGTCGGCACCATCGACGCGGACAAGTTCAACACGCTGTTTTGGAACATCTCCGCGACGATCTGCGAGACGCAGGGCAAGTTCCAGCAGGCGCTCGCCGACGTGCTGGCCGAAAACGGCGTGACCCGCTATCAGGCGCGGCAGGTGATCGACAGCATCTTCAAGGACGAGGAGATCGACCCGGCGGTGGATTACGTGCAGCCGTCCCACGCCGTTGCGGACGACGGCGCGCTGTGCACCTACAACGACGTTTCCTACTTCTTCAAGAAGCTGGTCAAATACACCAACAACGCATGGGAATACAGCACGGACAACGTGCTCAAGATGATCGTCAGCTACGACGACTTCGGCAAGACGGTGGGCTTTGACGCGGAGCTGCCGCAGTTCACCGAGGTTCTGCCGTATGAGGGCGCGTTCACCTACTCCGTCAAGCACGACGAAAACGAGCAGCCCATCGTCACCAGCCACGGCGAATTGCAGCTTTTGAACGATCAGCGGCTCGTCGGCGACGTGAAAATGAAGGGCGGGCTGGACGTGAACGGCGTGAAGGACAGCAGCCTGAACGGCTATCTCGATTTGAAGGACACCAAGGCCGATACCGCGATGGGGCTGGGCGTGAACAGCGTGTCGCATTTCGTGGTCGAGCCGGATGACGACGGCGCGGACGTGGAGCATTTCACCGGCAGCGTCGCCCTGAGCTACCGCGACAACGGCGAGGACGAATACAGCCTGATCGCCGCCGTCGAGGGGAACACGAAGACCGACGGCGACGCTTTCGCCACGCTGGCCGACGTTTCGCTGACGCTGACGGATATCTTCAAGCTCGGCGCGAACGTGACGCTCGAGCAGGCGGACTATGAGGAAATCGAGTTTGCGGGCGGTCAGGCCATCGACATGACCCAGCTCACCGACGCGCAGCTCGACCAGATTCAAAACGAGGTGACGCAGCAGGCCGCGAAGCTCTCCGCATCGCTGGTGTTGCATCCGGGCGTGCTGGCCAACCTGCTGACGCTTGTAAGCGACTGAGCGCGTTTTGTTTGAAAGAAGGCGATTCCATTGGCGCTTGACATGAACTCGAACGATTTGACGATTCGCGAAATGTGCCGACTGGGTCGGGACGTGCTGGAAAACCGGGATATGCAGGCTTTGCGCACGTTCCCGCAGCACGGCACGGTCTCGCGGTACGAGCACTGTCTGGCGGTGTGCTACATCGCGCTGCGGCTGGCGGATAAATGGCGCGTGCGCGTGGACAGAAGGAGCATGGTGCGCGGCGCGCTGCTGCACGATTTCTTCATGTACAACTGGAACGATCCGGCCAGCATGCGGCCGCTGCACGGCTTCACCCACGCGCGGGAAGCGCTTTCCAACGCGCAGAAGCAGTTTGAATTGAACGAGATCGAGCGCGACGTGATCAAAAAGCACATGTTCCCGCTCAACATCGCGCTGCCCAGATACCGGGAAACGGCGCTGGTCAGCGCGGCGGACAAGATCAGCGCGGTGATGGAGCTTTTGCACAGCGCCAGAGCCCTGCGGATTCTCAGAAGATGCAGAGCCGTGGGATTGTGACAACTGAAAAAGGCTGATGACCTAGGCGGCGTCGATTCGCCGCGGGGCGTCAGCCTTTTTTGTATGGGAAACGGCGCAAAATCGCCCGAACGAGCCGCCGACTGAGCGAAAAATAAGCTGGTCTTTCCGCGCGCGATGGGGTATAATGAACGTAAGACGGACAGGAGGAAACGGATGATGAGCATATCGCCCGAAAAGCTCGCCAGCGCCATGGCGCTGCGAACCATCAGCCACGCGGGAAAGGAAAAGCAGCCCTGCATCGGGATGGCCGATCTTTGCAGACCCGGCCTGCAATTCGCGGGGTATTTCGACATCTTTGCGTTCGAAAGGCCGCAGGTCATCGGCAAAACCGAGATGGCCTATCTGGATAACCTGCCGGATGACGTGCGCTGCGAACGGCTCGAACGCTATTTTTCGTATGACATCCCCTGCATCATCATCGCCCGAAAGATGAAGTGCCCGCCGGAGCTGCTCAGGCAGGCGCGCAAAAACGGCGTGCCCGTGTACGGATCGGACGAGGAGACGAGCCTCTTTTCGGCGAAGGCCATCGCCTATTTGAGCGAGGCGCTCGCCCCGAGGCAGACCTGCCACGGCGTGCTGCTGGATGTATTCGGCGTGGGGCTGATGATTACCGGCGAAAGCGGCGTGGGCAAGAGCGAGTGCGCGCTGGAGCTCATCAAGCACGGCCATCAGCTCGTCGCCGACGACGTGGTGGATATCTCCCGCGTGGGGCGTGTGCTGTTCGGCGAATCGCCGGAGATGGTGCGCGACTTCATGGAGCTGCGCGGCGTGGGCATTGTGGATATCAAGGAGATTTTCGGCATCGGCTCGATTGTGCGGCGCATGCGCATTGATCTGGTGATCCATTTGGAGTTTTGGCAGGAGGGCAAGGATTACGACCGCTTGGGCAACAAGGAAAAGACGATGGAGATTTTGGGCGTGGAGCTGCCGCTGATCGAGCTGCCCGTGCGCCCCGGCCGGAGTCTGGCGATGGTGGTGGAAATCGCGGCGCGGAACTGGCGGCTGAAGGCGGAGGGCTACGACGCGGTCGCCGAGCTGGATCGCAGGCTCAAAAAGCATTACATCCATCAGGAATAAATCCCTTTCCGGGCGCGCCGAGGGTCTGACTGGCCGGGGGCGCGGCGGGGGGGAGCGAATAAGAGGAGGACACGTTATGCTGTACATCGGTGTGGATTTGGGCGGAACGGGCATTAAGGCGGGCGTTGTGAACGAGCGCGGCGAGATTCTATCCAAGGGCTCGACCCCGACGATGAAGGAGCGCCCGTATCAGGCGATCATCCGCGATATCGCGGCGCTGTGCGAGGATGTGGCGAAGCAGGCGAACGTCGCGATGGCGGATATTGCGGCCATCGGCGTGGGCGTGCCGGGCATATGCGACCCCAAGACGGGAATCATCCCGTTTTGCACCAACCTCGGCTGGCACGAGGTTCCGTTTGTGGCGGAGATGGGCAAGTATCTGCCGAACCGGGTTGTCGTCGATAACGACGCGACGGTGGCGGGCTACGCCGAATCCATCGCGGGTGTGAGCAAGGGCACGAAATCGAGCGTGTTTATCACGCTGGGCACGGGCGTGGGCGGCGGCATCGTCATCAACGGCAAGCCGTATTCCGGCGCGCACGGCATCGGCTCGGAAATCGGCCACATGATTATCAAGATGGACGGCGAGCCGTGCACCTGCGGCAACAAGGGCTGCTTTGAGCGCTATGCCTCCGCGACGGCCATCATCCGCGAGGCCAAGCGCGCGGTGGAGAAGCACCCGGAGAGCGCGATTCTCGCGCGCTGCGGCGGCGACGCGGAGAAGATCAACGCGAAAATCGTCATCGACTGCGCCAAGGCGGGCGACGCGACCGCCAAGCAGGTGTTTGACGAATACGTCAAGGGGCTGGCGCACGGCATTGTGAGCCTGTTCAACGTGCTCGACCCGGAGGTGATCGTGCTGGGCGGCGGCGTGTCCATGGCGGGCGAATATCTGCTCGACGCGGTGCGCGAGGCGGTGCGGCCGCTGGTGTTTTTCAAAACCCTGCCGTATCCGAGTATTCAGCTTGCGCAGCTCGGCGCGGACGCGGGCATCATCGGCGCGGCGCTGCTGGGGCGCGAATGACGGAGAACTCCTTCAGTCACGGCTACGCCGTGCCAGCTCCCTCAAGGAGGGAGCTCTTTTTTGGCTTTTTTCCGTCTAGGCAAATCAAAACGCGGGCGTGTCATGTGCGCCCGCGTTTTTGTGTAGAATTTATTTTGTTATTTCCAGTAATTCTTCTTTTTGCCCGCCATCATCGCGCCGATGGCCGCGCCACTGACGAGCAGAAGCGTCGTCCACAAGGCGAGGTTGGAATCATCGCCCGTCTGAGGAAGCTGCACGGTCGTTTCGACAGGCTTTTTCTCAAGCGCGGCAATCGCGTCTTCGATGGCCTTTGCCATCGCGTCAACTTCGGCCTGTTCCGAAAGGGGCTTGCCGCGAACGACGGCGCTGAGGGCGGCATCAACGGCGGAGAAGTCTTTGTATTCGTCTTTGTTCAGCGCGTTTGCCTTGGCGATGGCCGCATCAACCGCGCTGTAATCCGCGCCCTTGTATTGCAGCGCGGCTATCGCGTCTTCAATGGCCTTTGCCATCGCGTCAACTTCGTCCTGTTCTGTAAGCGGCTTGTTGCGGACGACGGCGTTGACGGCGGCATCAACGGCGGAGAAGTCCTTGTATTCGTCCCTGTTCAGGGCGCTTGCCTTGGCGATGGCCGCGTCAACCGCGCTGTAATCCGCGCCCTTGTATTGCAGCGCGGCTATCGCGTCTTCGATAGCCTTTGCCATCGCGTCAACTTCGGCCTGTTCGGTAATGTTTTTACCACGGACAACGGCATTGACGGCGGCTTCAACAGCGGAGAAGTCTTTGTATTCGTCTCGGTTCAGCTTGTCCGCCTTGGCGATGGCCGCGTCAACCGCGCGGTAATCCGCGCCCTTGTATTGCAGCGCGGCAATCGCGTCTTCGATAGTCTTTGTCATCGCGTCAACTTCGCTCTGTTCAGTGATGTTCTTGTCGCGGACAACAGCATTGACGGCGGTTTCCACAGCGGAGAAGTCGTTGTAGTCATCCTTCTTCAAAGCATTTGCCTTGGCGAGGGCTGCATCGACCTTGGTGTAGTCGGCGTCCTTGTATTGCAGCGCGGCAAGGGCATCTTCGATAGCCTTTGCCATTGCGTCAACTTCGTCCTGTTCAGTGATGTTCTTGTCACGGACAACAGCATAGACGGCAGCATCAACAGCGGTGAAGTCCTTGTAGTCGTCCCTGTTCAGTGCTTTCGCCTTGGCGATGGCCGCGTCAACCTTGCTGTAATCCGCGCCCTTGTATTGCAGCGCGGCTATTGCGTCTTCGATAGCCTTTGCCATCGCGTCAACTTTGGCCTGTTCCGAAAGCGGCTCGCCGCGGACGACGGCGTTGATCGCGGCTTCCACAGCGGGGAAATTCTTGTATTCGTCACTGTTCAGCGCGTTTGCCTTGGCGATGGCCGCGTCTACTGCACTGTAATCTGCCGGGCTATCCTTAAACTTCGGATAATTGCGCGCCTGCGCAAACGCATCGCCCAGCGAACCTGCCACGGTTCCGTTTTCAAATTCTTCTGCCGTCTTTTGATCGGCAGCTCCTGCATTTTCTGTTCTTTCACCTTCTCCATCGAAGCATTCTCCATAGAAGCAGTTTGTGGCGTTGATCATACTCCCATTCCATGGATTTCCCGCAAAAACGCCAGTGGACTTGGGTGATGCATGCGTTCCATCAGTGGATAGTTTAACTTTATATACATAACAATTTTCGACGAAGAGCGTAGGATCTGTTATTTGACCGGCAAAGCCGCCCGCATAACTTGAACCCTGAAAATCTTCAGTAGTAGCCGTCACCTTGCACCTGACTACATAGCAATTCGTAAATGTAGATGTGCCCGCTCCATAAGTATCATCTACTTCACCCACAAAACCGCCGCCGTAAGCCATGCTCGTGACGCGGTTGTAGTCGGCGGCACATTTATTAAATTTACCACCAGTGGAATAGCCCGCGATGCTTCCAGCACAGTTACTGTTGAAGCTGTTGTGCTTGCTTTCCAATATGGAATCGGTAACCAAACAGTTTTCGATGGACGCGCCAAAGCATATGCCTGTAATGCCGCCCACATAGCTGTAATTATCCTGACCGGTTGCTACAAAGTTTGCGTTCTTCACATGAAGATTTTTCACCGAGCCACGGAGGACCCATCCAAATATTCCTGCGGTTGCGTAGCCGTCACCGTCTACCTTTCCAGAGGACGTCGCGTTTGCGATGATGTGCCCGTCACCGTCGTAATTGCCTGAAAAGCATGTGCCGCCGGAATAGCCGATTGGTTCCCAATTATCAACGCCTGTCAGGTCGATGTCGGCGGTCTGCTTAAAATAATAGCCATCGCAGTTGTTATAGTTCGTCGCCGCGTCGCCGGAGTTCAGAAATTCTGCCAGAGCGATCAGGTCTTCGCGCGAGGTAATCAGCCAAGGGGCATCCTTTGTGCCGTTCCCGCCTCCAAAATTATCCCCCCCCCCGGCAAATGCAGTTACCGGGACGAGCGCCGCCGCGAGGCACAACGCCAGAAGAAAAACCAGAATCCTTCTTTTCATTTCCATTCCTCCCAAGTGTTTTTCCGTCCGCCGACAGCTTCCACCGGCGGCGGGCGCATCAAAGGCACGCCATCAAAACCAAATAAACCACCCGATAAGTATAGCACAAAGCGATTGAAAATCAAGTGCTCACTCAAAAACAATTCCATTTCTTTTTGCGAAATTTTTTCGAAAAATAAAAAACCGCGCCCGGCGCGGTGAATGGAGCGGGATTTTGCGGTTATGCCTCGTGCCCCGCCATGTTGAACGGCACATTCAGCTTGTCGCAGACGATGCGGCCGAAATCCTCCATATAGCGGGTCAGATACATGCCCTTGCGGTAGCAGAAGAAGAAATGGCGCTCGTAATCGTTGTTCTTGATGGGGTGGCACTGAACGCGGTATTTCAGCTCCATCGAATTGACGACGTAGACGTGGGGGATGAGCATGACTGCGTTGGCGCGCGCGGCGACGTGCTTGGCGGCCTCCATGTTGTCGGATTCCAGAATGACGTTGGGCTTGAAATTGCAGCGCTCAAAGAGCCTGTCCTGAATGGTGCGGACGCTGTGGCTTTCCGTCATGCAGACGAATTTTTCGCCCATCGCGTCCTTGATGTCGATGGGCTGGCCATCCTCAAAGCGGTGCGCCAGCTCGGTGGAGCGCGCGGCCATCAGCACGACCTGCTCGTTTTCGATGAGCACATAGTTGAGGCGGTTGGGCTTGACGGCGGTGGTAATCAGCCCCAGATCGCACTGGCCTTCGGCGGTGAGCCGCTCGAGGGTGTCGCTGCCGTATTCCAGCAGCTCGATTTTGACATAGGGGTAGCGCTTGACGAACTCGGGGATGATCAGGGGCAGAAGCTGAATGCCGCGCTGGCTGGAAATGCCCACGCGCATGCGGCCGTGCACCTCTTTCTTGGTTTCGGCGATTTCCGCGCGGAGGTTGCGGTCGATATCCAAAATGGCCTGCGCGGCCTCGACGTAGCGCTGCCCGGCGTGCGTCAGGGAGATGGGGTCGGTAGAACGGTCGAAGATGGGCGCGCCCAGATCCTGCTCGATGAGCTTGATCGTCTGCGAAAGCGCGGGCTGAGAGACGAACAGCTTTTTGCTCGCCGCGGTGATAGAGCCCTCGGTCAGGACGGTCAGCACGTAGTTGATATGCTTAAAATTCAAGAAAATCCCCCCGCAGTCGATCAGCGTGAAAGGTGCTTAAAAAACAATCATTGAGTAAGAAGCAAGTTTCGCACAAAACGCGGGCGCGCAATGCGCGCCCCTACAATGTTGCAAAAAAGAAAAAGAAATAAAAAGGAGAAGCGAAACGAAAACAGCCCAAAAAACGAGTGAAATCAAGGGTTATAACCGGAGGCTTATGCAATTCATAGAAAAAACGGTATTTGCATTATAGACAGTTTTATATTATCATGGATTCATCAAAAGCGCAAGAACTTCGGGGCGTTTCCTTTGGAAGTTTTGCCTCGTTGAGCGCTTTACATCGCGTTGCCCGTTAAGGAAACTTGATCAAGGAAACTTGAGCCGGAGACGAAAAACCGGCTTAGGAATAAAAGGAGGTTAAACCTATGAAGAAGCTCGTATGTCTCGCTATCGCTCTCGTGATGGTGCTGGGTCTTGCGGCCTGCGCCAGCGCCGAATTCAAGTTCGAGCGCAAGATTGATCTGGTCTGCCCGTGGGGCGTCGGCGGCGGCGCTGACTCCACCCTGCGCCCGCTGGCCACGCTGCTTCAGGATATCCTGGGCGTGCCGGTTGAGGTTGTGAACGTGGAAGGCGGTTCCGGCGTGAACGGCGTGGAATACACCTACAAGCAGCCGGCCGACGGCTACACCTTCATGCTCGGCACCCAGTCCCTGTACATTCAGGACATGCTGGGCAACACCTCGATGGACTTCAAGACCGAGTTCGAGTGCGAAGACGTGCTGGTTCACTCCATCAACGCCATCGTTGCTTCCAAGATCTCTCTGGAGAAGTTCGGCGTGAGCAACTGGGCGGAGCTCCAGACCTACATCAAGGATCATCCGTTTGAGGTTTCCGTTGCGATGCTGACCGCGACCGGCGTTGACGGCGCGTCCCTCGCTCAGGCGACCGAAGGCCTCGACCTGCTCGAAATCCCGTATTCCTCCGGCTCCGACGCGAACTCCGCGCTGGTTGGCGGCCACTGCGACCTGTACGTCTGCGGCTGGGATGACATCGCCGGTCTGGTTGAGTCCGGTGACATCGTGCCGATTCTGGCGCTGTGCGAGAAGCGCATGACCATCGCCCCCGACCTGCAGTGCTCCGTTGAGAACGGCATCGACTCCGTGATGGGCCCGTGGCGCGGCATCTTCGCCAAGAAGGGCACCCCGCAGGAGGCCATCGACGCGCTGGTTGCCGCCATCGAGGAAGCCAAGCAGTCTGACACTTGGAAGGAATTCACCCACAATGCGGCGTATGACGAGCGCCCGATCCCGGCTCCGGGTGAGGAGACCGTCGAGTTCTGCCACAACGAGTACAAGGATCTGCACGACTACATGGTCGAGCAGGGCACCCTCGTGAAGGATTACGACGATCTGAAGTAATCGCCCTCTATCCGATGAATCCGTCGGGCGATTCTGAACGGATTCTGACCTAAATCAACACGGAAAGAGGGGAAAACGCTTCCCCTCTTTCTCAATCACAAAGGAGTTGCGGCACTGTGTTTGAACTGATTATCAACATTCTGCTCTTCATCTTCCTTGGCTTCACGTTCTTCACCCATGTGCTGGAAGCTGCGGTTCCCGCGAGCGTCGCGAGAAACCCCTACGCGCTTCAGCCGGACGTTTGGCCGAAGACGATCATCATTCTGCTTGAGATCTGCCTGATTGTGAACATCATCAAGATCATCAAGAAGAACAAGGGCAATCCGGATTTCACGCTGGGCGCTTTTGTGGGGAGCATCCCCGGCTTCCTCAAGAGCAAGCTGTTCCTGGGCATCGTGATCATGGTCGCCGCCTCCTTCATTCTGGAGACCGTCGGCTTCATCGTGACTGCGCTGTTCGTCCTCTTCTTCTACGGTTTGCTGCTGGGCGAAAAGAATGTCGTCCGCCTGCTGATTGCGTCCGTGTGCATCACGCTGGTGCTCTACATCGTTTTCAGCGGCATGCTCAGCGTCAACCTGCCGCGCGGCACGATCAGCTTCCTGCGCAACTTTGCGCTGTGGCTCGAATCCGTCGTGGCTGTGGTCAAGAACATCTTTTAAGGAGGCGACAGCATTATGAGTATGGGACAACTTCTGGCCTCCGGCGCAGCCGCAGTATTTAATCCGGGCATGTTCCTGATGGTCTGCGTCGCCATCATCCTCGGTACGATCTTCGGCGCGCTGCCGGGCGTTTCCGCGACGATGGCGGTTGCCCTCGGCCTGACCTTCACCTACACGATGGAGCCGATTCCGGCCATCGTCTTCCTCGTCGCGATTTACTGCTCGTCCATCACGGGCGGCTCGATCACCGCGATTCTGTTCAAGATTCCGGGCGTTCCCTCTTCCGCGCCGACGACGTTTGACGGCTATCCCATGGCGCAGCGCGGCGAAGCGGGCAAGGCGCTGGGCGTGGCGCTGCTGGCCTCCGCCATCGGCGGCCTGTTCTCCGCCATCGCGATGTTCCTGCTGTCTCAGCCGCTGACGAAGGCCGCGCTCCAGTTCGGCCCGAGCGACCTGTTCGCCGTGACGTTCATGGGTCTGTCGATCCTGACGTGTCTGGACAGCGACCACATCCTCACCTGCATCGTCTCCGGCCTGCTGGGTCTGCTGATGGCCTGCGTCGGTCAGGATAAGATGTACGCGGTGCAGCGCCTGACCTTCGGCAGCCGCAACCTGCTGGCCGGTATCGACATGATCCCGGTGCTGATCGGTCTGTTCGCGGTCACCGAGGTCTTCAAGCAGACCGACCCGAAGAAGAAGCGCCTCTCCGCCGAGGATGGCATTTCCGGCGGCAGGGTCAGCACAAAGATGCCCTCCTTCAAGGAAATCTGGTCGATCAAGTGGACGATGCTGCGCTGCTCGGTGATCGGCACCATCGTCGGCATCCTGCCGGGCGCGGGCGCGACCATCGCTTCCTTCATGTGCTACACGATGGAGACGAAGTTCTCCAAGCATCCGGAAAAATTCGGCACCGGCATCATCGACGGCATTGCGGCCTCCGAAACGGCGAACAACGCCGCGACCGGCGGCGCGATGGTTCCGCTGCTGTCCCTCGGTATTCCGGGCGGCAACGCCGCGGCGGTGATGATGTCCGCGCTGACGCTCAAGGGCGTCCAGCTTGGGCCGCTGCTGCTGACGAACCAGCCGACCTACCTCTCCGCAACCTTCATGTCCATGATCGTCACGAACATCCTGATGGTCATCGTCGCGATGGCGATTGCGAAGGTGTTCGCGCAGATTCTGGCCATTCCGTATTCTTATCTCGGCCCGATCATCCTGATGCTCGCGCTCATCGGCACCTATGGCGACCAGATGTCCGCGACGAGCGTTCAGATCATGGTGCTGGCCGGTGTGCTGGGTCTTGTCGTTCGCGCCTGCCACCTCAACAGCGCGGCCATCGTGCTGGGTCTGGTTCTGGGCAACATGTGCGAGCAGAACTTCTCCCGCGGCTACCTGATGAGCAAGGGCAGCATCCTCACGATGTTCAACCCGACGCTGCACCCGATCGCCTTCGTGCTGATTATCGTGTGCATCGTGCTGCTGGTCAGCCCGGTCTTTATGAGCATGAAGAAAAAGAAAGCCGCTTCTTAAAACAGCCAGTACTGCAACTCCTTATGTATATGGCAAACAGCGCCCATCCTTTCGGATGGGCGCCGTTTGTTGCGGCCGCGGTTACAGCAGCATGCTGACAAGCGGCACGGTGACGAGCGAAAGCAGCGTCGAATAGGCGATGGCGCGGGCGGCAAAGCGCGCGTCGCCGCCGTAAAGCTCGGCCTGCATGGCGGACAGCGTGCCGCAGGGCATGGCCGTGAGCAGGTAGAGCGTGCTCCACACGGCGGGATCCAGATGCAGCGGAAGCAGGAGGACATAGAGGATCAGCGGCAGAACGATCAGCCGGAGCGCGGCCGTGATGTGATAATCCTTATCCCGCAGCTCGCTCAGCCGGATGCCGCTGATGCGCGTGCCGATCAGCAGCATGGAGAGCGGCGTCGTCAGCCCGCCGATGAGCGACATCGTCTGTGAAAGGATGTCGGGCAGCGTGATGTTCAGGCAGAAAACCGCAAAGCCGAGAAACGCGGCGATGACGTTCGGGTTGAGCAGCACGCGCTTGAGGCTGACGTTCTGCCGCCCCTGAAACAGGCTCACGCCGACCGTCCACGAGACGAGAAGATAGGCGACGTTGTAGGCGACGGCGTAGATCATCCAATCCGGATTGATGGCCAGAATGATCGGGTAGCCCATGAAGCCGCAGTTGGAGAAGCCCGCCATGTTCAGCAAAACCGCGCGCTTGTCGTGCGGGCGATGGCGGAAGAGGAGGGACGCGCCCCCAATCGCCGCGAGAATGGCGGCGAGCGAGATGAGCAGCGTCAGCAGGAAGTTCATCAGCACACACACGTCAAACGGGCGCTGCATGTTATAGACGGTCAGCACGGGCAGGGTGACGTTGACGACGAGCTGCGTGACCCCGCGGATGGTTTCATCCGTAAAATAACCGAGGCGGCGGCAGAGAACGCCGACGAGCACGACCAGAAAGAGAATGACGACCTGAGCGGCAATGGACATGGAAAAGTCTCCTTTGCAGACAGAAAAAGGAGCTGTCAAGCCCCAAAACGGACATTTCAAGATTGCAATGAAGCAAATTAAGCAGGGAAAATGAGCAAATCCGAAATTTTGCACAAATTCCAATAACGGGCGCGCGATGCGCGCCCCTACAACATTACGAAAAAGCAACCGCGCATTGTACTGCTGTACCCGTAGGGGCGCGCATCGCGCGCCCGCGTTTTGCGCAAATTCGCTTCTTGCTTAGATATTTATTCCTTGAAATGTTCGATTTAAGTATGACAGCCCCGGAAGTTTAATCCTTGAGCGGATGGATGAGGATGAACGGGGTCAGCTCGTCGCCCTGACCGGAGGGATTATCCGCCATGGCGTCCTGAATCTGCTCGTCGGTCAGCGGGAAATGCGTGCCCTTGCCGAGCTGATTCTGGTCAAAGTCGTTTGCATCCATCACGACGGTCGGCACGCCGGTCGCGGCTTCCAGCGCGTCGCAGAGCTCGACGGGGTGCTCCGGGTTGATGACGCCCATCGTGTGATACACCTCGAAGGACGAATCCGGATAGAAGCCGTCGATGCCCGCCACGCCGTGGCCGCAGATTTTGTAAAACAGGCCGCGGATGCCGAACGGGCGCGTGACCGCGGAGACCGCCGCCGCAAAGAGCACGCGCGGCAGGCCGCAGATCTCGATGACGAGCTGCATCTTGTAGGGCTGATGCATGCCGATGCCGGTGGAATTGTGCCCGGCGAACGGCGCGAGCGTTTTGGCCCAGAAGCCGGGGTGCGTATCCGCCAGCGTGCGCACGTTGTTGGTGCACATGCCCATCACCTTCGCGGTGAAGGACAGGCAGTCGCCCGGCTGATACAGCGGCAGCACATAGCGGCGGACAAGCTCGGCCTGATCCTCACCCGGCTGAACGAAGTGCGTCTTTATGGCATAACGCTGGTAGCGGCGGCCGTCTTTGCCGGTCAAAATGCCGCGGTCATAATAAACAACGCCGTCTTTCTCCTGACGGGTGGATTCCTGATTGCGTGAAGCGCCCATTTGATTGCCTCCTTGGCTGATGGTTAAGGCTATTTTGCCCATCAAGGACAGGCTTTATCAGCACGGCTCTCATTGTACACGATGACGGGGAGAATGTCAATTTTTACCGGAATAAAGAAAAAACGCCGAAGCGCAAAGAAAAAAGAAAAGAGGTTGCAAAAAACCGCGCTTTGGGCTATAATATCCGCATACATCGGCGCGCCTTCGGGCGCAGGAAGAGAACAGACCGTTTGATCCGTTCAAGAGAGCCGCCGGTCGGTGCGAGGCGGTGCGGAGGAGGGTCGATCCGCTCTTTCCATGCCGCGGGTGACGAGCTCGCGGGCAGACGGCCCTTATCCGTCAAGAGAGGCCATGAAAATGGCAATTTGGGTGGCAACGCGGAGCACTTCGTCCCATGCGGAAGGAGCGCTCCTTTTATTTTGGCGTGCAATCTCCGGGGAGGAATCCCCGCAAGGAAGAAAGGAAGAACTGTCGTGATTGATATCAATTTGATCCGCAAGACGCCGGACGTCGTGCGCGAAAACATCAGGAAAAAGTTTCAGGACAGCAAGCTCCCCCTCGTGGACGAGGTGATCGAGCTGGATCGCAAGAACCGCGAGGCCATGCAGCAGGCCGACAGCCTGCGCAATCAGCGCAAGGTGCTCTCCAAGGAGATCGGCGGCCTGATGAAGCAGGGCAAGAAGGACGAGGCCGAGGCGGCCAAGGCGAAGGTCAACGAGATGGCCGAGGAGCTGGCGCGTCTGGAGCAGTTGGAGGAAGAATACGCCGCCGAGATCAAGAAGCGCATGCAGGTCATCCCGCAGATCATCGACCCGAGCGTGCCGATCGGCAAGGACGACAGCGAGAACGTCGAGATCGAGCGCTTCGGCGAGCCGGTTGTGCCGGATTTCGAGGTGCCCTACCATGTGGACATCATGGAGAAGCTGAACGGCATCGACATTGACGCCGCGCGCCGCACCTCCGGCAACGGCTTCTACTACCTCAAGGGCGACATCGCGCGCCTGCACAGCGCCTGCCTCTCCTACGCGCGCGATTTTATGATCGACCGCGGCTTCACCTATTACATCCCGCCGTACATGATCCGCAGCAGCGTGGTCACGGGCGTGATGAGCTTCGCCGAGATGGAGAACATGATGTACAAGATCGAGGGCGAGGATCTCTACCTGATCGGCACCTCCGAGCACTCCATGATCGGCAAATTCATCGACACCATCCTCACCGAGGACGAGCTGCCGCAGACGCTGACCAGCTATTCCCCCTGCTTCCGCAAGGAGGTCGGCGCGCACGGCATCGAGGAGCGCGGCGTTTACCGCATCCACCAGTTCGAAAAGCAGGAGATGATCGTCGTCTGCAAGCCGGAGGATTCGATGACGTGGTATAACCGCCTCTGGCAGAACACCGTCGATTACTTCCGCTCGCTGGATATTCCGGTTCGGACGCTGGAGTGCTGCTCCGGCGATCTGGCCGACCTGAAGGTGAAGAGCTGCGACGTCGAGGCTTGGAGCCCGCGCCAGAAGAAGTATTTCGAAGTGGGAAGCTGTTCCACGCTGGGCGACGCGCAGGCGCGCCGTCTGGGCATCCGCGTCAAGGGCAAGGACGGAAGCAAGTACTTCGCCCACACGCTGAATAACACCTGCGTGGCGCCGCCCCGCATGCTGATTGCGTTCCTGGAGAATAACCTCAATGAGGACGGCTCCATCCGTATTCCTGCGCCGCTGCGCCCGTATATGGGCGGCAAGGAAGTCCTTGTGCCGGTGAAGTAAGAAAAATCAATCGAATTAAATTGGGCTGTCAAGCTAACAAACTTGACAGCCCGTTTTGGTGCTCGAAAAACTCAGTGATGGATCACGTCCGCCGCGGCCTGAATCCGCCGGAGGACAGCCTGCCCCGCATCGCCGGTCAGATAAGCGTAGGTCGTCTCCGGCACGAACGGGCGAATCGCTTCGATATGGCCGTCGTGGATGAGCTGACGGACGTGCGACGCGCTGATGGCCTCGCCCTGCGCCTGCGCGCGGGGGATGACGACCAGCTCAACGCCCGCCTTGGGCAGAACCGCCGCGAGCGCCTCATTATACAGGCTCGTCGTGTGGGAGAACGGCTCCTCGCCGACGTAGCGCCGTGTCAGATTCAGCGCGGCCGCAATGCGGGTGAAGAGCGTCGCGTCCAGCTCGGCGTGAGTGCGGGTGACGACGTCCGCATCCTTTAGGAAATAGGAAGGGAACGTCGCGGAGGAAATCATGTAGCTGCCGGAGGAAACGACCGAAACGTTGCCGTATTTCACGCAGGCAGCCTTGACCATCGCCATGCGATCCGAATACGGCACGAGCGAGCGATCCTCGCTGAGCACGAACAGCACGACGCGCTCGTTTTCCTTCGCCGCGCGCGCCACCAGCGTCTCGTGGCCGAGGGTGAAGGGGTTCGCGTTCATCACCAGCGCCGCGCCGGGGCGCTCGTTCGCATAGGGCGCAAGGCCTTTCAGGTAGCGCGAAAAGCCGTCGCGCCGGTTTTCCATGAACACGAGGCGGCCGTCCACGCGCGCGATTTCCGTAAAGCCCAGCGGCGCAAAGAATTTCGCGCTGTCCACCTTCGTGTATAGAAACAGGTGCATGTGGCCGCGCTCAATCTGCGCCTGAACCAGATGCGCGACGATCACGGCCATCAGCCCTTCGCCGCGATGCGCGCCATCCACGGCGAGGCAGCGCAGCGTGTTTTCAAACAGCGAGCCCGTGGCGATCATCTGCCCGTCGTCGTCGTAAATCGCGGCGGAATAGGTCAGGTTTCGGTCGCGCTCGATGCCCTCGCGCGCGAGCAGCGCGTCCATCTGCGCCATGGCGCGCTTGTTGGAAGGGGAAATCGGAACGGCGAAATATTCATCCATCATGGCGGCATCTCCTCAAATCAACTCAATAGCCTGATTATACCATGAAACGCCGAAAAGGGATAGAGAAAAGCGGGCGGCTTGCGCGGCGGGCATAATTCTGATAAAATAAAGGTCAAAATGCGGGCGAAAGCGCAAAACGGAGGATAAAGCAATGGCCGAACGGGTGACGGTATCCGATATGATGGACGCAAGGGAGGCGCGCGCGCAGGCGCAGCGGGCGCTGTTGGCGCGGTATCCCGGCGCGTCGGTGGTGTGTCTGTGCATGAATATTGCCGGGGCGATCAAGCGGACGGAGAACATCGAGCGCGCGTTTGCGTGGGGCTTGCGGAACGTGAAGGCGGTGCTCGCGCCCTGCGAAACGCTGTTTGACGCGGCCATCCACGAAAAGACGGGGCCGGAGGCGATGCTCTGCGTTCGCGCGGACGCGCGGGCAATCAAGCGGCGGCTCTGCGCGCTGGAGGACGGCGAGGCGCTGGGGCGGCTGCTGGATATCGACGTGATCGCGCCGGACGGCGGCAAGATCTCGCGGACGGAGATCGGCCTGCCCGCGCGGCGCTGTCTGCTCTGCGGCAACCCTGCGCCGATCTGCGCGAGAAGCCGCGCGCACAGCGCGGACGCGCTGTTTGAAAAGGCGAACGCAATCATCGACGCGCACTTTGAAACGGCGTTTGCAAAGCGGACGGCGGAAAACGCCCAGCGCGCGCTGCTCTTCGAGGTGGCGGTGACGCCCAAGCCGGGGCTGGTGGACAGGCACAACGCGGGCGCGCACCGGGATATGGACGTCTTCACATTCATCGACAGCGCGTGCGCGCTCAGGCCGTATTTTGAAACCTGTGCGCGCATCGGCCTTGCGCACCGGGGAAAGGACGCGCAGGCGTGCTTTGACGCGCTGCGCGTGCCGGGGCTTTTGGCGGAGGACGCCATGCGCCGCGCGACGGGCGGCGTGAACACGCACAAGGGCGCGATTTTTTCGCTGGGCATTGCCTGTGCGTCGCTGGGTATGGGTTACGGCGCGCCGCTCTGCGTGCACGAAACGCTGGCGCGCTGCGGCGAGATGACCGGCGCGCAGATGCGCAGGGAGCTGGAGGCTGCGAAGGCCGGACAGGCGCGCACCTTCGGCGAGACGATTTACCAAAAGGCGGGCGTGGGCGGCGTTCGCGCGGAGGCGGCGAGCGGGTTTGCGAGCGTGCGCGAAATCGCTCTGCCGAGGCTAAACGCGGGGCTGAAGGCCGGGCTTTCGCTCAACGACGCGGCGCTCTGCGCGCGGGTGCGGGAGGAAGTGTGACGGAGCAGGCGGCGCTGAGAGGCGGCTCCATCGACTGGGTGCTTTTTGCGCGAAATTTCGGCAATTTGGACGCTGGAGCCTCGGCGGGAGCGCTGCCACGA
>ERZ772820.410-NODE-410-length-42296-cov-8.734689_pt1 | contig 42296 bp, 41 predicted proteins | sample MGYA00511377_ERZ772820 | MGnify/ENA primary metagenome ERZ772820 (study PRJEB29015, sample SAMEA2737684) | human gut metagenome | biome: human gut; feature: human-associated habitat; material: faeces | place: China | collected 2012 ... | reverse complement strand
TTTTCCGACGTTCCCGCGCTGCCGCGCCGACCCGTCTCTCAAGTGCTCGACTATATTACCACTCTCAGCCTTTTTTGTCAACACCTTTTTTCAACTTTTTTGTCCTTTTTCCTAACTTCTCTTACACTTATCCGGGCGTTTAGTAGTACAAATTGCTATTATAATATAGCAGTCATATGGCAATAGCCGTTAATCGCCCCTTGACAAATTGCAAACAGTTGAGATATAATGCAAATACACACTACAAAGACTGTGAAGGAAATAAGATCTGCGCCCGCGAGCCAAAGAGAGCCGCGTATGCTGAGAGCGGTGCCGCCGCGCAGATGGATAGCTCATTCCGGAGTCGGTCGCCTCAAAGTCCGCTGATGTATAGGGCGATCCGTTTGGCAGCGTTATATGCCGGGTCTTATCGGAGACCTCAGAGGGCGTTTTCGCCGAATTAGGGTGGTACCGTGTGAAGCTTCACACCCCTATGCTTTTTGCGTAGGGGTGTTTTATTTTTGGAGGTTTTCAAAATGAAAGAAGGCTGCAAAAAATATATCCCGTTCAAGCCCGTCGAGTTAAGGTCGCGCACCTGGCCGTGCAATAAAATCGAGCGCGCGCCGATATGGTGCAGCGTCGATCTGCGCGACGGAAATCAGGCGCTCATCGACCCGATGAACCTGCCGGAGAAGCTTGAGATGTTCAAAACGCTCTGCGCCATAGGTATAAAGGAAATCGAAGTCGGCTTTCCGTCGGCGAGCGAGACGGAATATGAGATACTCCGCGCGCTCATAGACGGCGGGTACATACCGGACGACGTGAAGATACAGGTGCTGGTGCAATCGCGCGAACACCTGATAAGAAAGACCTTTGACGCTATAAAGGGTGCGAAGAATGTCATCTTCCATTTCTACAACTCCACCTCCGCTCTGCAGAGAAAAGTCGTGTTCAACACGGACAAGCAGGGCGTTACGGATATTGCGGTCAACGCTGCAAAGCTCATAAAGCAGCTCGGCGACAAAGCCAAGGCCGACGGAACAAACATTATATATGAATACTCGCCCGAGAGCTTCATGGGCACGGAGACGGACTTTGCCGCGGAAATCTGCGCTGCCGTCATGGACGCGCTTGACGCGAGCGAGAGCAACAAGGTGATACTCAATCTGCCCTCGACCGTCGAGAGCAGCACGCCTAATCTTTTTGCCGATCAGATAGAGTATTTCTGCCGCTGTCTCCCCCACCGCGAGCACGCGATAATCAGCCTGCATCCGCACAACGACCGCGGAACGGCAGTTGCCGCGGCGGAGCTCGGAATGCTTGCGGGCGCGGAACGAATAGAGGGCACGCTCTTCGGAAACGGCGAAAGGACGGGAAACGTAGATCTCATAACCCTCGCGCTCAATCTCTACACGCAGGGCATTGACCCCGAGCTTGATTTGCACGATATAAATGCGATAAAGGACATCTACGAGCGCACGACGCATATGCGCGTCGAGCCGCGTCACCCGTATTCGGGCGAGCTTGTTTTCACCGCGTTCTCGGGTTCGCATCAGGACGCGATAAACAAGGGCGAGCAATATATGAAGGAGCACGGCGGCGAATACTGGGAGGTGCCGTATCTCCCGATAGACCCGTCAGACCTCGGGCGCGAATACGAGCCGATAATCCGCATAAACAGCCAGTCCGGCAAGGGCGGCGCGGCGTTCGTCATGGCGAACAGCTTCGGCTACAATCTGCCCAAGGCCATGCATCCCGAATTCGGGCGCGCCGTTAAGCACTACTGCGACGAGGTCGGCAGGGAGATAAGCGCCAACGAGGTCATGGAGCTGTTCAGGCGCGAATATATCGACATTCACGGTCCCTACTCGCTCATCAGCCACAAGTTCTACGAAGAGAACGAAGTCAACGACACTTCGCCGAAGGTCAGATTTGAAGGCGTTCTCCGCCATGACGGCGACGGAGACAGAAAAATCGTCGGAAAAGGTAACGGTCCTATCGACGCATTCTTCAACGCGCTTGCGACAGTCGGCGTGACAGGCTACAGCTTCGTTGACTACTCCGAGCACGCCATATCGATAGGCTCGGACGCAAAGGCCGTATCCTATATCCACCTCACCTCGCCCGCCGGCAAGCCGCTGTTCGGCGTCGGTATTTCGCACAACATCAACTATGCCTCGATTCGCGGCATACTCTGCGCGATAAACAGATCTCTGAGAAAGTAAGGGTAAACAATGGAGCTTAAAAATTTTCATACCCACACGACTTACTGCGACGGAAAGAACACCGCAGAGGAAATGATTCTCGCCGCTGTAAATCAAGGCTTCACGGCGCTCGGATTTTCCGGGCACTCGCACACATCTATCGACCCGTCATACTGCATGACGACGGCAGATACGCGCAGATACATTGCCGAAATCAAGGCTCTGCGCAAAAAATATGCAGACAAAATCAGGATATACATCGGACTCGAGGCTGATCTCTACACCGACGAGACCGACCTGTCGGAGTTCGACTACACGATCGGCTCGGTTCACTATGTAGAAGTCGGCGGCGTTTATATTCCGGTTGACGAGTCGCCCGCGCAGCATCAGACAGACTATGTCAACAAATATTTCGGAGGCTCGTTCATAAGCTTTTCGCAGGCTTATTACGAAAACGTCGCAAAGCTCGGAGAAAAGATAAACCCGTCGTTCATCGGGCATTTTGACCTCGTGACCAAGTTCAACGAAAACGACTGCCTGTTTTCGACAAAAGATCCGAGATATATCGAGGCGTGGCAGGCGGCCGCAGACGAGCTGCTGAAGCTCAACGTGCCGTTCGAGATAAACACGGGAGCTATCGCAAGAAAATGCCGCATGACGCCCTACCCGGCGTTGGATATCGCCGAATACATCACCGAGCGCGGCGGAGAATTCATTCTCTCCTCGGACTGCCACGATGCCGATTTTCTCAGCTGCGGATTTGACGAATGTCCGGAGAGATATTCAAACTGTCGTATAGTCGATTTTGAGGAGCGATTAAAAAAATAAGCCGAATGATTTCGGCATATAAGCAAAAACGGAGCAGGACGGTATAACCCGTCCTGCTCCGTTTGCATAGAACTATATTAAAATATCCTTATGCGTTGTTCTTTCTCTTCTCAAAGCAAGCGCTGCAATAAACAGGCTTGTCCTCGCTGGGCTTGAAAGGAACCTTTGCGACTCCGCCGCAATCATCGCAAACTGCCTCGTACATCGTGCTTGCCTTCTTCGCCTGGCGGCACGCCTTGCAGCGCTGCGGCTCATTTTCAAAGCCTTTCTCAGCATAGAACTCCTGCTCGCCGGCCGTGAAAACGAATTCGTTGTGGCAGTCTTTGCAGATGAGAGTCTTGTCTTCGTACATTTGTCTAACCTCACTTGATAATATAGTCGCCCTTGGACGGAATCGCACCGCCGCCTTTGATCTTCAACGCTCTGCTTTTAAGCTACGCGGGCATTTATTTATCTAACAGCGCCGGTCGGGTGTATTTGCGATTACCGACGGCTGTCGGAAGCAAGCTTGCGCCTTATTCGCTGGAGAGCATTGTCAACAGCCTTTGAGTTGGTGCCGAGGCGCTCGGCTATTTCTTCATAGCTCAGCTTTTCCGCCCTGAGAGCCAAAACACTGCGTTCGAAATCTGTCAGCTTCTCGCTGAGCAAATCCTCAAATCTGGCATCGTCCTCCTGCGCGGAATATATATTCTGCGGGTCGGCGGAAAAATCCTGAAAATCTTCCCCGTCGTCGATATTTCGCATCATGTCCTGCGGAATATTTTTCTGCGAATTTCTGCTTCTGAGCACGGAGATAATTCTGTTGTTGATACACGCGGCGGCATATGTTCTGAACGACGCGTTTTTCTGCGGGTCATAGGTGTTGACCGCGGTTATGAAGGCTATCATGCCCTCCTGAAAAAGATCGTCCCTGTGGATATCGCCGTTATTGTACATTGCGGCCTTTGCGCCGGCGAGCGGCGTTATGCGGCTGATGAGCTCCGCCATTGCGGAATCATCGCCCGAGGCTGCCATGGAGCAGAGCTGTTCATCGCTGAATTTGCCGAGATCGCGATCCATATTCCACTCCTTCATTCAACATCATTAGGTATATGATAACAAATAAAAAATTTTTGTCAACGTTTTTTCGTGCAAATTCATCATTTTTCAGCGCAAATTTTATGAAAATATAACTATTTTTTATCTTTTGGTTCGTTATGAACATTATTAAGCTGAGATGCGCGTCTTATTATCTGCTTACCGTATTTGTCCCTGAGTCCGTCAACGCGGCTGCCGAGTTGCTCCATAGTCTCGGCGTGAGCGCGGTCAAAATCAAAAGAGAGCTGAAATCCCTCGTTCTCATCCGTGAGGTCGCAGGCGGTCATGCCGACAAGACGGGCGGGCACGCGCAGGGCATCGTTCGCCAAAAGAAGCTCAGTCGCAGCCGCAAGAAGAGAATCGGCTATGCGCGTGGGATTGGCGAGTTTCTTCTGATACTGCGAGGTCTTGAAGGTGTTATCCTTTATCTGAATCTGAACCGCGCCGGCAAGCATTTCCTCGCGGCGAAGCTTTGAGGATATATCATCGGCAAGCTCGGCAAAAATCCCTCTTACACGCAGAGCGTCGCTGACGTCCTCGGGCAGGGTCACGCTGCGCCCGATGCTCTTGGGCGCGGGCTTATCGCCGTAACGGCGGACGGGCTCGCAGTCGAGCCCTCTGACGGCTTTGAGAAGATAGTCCCCCGGTTTTCCGAGCAGGCGTTTTATCAGCTCGTCGGAGGCTGCGGCGAGGTCACCGATTGTAAATATGCCGACGGAAAAGAGCTTATCCCGCGTTGATCCGCCGACGCCCATGAGCTCCGTTACGGGGCGCGGATAGAGCTTTTCTTTATAATCGCCGCGGTTTGCCGAAAAAATACCGTTGGGCTTATTGATATCACTCGAGAGCTTGGAAAGGAATTTGCAGAAGCTGACGCCGACGGACACGGTTATACCGAGCTCGTTTTGCATATCGGCGGAGATTTTTTGCGCTATCTCCTCCCCCGAGCCGAAAAGGAGCGTGCTGCCCGTCACATCAAGCCAGCATTCGTCGATGCTGAACGGCTCGACGAGGTCGGTATAGCGAAGATATATCTGCCGCGCGAGGACGGAAAACTCTCGGTATTTTTCCATATGCGGCGGCACGCAGACGAGCCCTGGACAGAGCGAGCGCGCCTGCCAAACAGTCTGCGCGGTTTTCACCCCCGCTTTTTTGGCAAGCTGATTTTTGGCGAGCACTATCCCGTGTCTCTCGCTCTCGCTGCCGCAGACTGCCATGGGCACGTCGCGCAGCTCCGGTCGGAAGGTACATTCGACCGAGGCAAAGAAATTATCGAGGTCGCAGTGCAGAATGATCCTGTCGCCCATTGTCGCCTCTCCTTTCGAACATTTGTTCAAATATATTATATCCCCTTTTATGGTCTTAGTCAAGAGTAATATTTTACATTGAATCAGGCTCTCTTTTGTGCAGAAAATAGCAAGAGAGAAAGGTCGGGAAAGTATATGCGAAGAAATTCAAACGAAAAAATAATACGGCTTTGGACTGCGGTCGCCGTGCTCACGGTTGCGCTGATGTTTCTCTTTATCGCATTCGGGCGGCAAAAGAGCCTCTCGCGGATATTCTTTAACGCCGCCGGAGGCGGAGATAAAAATGAATATTGCGGGCATTATTCATTTTCGATGAATATTACGAAAGTGTAAAGGAAATCACTTGACAATGTGGATAACTATGTGGAAACTGTTGATAACTCGTCGTTTTAGTTCTGATTTAAATATATTTTTGTAATTCGAGCCGCCGCCCGTTAACGTTTTGTTCACAAATATAATATACCATTCAGTGAATATTCACCCGGTTTAAAGCTGCTTGAACATAATCGCGGGAATTTCATCATATAATTTTCACAGCTTGATGAAAGGCGCGATAACCAAAATGAAAAAAGCAAGAAAAACAAAAATATACCGCACGTTCCGTCTGCCGTCCTTTGCCGGCGGACTGCCCGCTCTTGCAATAACCGTTATGCTCGCGGCGGCTCTGCTGTTCGGAGTCGGCGGGACAAAGCTTGCGCTGATAAGCGCGGGACTTGCCATGCCCGAGGGCGGGATAGCATATATCAAGACAAACGTATCCGCCGAAGGGAGCACCGAGCCTGTCGAAAGCGAAGCGCAGGCGAGCGCAGCCGTGCAGAACAAAAACGCTTTTGAATCGGAGGAAAGAGTAAACGGGAGCGAAAAGAGCTTTGATATCACCGCGACACCCGCCGACATTCTGGCTGCGATGGCGGAGTTCGAGGCTAAGCACGGGAGCGAAAAGGGCGACGGAAAGATAATCGAGACAAAATACGGCAAGGCGAACGCCACAAACACCTATAAAAACATCTGCATAAAAAACACGACGCAGACAAAATCCGTAAATATAGAGAAGCTTCTCGGCGAGCCCGTTGACCTGAAAGCCGTTGACAAATCGCAGCCTGCGGTGCTGATTTTCCACACGCATACGACCGAGGGCTATGAGCTTATCGACCGCGGCTTCTATACAAAAAGCTACACGGGGCGCGGAGAGGATAAGAGCAAAAATATGGTGCGCGTCGGCGACGAGATAGCGAAAATGCTCGAAAAGTCCGGCTACAAGGTTATACACGACACCGAGATACACGACAGAAAATACACAGGCGCTTACGACCACTCGAAGGTCAATGTCGAAGCCTATCTTAAAAAATATCCGTCTATTCAAGTCGTTCTTGACATTCACCGCGACGCGATACATTTGAGCAACGGCAACAAAATAAAGCCTACGGCGCAGATAAACGGCAAAAAGGCGGCGCAAATAATGATAATCACCGGGGCGCAGGAGGGCAAGGTCAAAGACTTCCCAGACTGGGAGCAGAATCTTCGCTTTGCGGTAAAATTGCAGCAGACCTGCGAGACGATGTACCCCGGACTTATGCGCCCCATCCTGTTTTCGCAGCGCAAATACAATATGAACCTGTCGCACTGCAATCTTCTGCTCGAAATGGGCAGCGACGCCAATACGCTCGAAGAGGCCGCTTATTCGGGCAGGCTTGTCGGCGCGTCAATCGCAAAGCTGCTCGACGAATATTCACGGTAAAAAAGGGAATACTTCCCGCAGAACGCAGCGGAGGTATTTCAATGAAAAAGAAAAAGCGCAATAAAAAAAGCGGAAAAGACGGGACTTTCACGCTCGCCGCAAAGCGGTTTATAATAAGCTGTATGTTAATTTTGAGCCTCACGGGACTTGCGGCTGGGATAGCCTATGCGGACGGGAACTCGCGCAAGATGGCCGTGGGAGAGCGCGGAAGTACGGTGGCTCTCGCGCACAGGGAAAAGCAGCTTGAGCTCAGCATAAACGAAAAAACGGCAGCGACATTCAATCTGTCACTGCCGAAAAAGTACAGGGATTATCTCTATTTTCTGCCCGCTCCGCTGAGCGGTATCGTCTGGCTCGCAGACCTCATAGCTTAACGGCGAGCTTCTCCGCCTCGGCGCCGTCCGGCGTTACGAAGGCGGTGTTATACACATGGTAAATGACCTTGCCGGGCTTTGCACCGACGGGCTTTTTGAGGTTTTTGACCCGCGTATAATCAACGGGCACATTTGACGACTCCCTCGCCCTGCTGTGATAGGCCGCAAGGCGCGCCGCCTCCTCAAGTGTCGAATCGGGTATCTCCGCACCCTCGGAGCAGATTATGACATGGGAGCCAGGTATCTTCTGCGTATGGAGCCACATATCGCCCTTTGCTGCGGTCTTGAGCGAGAGCCTGTCGTTTTGCACGTTATTCCTGCCGACAAGTATTTTGAAGCCGTCCGTCGAACGGTACTCCATGGGGGCGCTCGGCTTTTGCAGACCCTTTTTGTTCTGAACGCTCTTTCTCTTTATATATCCCGACGCCGCCAGCTCCGCACGGATCTCGTTAATCTCGCCGAAGCCCGCGGCCCGGCTCAATGCGTCGGACACAGTATCGATATACTGAAGCTCCGCCTCGCCCTGCTCAATGAGGGTTGCGAGCATCTGCTCGGCGGTCTTTGCCTTGCGGTATTCCTTATAATATTTTTGAGCGTTGGCGCTCGGAGAGAGCGCGGGATCCGCCTTTATACGGCGCAGCTTATTCTCATTATAATAGTCCGCGACTTCATAAAACGGCACGCCTTTTTTCAACGTGTGCTGATACGCGGTAATAAGCTCGGCGTTTATCCGCAGCTCGTCCTTGTCGGCGCAGGCGGCGAGCTCGGCGCGCTGATTGTTGAGCCTGCGGCTTATTCGAGAGGTGGCGTTGCTCAAGAGCTTTTGCAAATCGGACGAGCGTTGGCGCGTGCGGTCTATCCTGTCGCGCTCGCTGTAAAACTCGTCAAGAAGCTGCGAAAAGCTCTCGTATTTTTCGAATGCATATGCCGTACCGTACTGGCGTATATCCTTGAAAGAGAAGTCGAACGGCTTGCCCGTCTCATCCTTTAGCATAGTCGGCTCGCCGGAATCGGAGACAAGCCGCTCTTTTATGCTCTCGAGTGCGGCGCACACGCGCTCGCGCTGCGCTTTGTCGGCGCAGCCCGTTTGGATATCTCCCCCGCTCGTCTCCGCTATCTCGCGGCATATGAGCGGCGACGCGCCTTCGACGCAGGAGAGCAGCGAGGACGAGAGCAGCTTTGAAGAAAATGAGAACACGGTCTCCGCCGTCTTTTCCGCCGTCTCGTCGAGCAGAGAGAGCTTATTCTGCGCGGGCGGATTATGATATTCGCCGCCGGGCAATATCTGCCTTACGGACGATTGGGTGCAGTCGATACGCTTGACGGCATCGACTATCCTGCCCGATTCCGAAACAAGAATCAGGTTGCTGTGCTTCGCCATTATTTCGGCATAGAGCGTAAGGGCTACCCTGTCTCCAAGCTCGTTCGTGGCCGAAAAATCTATCGCAAGCACACGGTCAAGCCCGTTTTGGCGCACATCGGTTATCTGCGCGCTCGTCAGGTGCTTTCGCATGAGCATACAGAACATCGGCGGCACAGCCGGATTCTCCGGCGCACGGGTGGTCAGGTGCACGCGCGGGCTGTTTGCGGACGCGGAAAGAAAGAGCTTCTTCGCGCCGTTTCTGTCGCGCAGATGCATAACCAGCTCATCCTTCGAGGGCTGATGCACCTTTTCGACACGGCAGCCGACAATATCGCGGCGAAGCTCCCCTGTTAAAAAATGCAGTGTAAATCCGTCAAGCGGCATAGGTAAAACTCCAAACTGAATATATCAAATATATCTGTATCATATAAAACGGGTCGGCGACTGTTGAGGGACAATAAAGAACTCCACTGCGTCAACGGCTCCGGCAAGATATTCGAAAAGTGTTTTGACAATCGGATTTTCCGTCTCAAAATGACCGGCGGCAACGAGAGTAACTCCGCAGGCCGCCGCGCCGAGTAACTCATGGTGCGAGACATCTCCCGAGACAAGCGCTTCGCAGCCGAACGCGAGCGCGTCGGAGAAAAATTCGCCGCCCGCTCCGCCGCAAAGGGCAACTCTTTTTATGCTTCTGCCGCCGTCGCAGTAGCGCACATGACAGCAGAGTCTCTGCGAGACAAGCTCGGCAAAATTCTTGGGTGAAAGCGCATCTTTGAGCTCGCCCGCTCTCAAAAGCATTGTATCGGCGCTCGGCGACGGTATCTTGCGGACATTCTCAAGTCCGAGGCACTGCGCCAAAACATCGTTCACTCCGCCGTCGGCGCAGTCGAGGTTAGTGTGGGCGCAGAGCGCATTCATGCCGTACTTTGCAAGCAGATAGACCGGGTCATGCGCTCCGAGATTTTTTATCGGATGGAATATGACCGGGTGGTGGCTCACTATAAGCTGCGCCCCGGCCTCGTGCGCCTTTTCGACTGTGTCGGGGGTTATATCGAGCACAACGGCGGCTCTACTTACTTCAGTCTCCTTTTCTCCGACGAGCAGACCGACATTGTCCCACGGTTCATGCACTTCAAACGGACAGAACGAATCGAGCGCATTATAGATATCACCGACAACAGCCATTATTTTTCTCCTCCGTTCAAAAACGTTTCCATACCGAGACAGGCCTTTTCGCAATACTCCGCCTCGTCGGGCTTTATGTTTGCTCTGCGCAGGGATACGGCGCGGGTCATTAGCCGCTTATGCTGCCTTTCAACGAGCTGACGCGCAATGTCGTCGGTCGGGTCGAGCTTTCCGTAAAACTCATAGCCCTGCGGAAAAGCTTCCGTTTGACCCGAATATTCCGCGCATATTACCGAATAGATGCGCCCGTCGTCGCGGCAGGTGCGCTCCTCGATTATATCAAAGCCGTTTCGGCACAGAAACAGCCGCACATCCTCGGCATGGGACATCGGCTGAAGTATCAGCCGAATATTTTTATTCTTTATCCAATCGGTGCGCTCGAGCAGTCTTGATATGAGCGTCCCGCCCATGCCCGCCATTATTATATCGTCCGCCTCGCCCGCCGAAAGCTCGTCGAGCCCGTCGGAGAGGCGCAGAGTTATCCTGTCCGCAGCGCCCATGCGTTCGAGCGTCTCCGCGGCGTTTTCAAGCGGACCGCGTCTCAAATCGCAGGCAATCGCGCGCGGACAGATACCGTTCAAAACAAGGTATGACGGAAGATAGGCGTGGTCGGTACCGATATCGGCAGCGACCACGCCCTTGCGCACCATATCAGCCGCCGTTTTCAGGCGGGGTGAAAGTACTGTCACTTACTTTGAAGCAAGATAGTCGTTGATCTCGTCAACGAGCGAATTGACGTCAACGCCGTGAACCATGCAGGCCTGCTCGATGCTCTCGCCTCTTGCGGAGGGGCAGCCGAGGCAGTGCATCCCCATCTCAAGGAAGTACTTCGCGGTGCCTCTGTCGGCGTCAAGGATATCCCCTATAAGTGTATCTTTTGTAATTTCGGTCATAGTAAAGCTTCCTTTCCTGTTTATACTTTCATTTTATCACAGTTTCGCGGTCATATCAATTATTTTTCAAGCTTTTCGCGGTCAAGGATAATCGATTCGATTATATATTTCGGGCGGTGCTTTGTCTCAATATATATCTTTCCGATATACTCGCCGATAACGCCCAGCATGAATAATTGAAGTCCGCCGAGCGCCCAAATAGACGCGCCTATACTCGCCCAGCCCGCAACCGCGTGGCCTGTAGCCTTGCTGACTATACAGTAAATTATCATCGCAAAGCACACTATCAGCGAAAATATACCGAGAGTCGTAGCCATTTTGAGAGGCTTGACGCTGAATGAGGTTATGCCCTCAAAGGCAAAAGAAATCATTTTTTTCAGCGGATATTTCGACTCACCCGCAAGACGCTCCTTGCGCTCATATTCGACGGTTGAGGTTTTAAAGCCTATCTGCGGCACTATTCCGCGCAGGAACAGATTAACTTCCTCGAACTCGCTCAAGGCTTCGAGAGCGCGGCGGCTCATGAGCCTGTAATCGGCATGGTTAAAAACTATCTCGACGCCCATTGCCGCCATAAATTTATAGAAGCCTTCGGCGGTAAAGCGTTTGAAAAACGTATCTGTCTTGCGCGAGGAACGCACGCCGTAAACTATATCGTCGCCGGCAAGGAAGTTGTCCACCATTTTTTCAACGACGTCCACATCGTCCTGCAGGTCGGCGTCAAGGCTTATAGCGGCGTCGGCATATTTCTTTGCGGTCATAAGTCCCGCGAGAAGGGCGTTCTGATGTCCTCTGTTGCGCGAAAGGTTGATTCCCGCAAAGAGGCTGTCCTCTGCACACAGCGAGCTTATTATATCCCATGTGCCGTCCTTTGAGCCGTCATTGACAAAGGTTATTTTGCTCTCGGGCGAGATTTTGCCCTTCTCTATCATCGAGTTCATAACAGCCTTGAGCTGTCTTGAGGTTTCGGGCAGAACCTCCTCCTCGTTATAGCATGGCACAACGAGCCAAATGGTTTTCATTTTTCTCTGTCTCCGTAAATTAGATTGACTGCATAAAACAGTCCACTGTTAATATAGCATTTCTGTTCTCTTTTGTCAATAAAACGCAAAGCTTGTTCATAAATATAAAAAGATTCTTGCAATAGAAACGGTTTTGTGCTTTAATATATTAGCGTGCTTTCAACTAAAAATCTAATCGGAATGAGGGATCTTTTAAAATGGACAAAAAACGAAGCAGCTTCACCGGGCGCGTCGGTTTCGTTCTGGCGGCGGCAGGCTCTGCGGTCGGACTCGGAAACCTTTGGCGCTTCCCCTATCTTGCAGCAAAATACGGCGGCGGCATATTCCTGCTTGTCTACATTATTCTTGCGATAACCTTCGGCTTTGCGCTGATGGTCACCGAGATTGCCATAGGCAGAAAGACCGGGCTCTCCTGCATCGGCGCATACAAAAAGCTTGACAAGCGTTTCGGCTTCCTGGGCTGGCTGTCCGCGCTTGTGCCGGTTATTATAACCCCCTACTACTGCGTTATCGGCGGCTGGGTTATCAGATATTTCGCCGAGTTTATCTCGGGTCACAGCAAGGATATCGCCGCGAACTCCGCCGATTTCTTCACGAATTTCATCGGTATGCAGGGCGGAATAGCGGAAAACCCGATGCTATGGTTTGTCATTTTCGTCGTGCTCACCTCGGCAGTTGTTATATTCGGCGTTGAAAAGGGTATAGAAAAGGTCAGCAAGGTCATGATGCCGCTGCTCGTTATCCTCTGCGTTGTCATCGCCGTTTTTGCTCTGACAATAGACGGCGCGCTTGCGGGTCTTAAATATTATCTTCTGCCCGACTTTTCAAAGTTCTCCTCCGCAACCGTTCTCGGTGCGCTCGGTCAGCTGTTCTACTCGATGTCGCTGGCAATGGGTATTATGATAACCTACGGCTCATACATGAAGAAAGAGGACAACATCGAAAAGAGCGTTCGTCAGATTGAGATTTTCGACACCGGCATAGCGCTTCTTGCGGGTCTTATCATAATCCCCTCGGTCGTCGCCTTCAACGGCGGCTCCGCCGACGGAATCAACGCGGGTCCCGGCCTTATGTTCATCACACTGCCCCAGGTATTTAACGCCATGGGTCCGATAGGCGGCGTGGTCGGCACGCTGTTCTTCCTGCTTGTTTTCTTCGCGGCCATCACCTCCTCCATATCTCTTATGGAGACGGTCGTCTCCATGGTCAGAGACAAGTTCCACTGGCGCCGCATACCGACTACAATAGCAGTCACTATCGGCATAATTGCCCTCGGCTCGCTCTCCGTTTTCGGCTACGGCCCGCTTGCAAACTTCAAGATTCTCGGTATGCAGATGCTCGATTTCTTCGACTTCATCTCTAACTCCGTGCTCATGCCCATAGTCGCTTTCCTGACCTGCATACTCGTCGGCCACGTTGTCGGCACAAAGGTTATCGCGGACGAGGTCGGTCTTTCCGCAAAGTTCACGGGTGAGAAGCTTCACCGCGTGATGATAAAGTGGGTAGCGCCGATTCTTCTCGTTGTTATCCTCATAGCGCAGGTGCTTTCGGCGTTCGGCGTAATCACCATTTAACATCAACAGATAAAAACAACTGAAATAAAGGTCATAATCTGCGCCGTCGGACGCGAATTATGACCTTTATATTTTTGCTGTTCTGTCTGCGCTAAATACGGTCGCCCCGCTTTTTTGCCAAAAGATAGACGGATATATAAACACACACGCAAAGCAGAGTAAAATTGCTTCCGGTTTTTATCAGCAGGACTATCCCGCACACAGTAAGCGGAACGAGCAGAACGGCGGCAAAGATATCAACGGCTCTGTCCGCCGTGTGCTCGCCGTATTTGAGCAGCAGCAGACTTTTCAGCGCCGAAGCGCCGTCCATAGGCTCGACGGGCAGGAGATTGAAAACGCCTATCCCCGCGCTCAGCGCCGCGAGATTCAAGGCGGCGGGATATTTTTCCGCAAACGGCAGAGCCGAGAGCGAAAGCAGGAAGTTTGCCGCGGGTCCCGCCAAGGCACAGAGCGCTTCACGGCGGTAATCGAGGCACGTCTCTCCCCTGTCTATCCTCATGCCGAACACACCGAGGACTATCGCATCGGGCGGCGCGGAGCAGAGCGCAAGGAGCAGAATATGCGCCGCCTCATGCACGGTGCAGCACAGGAACACGGCAAGCGCAGTTTTGCTGCGGTCGAGCATAAGTATAACAGCTGCTGTCACGGCAAAGGGAAAGCCGAACTCAATGCGGGTATTTTTTATTCTGAAACACATCAGGCGCTCCCGTCAAAGAGCAGACGTGCCGGGTCATATTTGAGTCCGTTTATCCGCACTTCAAAATGAAGATGAGGACCTGTTGACATACCCGTTGAGCCGACGAGCGCTATCGTCTCGCCGCGGCGAATAACGGCGTTCACGGGCGCGATTATCTCCGAGCAGTGGCAATAAAAAGTCTCGAGCCCGTCTGCGTGGGAAAGGAGAATATATTTGCCGGCGATTTTGTCCTCGCCCGTCTTTTTAACCGTGCCGCAAAACGCAGCCGAAATCGGGCTGCCCTGCTCTGCCGCGATATCGAGCCCCGAGTGCAGCGACGCTTCGCCCGTAAAAGGATCGTCGCGTCTGCCGAACGGCGAGCTTATTCTGCCCTTGACGGGCATATACGCGCTCACCGTTGTATAATAGGGCGAAAAGCTCATTTTATACGCCTTGACATCGGGCTCGGACGAGCCTTTGCCGAGGCTTTCCGTGCTGCTCTCCGAATCGCTTTCGTTATTTGCGAGCGCGCCTGCGGGTTCAAACACAAAGCCGACGGCGCTCTTTATTTTTCCCCACGCCTCGCGGGCATCCATGCTGTAGCGCATGACGGATTTATAGCCGTTTTTAAGCGTCTCAAAATTAGCGGGAGAAAGCTTACGAATACCGAACAGCAAGCAAAGCATCGCGGCGCAGATGACCGATTGGAGCAATATCAGTCGGGCTACGGCGTCTCTGCTCTTCTCGCGTTTTTCGGGCGTCTCCGTATCGAGTCCCAACTGAGCGCGATATTCCCTGCGCGTCATGCGTCCGTTTTCCGAATCCATAAATCCGCCTCCCAAAAAGCAGTCGTTTAAATTTATGCGGACAGGTCGGAAAATATGAAAAACCCGCGTGCCGAAAACACACGGGTTAATATCGGATTTTATCAGCCCTTGAGGCCGCGCTCCTGCCTGTCCATATCCTCGACGACTATGTCGTAAATCTCGCCGAGAGAGGCGCAGTATTCGAGCACCTTCCACGGCTCGTTTGTGTGGAAATGAATCTTTATAAGCTCATCGTCGCCGACGGCAAGCAGGCAGTCGCCCTTGAAGTTATCCGTAAAATAATCGTTTATCACATCCTCATCAAGGTCGTGACCGTCAATAAGAAGCTGGGTATCGTATCTGAATTCAAGCATGGTTTTTTCTCCTTTATTCCTTATCACATATTATGTCCCGATATATGCGGGATATCTTATCTATTGGTTATTTTATCATAACGGCGCGCAAATGTATATAAACAATCTGTAAACATTCCGATATCAAAAAAAGACCCGCTAAAAAGAGGCTCCATAAGGAAGAAGGCAGCACAAAATTTGTGCTGCCCTTTTTGTACTATCCCCAAAAGATCCATAAGGGATTTGGTGACAAAATCCGCTGCTTGCTGTGCCCATGGACAAAAGTGATATTTTCCTTTCGGAAAGGGATATGAAAGCCTGCCGGTTTTCGTGACATTATATTTGCCGGTTAAACTGCCGCAGGCAATATAACTATGCAAAGCATAATACCGCTGTCCGAAGGACAATATAACTCGCCGTCAGGCGAATATAACTGAGGCGCACTTCCTTACGGGGTGCGCCTCTCAAGCGGATCTTTTGATTTTATCAGTCCGAATATCCTGCGATAAACTCGCGGGTGCGCTCGGATTTGGGATTGTCAAACACCTCTTCTGGCGTGCCCTCCTCTTCGATAACTCCGTTATCCATGAAGATTATCCTGTCGGCGGCCTCGCGGGCAAAGTTCATCTCGTGGGTGACTATAACCATGGTCATCTTCTCCGCGGCGAGATCCTTTATTACCTTTAAAATCTCTCCCGTGAGCTCGGGATCGAGCGCGCTCGTGGGCTCGTCGAAGAACAGAATCTTCGGCTTGAGAGCCATGGCGCGGGCTATCGACACGCGCTGCTGCTGACCGCCCGAAAGCTCGCAGGGATAGTTGTTCATCTTGTCGCTCAGACCGACTTTTTTAAGCAGCGCCTTGCCGTTCTCCTCAATTTCCGCGAGAATAGCCTTGCGGTTCTGCTTGAAATCGGGACGGTTTTTGGCGTGAATCTTTGCGGCGAGAGTGACGTTTTCGAGTGCGGTATACTGCGGGAACAGGTTGAAGGACTGGAACACGAGTCCTATCTTGAGCTGGTTCTCGCGCTTCTGCTCGGCAGTGAGCTTTTCGGTTCTGTCGCTGTCAAAAACAACGCCGCCGTCAACGGTTATCGAGCCGCTGTCCGCAGTTTCGAGCATATTTATGCAGCGAAGCAGAGTAGTTTTGCCGCTGCCGGACGAGCCGATTATCGCAAGGACGTTTTTCTCCTTGAGAGAGAAGCTTATGCCCTTGAGCACATCCGAATCGCCGAAGGATTTTTTGAGATCTTTAACTTCAAGTATAGCCATGGTTAACCTCTGTAATAGTTAAGTTTCTTTTCGAGCGCGTTAAAGAGCAGAGTGAGAACTCCGCAGAAAATAAGATAGAATATCGCAGTATAGAACAGCGGCCAGATTATGGCGTAGACTTTAACAATATTCTGAGCCGACATAATAAGCTCGCCGACTGCAATAACATTCGCGAGCGATGTATCCTTGACGAGCGTAATCACCTCGTTGCTCATAGGCGCCATGATGCGCTTGACGACCTGAAACAGCACTACTTTGAAGAAGGTCTGGGTCTTCGTGAGTCCGAGAACCTGACCCGCCTCATACTGACCTGCCGGTATGCTCTCTATGCCGCCGCGGTATATCTCCGAAAAATACGCCGCATAGTTGATTATAAACGCTATGATAACGGCGATTATACGCGATCTGAACGGCGTGCCGAACACGAGGCCGGGAACATAAAAGACGACCATAATCTGGAGCATCAGCGGCGTTCCGCGGATTACCCACACAAAAGCACGGCTGATCCAGCGCAGGGGCTTGAAGCGGCTCATCGAACCGAGAGCTATCGGCAGACCGAGCGGTATAGCCGCGATGAGGGTTATAAAAAATATCAACAGCGTATATTTAAAGCCCCCGAGCAGCTGAGCGTTGACGCCGAGAAAATCCATTTATGTATCCTTCTTCCTTTGAGGTTATCTGACTGTCCGATATATATTAAAACATTTCTTCACACAACGCAAGCCCCGCCGCAGAAAGTCGGCAGGACCTGCGTGATTTTTTTGTTGCGTTACTGGGCGATGATTCTGCCGGAGAGGTTATACTTGTCGGCAAGCTTTGCAAGAGTACCGTCATCGTAGAGCTCTTTGATAGCGGCGTTGATCTTCGCGGTGAGTTCGGTGTCGCCTTGGCGGATACCGACCGCATAGACCTCGGAGTCTGCGTCCGAGATGACATCGACTATCATAAGATCGTCATAGTCGGTTCCCTCGCCGATGCTGCCCGCTGCGGTAACAGCGTCGATTATCGCGATATCGGCGGTCTTGCTCTTGACTTCCATGAGCGAAGTGCCCTGATCCTTGACGGGAAGGTAGCTCTTGCTGAGTCCCGCGTCTGCCTTGACGGCTATCTCGCCTGCGGAGCCTGCTTCTGCGACAACCTTGGCACCGCTCATTGAAGCGAGATCCTTATACTTTGCGGCGTCAGCCTTGCGGATAACGGCAACCTGTGAGTTGTTCATGTAAGCGCTGGAGAAATTGATCTGATTCTTGAGCTCGTCCGTTGCGGTCATGCCGTTCCAGATGCAGTCGATGGTCTTGGAGTTGAGCTCGGTAACCTTGGAATCCCAGTCGATCTCCTGGAACTTGGCGGTCACGCCGAGCTTCTCGCAGACGGCCTGAGCAAACTCTGTCTCGAAGCCGACAAGCTTGCCGTTCTCCATATAGTTCATGGGTCTGAAGTAAGTAATTCCGATGACCAGCTCGCCCTTATCTGCGATGTAGTCCCAATCGGTCTTATCGTTCTTCTTGCAGCCCGCAAAGCCGAGCGCGAGCACGAGGGTCAGGACTGCGAGCGAAAGTGCAACAATTCTTTTTTTCATGGTGTGTTCCTCCGTTTTCTTTAGTGTGGTTGTATGATATCACGTTACCACGCTAAAGTCAACACTTTTTTTCAAAACTTTTTTACTATCGGCGAAACTGTAAAAAATTTCGTTCTCAAGCCCCGCTTTTTATACAATAACACGGTAAAGCAATACCTCCCGTTTAAAAGCCCGGGAGGTACGGTATATTTTATTTATTTCGGATGCACGCGGCAGTCATTGCTTTTTGCCCTGAGCCGCAACCTTGTTTATTTTTGCGGCTATCACGGACGGATCGCCGAGATACTGTTTCGAGATAACATTGAAGCTGTCGTCAAATTCATAGACAAGCGGAACGCCCGTCGGAAGATTCACCTTCATTATCTCGTCCGCTGTCAGCTTTTCAAGATGCATAACGAGCGCGCGCAGCGAATTTCCGTGCGCCGCGATAATAACGCGCTTACCCGCGCGCATCTCAGGCGCTATCTCGCTTTCAAAATACGGCACGGTTCTCGCTATTGTGTCCTTGAGGCTCTCGCCGAGCGGAAGCTCCGCCCTGTCCTCGTCTCTGTACTGCGCCTGATTGGCGGGGTTTCGTTCATCCGAGGGCTCAAGCACGGGCGGTCGGACATCGAACGAGCGGCGCCATATGAGCACCTGCTCCTCGCCGAATTTTTCGGCGGTCTCGGATTTGTTCAGCCCCTGAAGCGCGCCGTAATGGCGTTCATTCAGTTTATATGATTTTATAACCGGGAGCCATGCCCTGTCCATGACATCAAGCACAGCGTCAAGGGTATGAATAGCGCGTTTAAGATAAGATGTATAGCAAATATCGAAATCATATCCGCCGTCGAGCAGAGCCTTTCCCGCGGACAGCGCCTCTTTTCTGCCGTTATCGGACAGCTCCACGTCGGTCCAGCCGGTAAAACGGTTTTCAAGATTCCATTCGCTTTCTCCGTGGCGAAGCAGCACAAGCTTCATTTTCACACAGCTCCTTTGTTTCAAGATAGCCGGAGTCTCCGACTCCCGCCTGCGGATATATTATACACCTTTTTGGTATGCAATGCCCCGCTTATTCATATTATTTAAAAATAATTTACAAATTCGCATGATTGCGCACAGCCGGCACGCCGATATTTTTTCTTGAACAGCCGCCGCGATAATCGGATACACGGCGTTTTTGACGGCCGGAGCGATTTACATAAAGCTCTCAGCGAAGATATAAAAGAACACGGTGCGAGTTCCGCGCCGTGTTTTTACGTCTGTATTATCTTTAAACAGGAGAAATTATCGGTTTTCCGTCTCTGCCCAACAGAGGCGTCATACCTCCGGCATAGCCGCTTGTGTGAAACAGGTAATTTACTCCTGTTTCTTTATTGACCCAGATTTCCGTGGTTGACAGCGCGCCCTGCGAATAGACGTTTTCAAATCTGTCGTTTTTAGCCATTGTATTGCCTCCGTGAATTTATTTGTCAACGCACAAGCTCTCTTATAATACCTATAACAAGCAAATGGAGAGGATAATATGCGTAGAACAGCCACTTCATAAATTTGTTGATTTTCGGGCTTCTTCCGCGCTTTCCGTTATAGAGGAACAGGAGCGGTACGGCGAGCACCGCGCAGAGCTGTACAAGCCCGTATATCTTATCTATCGCAAAGAAATAGACAACGGCATAGACCGCGACCCAGAGCACGCACCACGCTATCTGCTTTTTCGGCTCTCCCCTGTTCATGCCTATCGACATTATACTGAGCGACGCTATGCAGCTCCAATCGGCAGGAAGTGCCGCGGCGCAAATGAGCAAGGTTAGGATTACCTTTACGGGCATACCGAGGCGCTCATCCTTTGCTACTCGCAGCATAACGAGTCCCCACGCGAGCGACCATATTACGCCCGTCTGATTGAGCACGCTCCCGTAATAAAACGGGATAAACGAATGCCAATCCACGAAGTCGTTTGAAGCGAGCACATAGGCAAAATGCGAGATAACGGCGAGCACAAACAGGCGCGCCGTATACTTTTTCACATCGTGCGTATAGTGATAGCCCTCGGCGATAAAAAAGCACATGACGGGGCAGGTCAGCCTGCCTATTATATGTAAAATAATCGGCAGAGGCTCCGCGGGATAGCCGGGAAACAGAAGCCACGCAATATGATCCGCCGTCATGGCGACTATCGCAATAAGCTTCAGCATATTCGAATCGAGCCTGCGGCAGTTCACTGTTTTCTGCATAAAATCACCTTGTTTCGAGTATACATAACATCTGATTTTAGCATAATACTTTTATAGTGCCGTGTCAAGCGAATATGCGGCGAGGAAAGCGGAGGACACGATAATTTTGATTAAAAAATGCACAAAAGCACGCATGGTTATACACCTATTTTTCTACTTGACAATTCACAAATTCGGGACTAAAATACAAAACATAAACGCGATGATGCGGACAAGTAGGCGTTGATATCCTTTCAGAGAAGTGCCGGAAGCTGCGAGACACAAAGGAATTTCAGCGGCGAACTCACCGTTGAGCGGCCGCGCTGAAAGGCTTTTGAGACAATAGGCGCGGACGGAACGCTGCCGTTAAAGAGCAGGGATATGTCAGTATCCCCTAAGTGCACTCCCCTGACGGGAATGAATAAGAGTGGTACCGCGGAAGGTTTGTCCTTTCGTCTCTTGTGTTGACAGGCATAGGAGACGAAAGGACTTTTTGCTTGTCCGAAAAAGCCGCAGAAAATGCGGCACAGTATGCATCATGGCAGAGCTGCCCGAAGTGCAGACATAAGAACTTCACTTTTCAGAAAGGATGATACATATGAAAAGGACACTTTTTCCCGGATATTCGGTAGGCACGGACGCATATGAGGATATAAAAGAAATCTGTCCGTCATACGGCAAAAAAGCAGCGATAATCGGCGGCAGGCACGCCCTCGCCGCGGCGCAGGACAAGATAATCGCGGCCGCAAAGGAGGCCGGAATCGAAACTGTCGGGCCGTTTTGGTACGGCGGCGAAGCTTCGGTCGAAAATATAGAGATGTTAAAGCCCAAGGTCGCGGACGAGGATATGATTTTTGCGGTCGGAGGAGGCAAGGCCATAGACACCTGCAAGGTGCTCGCCCACTCGACCGACAGACCGTTTTTCACCTTCCCGACCATCGCCTCGACCTGCGCATCCTGCACAAGCCTCGGCATTCTCTATCATCCGGACGGAAGCCTGCGCGAGTATTCTTTTTCAAAGATACCGCCGAAGCACATCTTCATTGACACGGGGATAATCGCCGACGCGCCGGATAAATATCTCTGGGCGGGTATCGGAGATACTATGGCAAAGCACTACGAGTGCACGGTATCTTCGCGCGGAGACATTCCCTCGCACTCGGACGCCATGGGAATTGCCCTGAGCTCAATGTGCGCGGCGCCGATGCTCCGCTGGGGCGAAAAGGCTCTTGCCGACTGCCGCAAGCACAAGGTGACGGACGAGCTGACCGAGGTAATGCTCGGAATAATCGTTTCAACGGGACTTGTCTCGAACCTCGTTCAGGTCGATTACACAACCGGTCTTGCCCACGCCGTCTACAACGGCTTCACCGTTTTGAAGAGCACGGAGGAAAATCACCACCTGCACGGCGAGGTAGTCTCCTACGGCATACTTGTTCTGCTGACGGTCGACAAACAGTACGACGAACGCAAAAAGGTGTTCGACTTTAACCGCTCCATGGGTCTGCCCACGAAGCTCGGAGACATCCATGCGACACCCGCCGACATTAAAACCGTTGCCGCAAAGGCGCTAAAGGGCATCGATGTTCAAAAATATCCGTACGAGGTTACCGAGGATATGATAGTCGACGCCATAACCGAGCTCGAAAAATACAACACGGAACACTGAAAAAGGATAGTGATAAAAATGTCCGAATACAACACAAACTATAATCTGTATCTGCCGAGCTATTCTATCGGCCCCGACTGCTACAGGGAGATTCCGTATGTCACGCGGTTCTTCGGCAAAACCGCCGCGGTTATCGGCGGAAAGACCGCAATGGCAAAGGCAGAAAAGGCTCTTCTCGACGGCGTTGCGGGAAGCGAGGTAAAGCTGCTCGGATTCTTCGAATACGGCGGCGATTCGACATACGAAAACGGCGACGCACTGATAGCGAACAGCACTGTCAAAAATGCCGATATGATATTCGCAGTCGGCGGCGGGCGCGCGTGCGACACGGGCAAATATGTTGCAGACAAGCTTGACAAGCCGCTGTTCACATTCCCGACCGTCGCCTCCAACTGCGCGGCGGTGACTGCTATCTCGGTCATATATAACCCAGACGGCTCGTTCAGGGAATATTATTATCCGAAGCTTACAAACCACTGCTTTATAAACTCCGCAGTTATCGCGGATTCGCCGGAGCAGCTGCTGTGGGCGGGCATCGGCGACGCGCTGAGCAAGGAATACGAAGCTGTGTTCTCCTCAAAGGACGACACGCTCTCGCACACGCCGCTCATGGGCAAGCAGATAAGCAGGATATGCACCGACCCGCTGATAGAATACGGCGCAGAGGCTCTGGAATCCATAAGAGAAAAGAAAGCGTCGTTCGCACTTGATCAGGTGACGCTCGACATTATTATATCTACGGGCATTGTCTCGAACATGATGAGCACGGTTGACGACTATTATTACAACTCCACCCTCGCCCACTGCGTCTACTACGGCTCAACCGTAACCGAGCACGGGCACCGTCATCTGCACGGCGAGGTTGTTTCGCTCGGCGTGCTCTGCTTGCTCGAGTTTGAACAAAATGCCGACGAGGTCGGGCGCATAATGAAATTCAACAATTCAATCGGTCTCCCCGTCTGCTTCGACGATATCGAGATTGACGAGAGCAAATTCGAAAAGATGGCGGATAAATTCGTTCAAACCACCGAATGGGCACACAGACCCGCAGGCGTGACACGCGAGGGCTTTATCGCCGCTATGAAATCGCTCAACGCCAAAGGGCGCCGCTTCAAGGCAGAAAGCAAATAAATCCAATAAATTGCACGGTCTGATTTTCAGGCCGTGTTTTTATTTACATTTGCACAAAGCGATGAAAATTTTTATAAACTTTTCGGCAAAGCTGCATAGAGTTTTATTGACTTTTTTGCGGCACAAGTTTAATATAAAAAACGATAGGAAATTTTTCGAGGCGGTGAAAAATAATGAAAAGCAAAAACGGACTTTCAAACGCAAAATTCTGGATCCTCGTATGGGGGCTCGGAATCGCCGGACAAATCTGCTGGAACATGGAAAACCAGTGGTTCAACACCTTTGTCTACGCAAAAATCGCAAAAGATCCGACAATAATCTCCTGGATGGTTGGCGTTTCCGCAACGGCAACGACCATATCCACCTTCCTCTTCGGCTGTATCTCCGACAGAATAGGCAAGCGGAAAATAATGGCGTCTGTCGGCTATATCCTTTGGGGCATATTCACCATTGTTTTCGGGCTGACGCAGTATCTTGTGCGCGGCAGCAGCGACACACCGTCCGTGCTCATGGCAGTCGGCGTTGCGGTCGTCGCGGCGGACGCGATAATGAGCTTCTTTGGCTCGATGGGAAACGATATCGGCTTCAACGCATGGGTCAACGACCACATGAAAGACAGCAACAAGGGGCAGATAGGCGCGGCTCTTGCCACCCAGCCGGTCATAGGCACGATAGTCGGAACCGTAGCCGGCGGAATGTTAGTCGGCAGCAACGATAACTATATGCGCCTGTTTCTCGTCATGGGCGTCGCCGTTATTCTTTTCGGCATATACTGCCTGTTTGCGATGAAGGACAGCCCGGAGCTAAAGCCCGGCAAGCGAGGCACATTTGCTCAGCAGTTTTTCAGCATACTCAACTTCAAGAACTACATAAAGCACAAGGAACTCGCGTGGGTCAACCTCTCGCTCTCCGTCTATTTTATAGCGTTCAATATGTACTTCGCCCATATCGGCAACTACATGATATATTATCTCGGCTTCTCCGCCGACATGATGGGATACATCGAGGGCGTCGCCCTTGTGCTTGCGATGCTGTTCACTATCCCCTGCACAAAGCTTCTCAACAACAATAAGGCCCCTCTGCTCTGCTTCATTTCAACCGTTCTCAACAGCCTCGGAGTCGGACTGCTGGGGTTGTTCGTAAGGCCGGAAAACGTCAACACAAATTCAATTTGGAATCCGATGCTTCTGCTCGGCGTGCTGTTGCTCGGCATGGGATATGTGCTGTTTTTGCAGAGCAGCACGGTCTGGGGCAAGCAGCTCTATCCCGAGGACGCAAGAGGTCAGTTTGAGGGAATACGTATTCTCTTCTTCGTACTCATCCCGATGGTAGTGGCGCCGCTTATCGCAAACCCGATAATCAAAAAGAGCGGAGAATTTGTTGACGAAAACGGTCTGACGGCATATCTGCCGACCTACACTCTTCTGCTCGTCGGCGCGGCTCTCGTTCTGCTGACGGTAATCCCGCTCATCCCGGCAAAGAAATACCACGACAGGCGCATAAGCGAAAAGAAAGCGGAGGGCGGAAAATGAGAAGCGATCTTCCCGTAACCGAGCTCGCCGAAAATGTATATCTGCTAAACGAATTTGACGGCACGAACTGTTATCTTGTCATCGGCAGCGAAAAGGCTTTGCTGATAGACTGCGGCACGGGCTTTTGCGACATAAGGGGCGCAGCCGAAAAGCTCACCGACCTACCGATAACCCTCGCCGCGACGCACGGACACGGCGACCACATCGGCGGCGCGGGTCAGTTTGAAGAGATATACATTCACCGCGCGGACTGCGAACGGCTCAACAAAGCGCAGATGTCGCTGCTGTTTCGCAAGGCATTTCTCGCGTCAAACGCGCCCGTAAAATCGCACGGATTCAAGACGAGCGACGTAAAGCCCGGCAAGTATAAAACAAAAATCATTCCCATGGACGACGGACATATTTTTGACCTCGGAGGGAAATCCGTGCGAGTAAAGCACACCCCCGGGCACTCGCGCGGCAGCGTCGCATTCATCGACGAGCAGGACAAAATAATATTCAGCGGAGACAATGTCTGCGATGCGCTTTGGATGCAGCTGCCCGGAGTTACGAGCATTGAGGAATGGCTTCCGAGCGCCCGGTGGCTGTACGGCATGAGCGAAGATTACAGAATCTTCTGGGGTCACAGAGTCCCGCAGCTCGAGCGCGGCTACATCGCTCAGGTCATAGCCTGGGGCGAGGAAATAATGGCAAAAAGTCGGGGAAACACAAAGCTGCCGAGGATAACACAGTATCCGAGCAGACCCGACGGAATAATCTACCGCACCGACAAGGTGTTCAGGAAATGAGGGTAAAAATATGAAAAAGAACATCGCAGGCACCGAGGAAAGAGTGTCCGCATCAAGTAAGTTTTGGCTTTGCTCGGCGGACTGCCTTTGCACAACGATAAACAGCCTGCTGACCGGCGGAGGAATGACATATTTCTTCACGAAATTTCTCGGCCTTTCCGAGGGACGTGCGAGCACGGTATGGATGATTTTCGCCATATGGAACGCACTGAACGACCCGCTGTTCGGCTATATCTCCGACCACACAAAGTCAAAGCTCGGGCGCAGAATACCGTATATCAGATACGGCGCGTTCTTCTATTCGCTGATATTCGTGCTGACCTGGATAAGATGGCCGCTCGGGACTTCGCAGACGGCACTGTTCATTCAGATGCTTTCTACACTGTTCCTGTTTGACACGCTTTATACGGCGATTGCAACCTCGCTCTATGTCATGCCCTACACCATGGCGGTATCGAATAAGGCGCGCAGCGGCATCTTCCTTTGGAAGATATTCTTCACGCTTATCGCCATGGCCGTTCCGCTCGTAGTTTTCCCGCTGATAAAGCCGGAGGTCGGCAGCGACCCGACAAAATTCCAGCTGATAATGACGGGAATAGGCGTACTCGCGTTCGTTATAATATTTGTGTCGACCTTCTTCTACAAAGAAAAGGTCACAACAGAGAGCGACAGGAACGAAAACATTTTCAAGGCAGTTATAGACTGCTTCAGGAACCGCTCGTTTGTCGTTTTTGAGGTGCTCTCTTTCACGGTTGTGTTCATTCAGACGATACTTATGCAGGGCGTTATATACTATTTTGACGAATTTGACCTGCCTATGCCGATAGCCTACGGCGCGCTGGGGCTCGGCGCGGTGCTCGGAGTTATTCTGTGGGCGACTAAGGTCAGGACATGGGGCATCAAAAAATGCGTATTCATCATGTGCTTGATATTCGCCTGCGGCTCTGCGGCAATGGCGATATTCGGCAAGATAAGCGTTATTGCCGTTCTCGGGTTCTTCACTGCCGGCATGGGCTTTGCGGGCGGAATGTACCTCGTTCCGCTGATGAACGGCGATGTTATCGACTACGACGAGAGCGTCGGCGGACTGCGCCGCGAGGGTATGTACGCGGGAGTCAACAGCCTGATAACAAAGCCCGCAATCAGCTTTGCAAACTCCGCATTCCTGCTCATAGCAAAGGCGTTCGGCTACGATACGTCTCTCGCCTCCGGAATGCAGAGCGAGTGGGCAAAGCAGGGCGTGCTCGTCGCATGGATGGCGGCGCCCGCCGCGCTGCTCATAATATGCGCAATAAGCCTGCGATTCTATCCCCTCGCAGGAAAGAAATGGGACGAGACCAAAAAAGCCCTCGAGGAAAAACACAGAGGCTGATACTTCTAAGGGGAGCCGACAGATTCGGCTCCCCTGCTCCGCGCACGGAATAATTTTGCGCAACGGGCAACTTTATTGAAAAAAGCTCTTGCAATTTCCGCGACAATAGTATATAATTCTTAAAGCGCTTCGGGGTGTGGCGAAGTTTGGTATCGCGCTTGGTTCGGGACCAAGAGGCCATGGGTTCGAATCCCGTCACTCCGACCATACAAAAAGCCTTGAAACCGTTATATATCAACGGATTCAGGCTTTTTCTCATTTTTGAAAGTTTTCTACAAAACGAAAGTGTCAACAAAAAGTGTCAACAAATTCAAAAAAATTTCGTTGTGTGCTCTTTTTTCTTTGCTCTCTCGACAATATATTATCTACTATATTATCAACTATATTATATATTATATTATTGGGTGCAATTTTTGCACTACCCTCATGCAATTTTTGCACTACCTCTTGTGCAATTTTTGCACTACCCTCATGCAATTTTTGCACTACCCCCCCGTAAAGTATTTTACTACCCCTTGTAGCTCTCTTTTTTGGGCGTTTGCAAGGGGTAATTTTCAGAAATGCTTTTTATTCAAAAATGCCCTGTAAGGGGCTTGAAAAGTTTTAGGCATGAAATTATATTGCCATACTTTTTCAGGGGGATTGTAGGGCAAAAAATCGCCAAAAACGCCACTTTTTAGGGGGTTTTTTCGAGGGTCTCTTCGAGGGTCTCAATGTCAAAATAAGTGTATTTTTTGCTCGTCCGTTTTTAACATAAAAAACAGCCGCGCCAGTTCTTCGGTGCGACTGTTTCTTTGCCCCTCAGAGCGGTTGCTTTCGCTCGGCGTAAAACTGCTGTACTTCGCGTTTTTGAGCCTTGAGGGGAGTTATTTTGCTGTTTTTGAGGCGTAGCGCGGACAATGAATGAGGGTTGCAATGTGCGACTGCTTGCAGCTGTTAGCGCAGTGTGTGCAAATTTTATTATAGCTCATTCGCCCTTTCTCGTTGAGAAAAAGAGACTCTTCACGGAAAAATTTCTGTGACCTCATTCACTATCACCTCGAATCGCCTGCGGTACGATTTTTTCAAACATTGCGTTATTTCTGAGCGCGATTTCGTGCGTTTCTCCGTTCGGAGTCAATGCAGTGTTGTAATAGCTGCGCAGCATATCGAAGCCTTTAAGCTTTTCGGATTCTTCGGTAACGCGGCGCAAAACCTGTATGCCGTCCTTTTCAGCTCGTTCAAGTATAAGCTTCTGAAAGCTCGGATTGCCCACGTTACGGTCAAAAAGCTCTACAATGTCGCGCTCGGTTAGTGATATTCCACTATCCAATACGGCACGGTCAGGCACGGTAAGAGCTTCCGCTGTAGGCGTGTATAACTTTTTCAGCCGTTCTGCATAAGAAGCCTTTGCCGCGTCAAGGCGGTGATTTGCTTCAAAGAGAAGATTCTGCCTCTCGGCTCGTAGCGCGTTCATCTGCGCCTCATAGCCGCTCTTGTGCCAAAGATCGCGCTCGCTTTCGAGCTTTTTAATCTTTGCGTCAACGTCGTGAACCTTGTCGAGGCTCTCGACGGCAATTGTTCTTATTTTGTTAGAAATTGTCATTCTGTATCTCCTGTAAAAAATATTTTTTATCAACTTCGGGGAGCTCAAAATCAAGTTCAGGGAAGTTCATATCGATTTCGGGGAGTTCAAACAACTCCGAGAAGTCGATATCGAGAGGGAGTTCAAAGTCAAACTCGAACTCATTATCCTCACCGCGCTTTTTCCGCGCTTGGTTAGCCATTGCTAACAGCTCCTTTATGTGTTAAAATTATATATACGCTGTTGCCGCTGATAACTCGCAGCCCTCCATGTGGAAGAGTGCAGACGGTTATATCTGCGGTTTGAATAAGCGTTCGTGCTGTTTGCTGTTCGGTCTTTTTGACGCGATGAGCGACAAGCACATACTGTGAATTGTGGGCATCGATTATAATTCGGTGTCCACTTTTTGTTATTTTTACATTCGCATCATTAACGAGTGTGCGCGGTGTCTGTGCTGCTACAACACTCAGAGCGCAAGTAACGATTGATATAATTATCAACACTATTAAAATTGACATCGTTATTCTATATAGAGCCGTCATGACCAATCGCCTCGCTTTAATGCGTCTGCCGCTGCTTTTGCAGCGTCTTGTGTGTGTCGGGCATGAGCTTCAAGTGTTTTAATAAAACGCCGTATTTCAAGCTCGCCGACTGCTCCCGCTGCAGGCAAAAAATATCCGCCGCTCCTACAACTCGACAAAATCGGGATTCCCTCTGAACGCTCCTGCGCTACAAGCAGCCTGAGCTTTCTCGTATCAGGAATATTCAGCAGTTTACAGAGTTCTTTAGCTGTAATTCCATTTTCTTCGCCTCTGCGTAATATTTCTGAAATTATAAAAAATCAGTCCTTCCTGTAAGAATTTTTAATTGTCTTCATACCAGTCAAATGCAGCTTCCCAGCCGTTTGTTTCATCGCTCAATATTCGCCCGTCGCTCCCTCTGAGTTTTGGCGCAGGCGCATTCAGGTAGCCCTCGAATCTTGAGCCGAACAGCGTTTCCGGGCGCAGATATTGTTCCATGTCTGTACCAAGCCATGTGGCGCATCTATTGTCTATAACCTGTTTGAAATTCGATAAGGTGTAACCCTCGTTCAGCCTTGCATTAATATGTCTCATTGTTGTTTTGCTGTTAGGTTTGTAATTCTTGTGCGCTTTTTCGTTCAGATAGTCAACTATTTCTGTTATTGTTTTCATGTCATACTCTATGGCATTGTCGTTCTCGACAATAGTATTATCTATGTTATTTTTAATATCGAGTTTACTATCTGGTTTATATCTGGTATTGGTGTTACCTGTAGGGGAAATGCGTGTTCCCTCAGGGGGAAATGGATTTTCGTCTGATGTAATTTCGATGTTACTCTCGGGGGATGTGCATTCCCTCTGTGGGAGATTTGCTCCCAACAGTTCCATTCCCTTTTCGCTAACGCTGTACCAGAGGGTTCTATCCCACTTCTGTTTGTTGAAATTATTAACAAGCAAGATTCCGTTGTCGCGTAGCTTCTTTAAAGCTATCTCAATCTGCTTCTTGCTTAAATAGGGGAATAATGCACTGAACGCCACAGCGGAATTATATGTCCAATAACGCCCCTCATAGAAGTTCTTTCCGTTTGCCGCGTGGTGCTGCTCCCAATGCCAAATGTTTTGCAATATGACGGCACAATTAATTCCATAAAGCTCCGCTATATGCACATCAAAATAATGCTTATCGGCCGTTGTTCTCGCCTCCCAAACTTTCCAAAACTGAGCGGGCAATATAAACTCTGTTTCCGCTTTTCAGAAATGGTATTTTTTCTTCCGCTACAAGGCGGCGCAGCGCGTTTCCGGGCAGATAGCCCTCGCGTGCTGCCTGATTGATTGTTACAAAGAGTTTGCTCGGGGTCATTTTTCGACCCTCCTTTGCTTTAATTTTGAAAAACAAAAAAGAGACTGATTGCACCAGTCTCTTCTGTGACCGAAGAACGAGATGAAAAAACAAACCAATCTGCGACCAAAGAAAGGGGTGCAAAAACAAACCGATTTTTAATCGGCAAATTTTGCCGCGAACCCCTTTCTTTGTTTTTCTTACGTGTGGTTCTTTTGAGCTCTGTCCCTCGTCATTATTTCACTTTTTTCGCGGCGATATTCTCTTTTTCTGATTTTCTACGAATATTATATCATATCAAACATTTGTTTGGTGAACAAATAATGTCTAAAATATGAATTGAATATGAACAAAATCAATTCCCAAATAATGCCTCATCAACTGCCGCAGCTGTTTTCCGCTGTTGTTCTTCAGAAACGCCAGTATAAAATTGCAGTGTTGTTTGCGGGTCTGCGTGTCCTAAAAGCTGTTGAACTTCCTTTAGCGTTGCGCCGTTTTCGATTGCAAGGGTTGCGCTGCTGTGCCGTAAATCGTGCGGGCTAACAGTTCTCAAATTGTGTCGGGTCTCAAAACGCCGCAGCCAGCGCGTAGCATTGCCGGGATTTATAGCCTCAAATGGGTCTGAGGGTGAACAAAAGACAAATGAGTTCGGCAATAAATTACACTGCAATGCCGTTTCGCGCTCGGTTCTGAGTGCCGTTAAAGTTGCATTTAAACGCGATGTAATAGGCACGGTGCGTTCTTCTCCCGTCTTTGTTTTTCCGATGTTTATTCGCCCTCCTGCGACTGTAACATTGCGGGAAACACGGATTTGCAGTTTTTCGCCGTCAATATCGTTCCATTGCAGCCCGCACGCCTCGCCTCGTCTCAGGCCTGTTGTGAGAAGCAATAGCACAAACACTTTCCAATATAGCGGCTCTCCCTCAAGGCAAGCGATAAATACGCGTGCTTCTTCGGGCGTAAGGAAGTCGATTTTCTTTTTTTCGCGGTGCGGCTTCTCCTTTATGGAAAGATTTTCGCACGGGTTTTCTGTGATATATCTCATTCGGCGTGCATAGCCGAGAATGTTTCTCAGTGTTGCATAGTCGTGTTTAACCGTAGCACTGCTGAGGGGTTGCCCGCTCTGCGTTTTTGCCTCGTTGCGGAGATGATTCAAAAATCTTTTTATTTTTTCACCTGTTATCGCTGTTAGCTTTTCAGAGCCGAAGAACTCCAATGCGGGCTTACTTGTATACTCAAAAAAATCAATTGTGCTCGGCGTGTGTGTGCCGTCAAGAACGCTATCTTTCCACCAATGATTTTTGGTAAAATCGGCAAAAGTAATTTTTGTACGGTCTGTTTTATCGTGCGATTGCTCCCACTGTGCCTTTTGCGTTCTTTCCCACTCATCGTGCAGCCGTTCAACCTCTTTTCGCTCTCGTGCGGGGGTCAAGCCCTCCGGGCGTTTGATTGTTTTTGTGCGCCAAACCTGTTTATACTGTTCGTCGCGTCCAACGCAAACTCTGAATCTATATGAACAAACCTCGCCATTCTTGTTTGTACGCTCTTCAATCGCCATTTTAAAATCCTCCAAGTTCAAAAAGTGTCAACAAAGTGTCAACAAATATACAAAAAGATACTTTATGATACAAGTATATTATATCACGAAAACGCTTGTATATCAACGGTTTTCATTAAGATATCGAACGATATTTTTTGTAATGATTTTAGTTCGGGACCAAGAGGCCATGGGTTCGAATCCCGTCACTCCGACCATATCGAGTGTTCATAAGGGATTTGACTTATGAACACTCTTTTTGTTTTATCATATAATTTTTATGTACGGGCAAGGGTAACACCTTGCTCTTTTTTATGCCGTGAATTGTTCGGTTATATATTCTACGGCAACGCCTTTGCGTGTATCCGCAATATGGGTTTGTTTTGCGGTGTTCGGCAATTCGATATATCCGATAAAACGGTAATATATAACGATTCGTTGCGTTCGACTTTTGCCTGTACCCTCTGTTTCAAAAATATCAATATGGTCAATCAGTTCTCGAAGCAGCGGTGATGTCAGATTATCCATTTGCATAAACCTGCGAATTGCCGATATGAATTTTTCATATTCCGAATTGTTGTTTTTCAGCTCTTCGATTTTGTGTCGAGTATCCGCAATTCTGGCTTTTAAGTTCATACGCTCTTTTTCGTATTTATGAGACAGTTCAACAAACCACTCATCGCTGACTTTTCCGATAACATTATCCTCATATAGCTTTTCATAAAGTTGCGATACCGTGTTGCTGCGTGCAATCGCTTTTTGCAGTTCCGACTCCAAAAACTTTTTGTCTTTTTCTCTTTCTTCGTCATTTTTCCGCAAAAGCAGTTGTGCAAAATATGACTCGTCAATTTCCAACATTTCAACAAGTCGCCTTAATTCGAGTTTTACAACTTCTTCAAGGGCGTCTGCTCTGACATAATGTCTCCCCGGACACTTTCCACGATAATCCACTTTGTTGTCGGAACAAGTGAAATAGTGAATTTCTTTATTCGAGGTGCTTGTGTGGTATCTCATTTTACTGTGGCAATCTCCGCAATATATCAATCCGTTAAATATACTCCGTTCGCCGTTTTCCTTTTTCGGAGCCCGACGCTTTGTTTTTGAAATAAATTTCTGTACGGTTTCAAATGTTTCTCGGTCGATTATCGGTTCGTTAACATCCTTGAATACAGCCCAATTTTCTTTTGAGTTTTCAATACGTCTTTTGTTTTTAAATGACTTGGAATATGTTTTGAAATTGATAATATCTCCGCAATACTCTTGTTGAGAAAGAATTTTCTGAACAGTTGTCTTACACCATTTGTACGGATTGGTTTGTGTTTTCTTTCCGCCTCTGTTCAGTCCTTTGGACCGCCAATAAGCCATAGGAATAAGCACTTTGTTTTCCTGCAATTCTCTTGCAATGGTTTCATTGCCTTTACCGTCGAGGCACATTTTGAATATGCTTTTCACAACGGTTGCGGCTTCCGGGTCAATTATCCATTTCTTTTTGTTTTCCGGTGATTTCATATATCCGTAAGGCGGTTGTGATAACGGCTCTCCCATACTGCCTCTGAGCCTGTGGGATGAACGAATCTTTTTTGAAATATCTCTCGCATACATTTCGTTGAACATACGTCGTTTGGGAAGGTGAAGCGCAAACAGCAAAAATCCAGTATTCATGCGGGTTTGCGGCGAGATGGCTCTCGATCAGATAGCTCTCTTTCAGACGGCCAAGGGGCTGAAATCACAATCGCATAGTTGTTTTCAAGGGAGAATGGCGGTAACAGCGGTCATTCTCCCTTTTTTCGTTCCTGCCGCTTTCAACAGGAGGAACACGAACATGGAAGAACCGAAAAGCAAAGCGAAGCGCGGGGCAAAGACCGCTGCGGCTGCGCAAGAGGATAAAATCACGCTGCTCCCGCTGTCGGAGCTGCACGACTTCCCCAACCACCCCTTCAAGGTGCGGGACGACGAGGCCATGCAGGAAACGGCGGAGAGCATCCGGCAGTACGGCGTTCTCGTTCCCGCCATCGTCCGTCCCCGTGAGGACGGCGGCTACGAGATCATCGCCGGACACCGGCGCAGGCACGGCAGCGAGCTGGCGGGGCTTTCCGCCATGCCCTGCATCGTGCGGCAGATGGACGATGACACCGCCACCATCCTCATGGTGGACAGCAACATCCAGCGGGAGAATATCCTGCCCTCTGAACGGGCGCAGGCGTACAAAATGAAGCTGGAGGCCATCCGCCGCAAGGCTGGCAGACCGGCAAAAACAGAGGAAAAAGATGTGCCAGATAATTCTGTCCAAGTTGGACAGAATTTCGATGGCAAGACCTCACGCGAGCTTTTAGCGGAAAACTCCCCGGACAGTTCCACACAAATTCAGCGCTACATCCGCCTGACCGAACTCACCCCGGAGCTTCAGCAGATGGTGGACGAGAAGAAGATCGGCATGACCCCCGCCGTGGAAATCTCCTACCTCAAGCCGGAGGAACAGCAGATGCTACTCACCGCCATCGACAGCGAACAGGCAACGCCCTCGCTTTCTCAGGCGCAGCGCATGAAAAAGCTCTCCCGCGACGGCAAGCTCAACGACGACACCATGCTGGACATCATGATGGAGCAGAAAAAGCCGGAGGGGTATAACGTCGTCCTCTCGGCGGACAAGCTGCGCAAATACTTCCCGCGCTCCTATACGCCGCAGAAGATGGAGGAAACCATCCTCAAGCTGCTGGACGCATGGCTGCGCAAGCGCCAGCGTGACCAGTCCAGATAACCGAATACGACCGCAGACAACCACGACACCGACCGGGCAGAGAGCTTTCTTTGCCCGGTTTTGTCATATCCAGAGAGGAGCAAAGCCATGTATATCAACACGTTCAAGTATAAGCCGGAGGACGTTTCCTGCGTCCTCTGTACGGAATATGTCAAAAAGCTGGGCTGCACCGCCCTGTCCTGCCCCTGCCTTGCCGAGCGCATGGAGGCCGGTACGGTGGGCTACGCGGAGGCTGTCGCGGAGCTGTTTCCGTACCGTCCGCGCCTGACCGCAAGAATCATGCGGCTGGCGGAGCGCTTTCCCGGCACCATGTGGCAGGATGACGCCCACAGGAAGCGCATGGAGACCCTGCGGCTGCTGCTGGGCTGCCGCAAGGAGCGCGACACGCCGGAGTTCTTCGCCGCGCTGTATCTGCTGACCTCCAACAAGGAGCTTGCGGACAGGACCTTCAACTGCTTCTTCCGCGGCGGCATCGACTTCCGCTACGCCCGCAGGCGCGGCATCTCTCCCCACGACTACACGCTGCTCATGGCGGCAAAGAGCCTTTACTGCCACACGGCGGAGGTCACGCAGGGCGACCTTGCGGAGCCGCAGATCATCCCCGATGAGGCGTTCCGGCTGCTCATCAACGCCCTGCTCATCGCCCGTTTCGGGCTGGACGCCCTGAAAATCACCGCAAGGCGCGGGCAGCGGGAATATACCCTCCGCCGCCTCATCCGCCGCGAAGCAGGGGCAAACGCTCCGTCTGCGGGGCTGCTTTTTCCCTCTGAGGGGAGGTGAACACCGTGGCAGTATTTCGCGTGGAGAAGAACCACAATTACACGGTCATGTCCAATTACCACCTGCGGGACACCGCCCTGACGCTGAAAGCCATCGGTCTGCTGTCCAAAATGCTCTCCCTGACAGATGAGTGGGACTATACCACCCGTGGGCTTGCCGCCATCTGCAAGGAGGGCGTGGACGCCATCGGCGCGGCGCTGAAGGAGCTGGAATTGCACGGCTACCTTGTACGCCGCCAGCTTAGGGACAGCCGCGGGCGTATCACCGACACCGAGTACACTATCTACGAATCCCCGCATCCGCCCTTGCCGGATACGGCTTCACCAGATACGGAAAACCCGTATCTGGATACCCCGGATACGGACGAGCCATATACGGAAAAGCCCGCGCAATTAAATAAAGATAGAAGAAATAAAGAAAAAGAAATTCCTGATGAATCTATTACGGATACATCAAATCCTGATCCAATCTATCCCCCAACCCCCTTGCAGGGCGCGGGATATGACGGGATGGGATACGAGGAAGCGCGAGAGATCGTCAAAGATAATATCGAGTACGACATTCTCGTGCAGGACCCGCGGCAGGACAAGGAGCAGCTTGACGAGGTGGTGGAGCTTATTGCGGAAACCCTCTGCTCCCGTAGACAGACCATCGTTGTGGCAGGCGACGAATATCCGGCAGATATGGTGAAGGAGAAGCTGCTGCGCATCACGTCCTCCCACATCGAGTACGTCTTTGACTGCCTGAAGCAGAATACCACCTACGTCCGCAATATCAAGAAATACCTGCTGGCGTCGCTGTTCAACGCGCCCAGCACCATCGGCAGCTACTATTCCGCCCTCGTCAACCACGATATGTACGGCGACGGGCTGCGCGGCCGGTAGCCGCCGCGTCCCATGGAGGACGGCGTTCCCCATATCCGCGCGCCCCCTGCGGGGCGCGGAACCATTCTATCCGCTCATGCGGTAAAAAACAGGAGGACAAGACACATGGCAAAATCCAATTATCCCCACAAGCAGAGAAGCGGCGGCAGCAACCGGGGCGCGCTCATTGCGCTGCTGGTGCTGCTCATCATCGCGGCGGCGGTGTTCCTGCTGCGAAGCTGCACGGACGGCAAAACGCCCGATCCCGCCCCCGGCGGCATCGTCTACGACCCCGGCGCGGTGGAGGGCGGCTGGAACGAGGCGGACACGGCCAAGATCGTGGACGCGCTCAACGAAAAGGTGGAGCAGGGCATGATCAACATCTCCATGAACACCACGCCCATTTTCCAAAACGGCAGCTCTGCCGGAAACCTGATGATCGTCAACGAGAGCGTCAACAACTACCCGCAGGTGGTGGAGATCCACCGCAACGACACCGGCGAGGTGATCTACAAGTCCGGCGCGATCCCCGTAGGCAGCAAGCTGGAAACGGCGAAGCTGTCCGCCGACCTTGACGCCGGAACATACGAATGCACCGCCCTTTTCTACAACGTAGACCCCGACAGCGGCGAATACCTCGGCTGCGCGGGCGCTGTCATCACCGTCACCGTTCTGGAGTGACGGTTTTTCATTTCGTGACCATGCCGCAAGGCGGTCAATATATTTTACAAGCCGAAAGGCGAAAGGAGAAAAACCTATGAAAAAGCATACCTCCAAGCTCATCGCACTCGTCCTGGCGCTCTGCCTCTGCCTCAGCCTGTCCGTTTCCGCGTTCGCGGCGGAGATCGACAGTTCCGGAGGCTCCGGCTCCACCCCCGTCAACCTCAGCTCCACCTCAGACGGCACCGAGGGCGGCGACCCCTCCGCCACCGCCATGCGCGTTACCGTTCCCACCGCGCTCCCGATGGCCATGTCGCAGGACGGCGACGTGACCACTGCCAACAACTGCCAGATCGTCAACCACTCCTACGGCGCAGTGCGCGTGAAGTCAGTTTCCATCACCGCAGCCTCCGGTTGGAAGCTCACGGCCTTCGGCAATAAGTCCATCCTCGCCGGAGAAAAGGTGGACAGCAACAAGCTGGGCTTTGCCATCTCCATCGGCGGCGGGCAGCAGAAGGCCACCGACGCCTCCAACGCCAACACCCAGACACTCATCGACGCGCCCATCGCAGGCTGCTACATGACCGGCGTGGGTGACAGCACCGGCAACACCGTGAAGATCGACTACGCCGCCATCGTCACCCCGCTGTCCTCCGCCGTGACCGGCGCGACCGTGGCAAACGTGGTGTTCATCGTGGAGTGGGATACCGCGGCGTAAGAGAAAAACCCAACAGCCAAGCGAATAAACCACAAAACAGCGGCGGGCAGCTCCCTTTGCGGGGGCTGCCCCTGCCGCAGAAAGGCAGGCTTTATGAAACGAAAAACCATCCCGGCGTTTTTCCTCGCCCTTGCGCTGGTGTTTTCCCTTTCCACCGGCGCGCTGGCGGCAGGCACGACCACCGCCACCGTACCGGTGACGCTGACCGTTTCCAACGAGTACCGGGCGGTCAACGTCACCGTCCCCGCCGCCCTGCCCGTGTACGTCATCAACGGCACGGTGGTCACGGCAGACAACGCGAGGATCACAAACAACGCCAAAACCGGCTCCGTGCAGGTGACGGGTCTTTCCGTCACGGACGGAGCGTACAAGGTCGGGAGCTACGACAGCTTCTCCGGCAGCAAGACCATCGCCCTGAAAATTAACGGCTGCGGCACAACCGGCACGGGCAGGGTGCAGCTTACGTCCTCCGCCTTTCCTGTGATCGCGGCGGGCGGAAGCCAGAAGCTCACCTATTTCGCAAAGGTGTCCGGCGACGCGCCCAACAACAAGGACGTACAGGCGGCGAATGTGGTATTCACCATCTCCATCGTGGATTAAGGAGGGGCAGCATGACGCTTATGAAAGCAAAAAAGCCGCTGGCTCTGCTGCTGGCGCTTCTGGCGGCGCTGTCGCTGCTCGGCACCACGGCGCTGGCGGCAGGGCTGCCGGAGGAAACGATTGCGGCACAAACGGAGCTGTGCGGCGAGGACTGCGGACACACGCACGAAGAAGTATTTTCACACACGGAACACACAGAAGAATCCCTGCCGGAACCGGAAGAAATAGCTGTGCCGGTGGCAACACCTCTGTTGGAACAGCCTGAACCGGAAGCCGGACAGCCCTCCGATACCTCCGGCATGATTCCGGGCAGCGGCATCTATTGGGAACTCAACGAATATGGCTGGCTCATGCTCTCCGGCAACGGGAGCTGTCCTACATTTGTAAGCCCGGACGACCAGCCTTGGGCGGCGGTACGGGAGCAAATCACACAGGTGTGGTTTGAGGATATGGACGCGCTCTCCATCCCCAGCCTTGCCTACTGGTTTACCGGCTGCACCGCCCTGACCATGGCGGAGATTCCCTACACCACGCCGGTCATCGGGGCGGCGGCCTTTGCGGACTGCCCCTCACTGCGGCAGATTCAGATCTATTACAGCGGCACTTTTACCATCGTCCCCGGCGCGTTTTCCACCGGCTCTCTGACGCCGCTGCTGGTACTGTTCATCCCGGAATATGACAGCGTTCTGGGTACTCTTGCGGCATACGACTGGACGGAGGATCGCCGCGCCGCCTACTTTGAGGACGTTTACGGCATCACCCTGCTGGCGACGGGGTACTGCTCCAACTGCAAACGGACGTGCAGCTACACGGTGGAGTATGAGCAGTGGACAAACAGCGAGCATTGCGTCCGGCACTGGTGTTCCAACTGCGGATACGATCAGGCGGGCGGCGTCAACGGCGAAGCCCACAGCTTCCGAAGCGGCGTCTGCTCCAAATGCGGCTACTCCAACGGCAGCGGCGGAGGCGGCGGTGGAGGCGGAAACGTCTGTTACCACAGCTCGACCCGTACCTCATGGAGCGGCTGCGACTGGTATGAATACTGCCGTTCCTGCGGCGCGCTGGTGGACTACGGCACCAGCCACGGCACCTACGTTTACGGCGCGTGGGAGTATTACAGCAGCAGCCAGCACCGGCGCAGCTACGCCTGCTCCGACTGCGGCGAGGGAACCTATCGCTACGCCTCCCATTCGGTTTCAACGCAGTACGCGCAGTACAGCGCAGCCCAGCACCGAACCGTGCAATCCTGCTCCGTCTGCAATGCGACGCTCTCCTCGTCCTATTCCGCCCATACCTTCACCTACGGAAGCTGGCAGAGCGATTCTGCCACGCAGCACCGCAGGACCAAGACCTGCTCCACCTGCGGATACAGCGAGTATGAATACGCCGCCCATTCCCTGACTGCCGGTGCATGGCAGACCGACGAGGGCGCGAACTATTCCACCCGCCACAAGCGGCTGCTCTCCTGCGCCTGCGGGTACAGCCGGTATGAGTACGCCGCGCATCAATGCACGTCCGAGGAAGCGTGGCAGGATTTTGACGCGGAGCGCCACACCCGCCATGAATCCTGTCTGTGCGGATACGAAAGGAACCTTTATACCTACCATGTCTTTTTGGACACGCTGACGCTGTTCAGCGATACGGAGCATACAAGAACCCGCACTTGTGAGTGCGGGCGCGTTGTTACGGCGGAGGAAGCCCATGCGTTTCAGTACGGCGCGTGGCAGAGCGTTTCCGACACGGAGCATCGCCGCGCCGTTTCCTGCGATTGCGGGTATAATGGTTTTGCGGTGCAGGCGCATCTTGACGGGGACAGCGACGGATACTGTGATGACTGCGGTTATCTGCTGACCCGATTTTCAGTCATCGTCCCTGCCGGTATGACGCTGACCGTATCAAAAACCGGCACAGTCTATGCCGCATCCAACGTCCGCATCGTCAACCGCTCCACCGGCGCGGTCAGCGTCAGCTCCGTCACCCTGCGCACGGAGAACGGCTGGACGCTGGTACCGTTTTCCACCAATATGGCGGCGGAAAAGGTGGACAGCCGTAAAATCGGCTTTTCTATCAACAGCGCACAGAGCCGGACGACCGGCACGGAGGAAGCCCTGCCCCTTGGCGGCGGCTGGCGCATCCCCTGCGGCGAGGCGCTGCCGCTGCGCTATGACGCGGTGGTATCCGCCGCCTCCCAACCCATCTCCGAGCAGGTACTGACCGTGGTTTTTGTGTTGGAATGGGCGGGAACGTAACAATTCACCCCATCTTGTGGGAAAGGAGGGATGACCCTTGCAGGAGGAAGTGGAAAACAGAGCGGTCACGCTGGTCATCAGCGCGACAAAGCTCACCGGGCGGCTGCTGAAAGCCGCCATTCTGAAATATCTGGCAAGCCGCAAGGAGAAGCGGCTGCAAAAAAGCCGTGCCGCGCCGGAAAAGCCCACCGGCAAGCAGACGGTGAAGCAGCTCATCGGGCAGAATCAGGGCGTCTCCAATATCGAGATCACCGACAGCAATATCAAATCCTTTGAGCGCGTGGCACGGAAATACGGCGTGGATTTCGCTCTGAAAAAGGATAAGTCCGGGGATATTCCCAAATACCTTGTTTTTTTCAAAGCCCGCGACGCCGACGCTTTGACGGCGGCGTTCCGAGAATACACTGCAAAAGAGGTCAAGCGGGCCTCGCAGGACAAACCCTCGGTGCTGGAGCAGCTCCGTGCGCTCAAGGCGAAGGTGCTGTCCCTTACGCCGGACAAGTCCCGGAACAAGGACAAGGGGCTGGAGCTATGAAACAGATCAACGTAAAAAAGCTCCTGCTTCCCAATCTTCCCTATGTCTTTATCGCGCTCTTTGCCACCAAGCTGGGGCAGGCGGCGCGGCTGGCTCCCGGCGCGGACTTTTCACAAAAGTCGCTGCACATCATGGAGGGCTTCGCCGCCGCGTTCCAGTCCGCGCTCCCCAGCTTCCATCCCATCGACCTGTGCGTGGGCATTGCCGCCGCCCTGCTCATCCGGCTTGCCGTCTACGTCAAGGGGAAGAACGCGAGGAAGTTTCGGAAGAATATCGAGTACGGCAGCGCAAGATGGGGAAATGCGGAGGACATCAAGCCCTATGTAGACCCCGCCTTTGCCAACAACGTCATTCTCACCCAGACGGAGCGGCTGACCATGAACAGCCGACCCAAGGACCCGAAAACAGCGCGGAACAAAAACGTGCTGGTGGTGGGCGGCTCCGGCAGCGGCAAGACGCGGTTTTTCATTAAGCCAAATCTCATGCAATTACACAGTTCCTACGTTGTCACCGATCCAAAAGGCAGCATCGTGGTCGAATGTGGAAAATTACTCCAGCGGAATCAGTATAAGATCAAGATTCTGAACACGATCAACTTCAAAAAGTCCCACCACTACAACCCCTTCGCGTATCTCCACTCGGAAAAGGACATTCTGAAGCTGGTCACGACCCTCATTGCCAACACGCAGGGGGACGGGAAATCCGGCGACGACTTCTGGCGCAAGGCGGAAACGCTGCTCTACACGGCGCTCATCGGGTATATCTACTACGAAGCGCCGGTTGAGGAACAGAACTTCGCCACCCTCATCGAGATGATCAACACCATGGAGGTGCGGGAGGACGACGAGGACTTCAAAAATCCCGTCGATCTGATGTTTGAGGAACTGGCAAAACGGGAGCCGCATCACTTCGCCGTGCGCCAATATGCCAAATATCGCTTAGCAGCGGGTGTTGTATGCTCTAAAAGACTTCTTAATCAAGCGGTTGGGAAGTCTCTTAGAACACACAACCTAAAACCGAAGAAAGGAGCGCAAGTTATGAGAAAAAACGAGAAAATCACAGCTCTGTACGAACGACTGAGCCGTGATGACTTTGGCAAAGATGATGACCAACAGCGTGAGAGCAATTCCATTTCCAATCAAAAGGCTATGTTGGAGGAGTTCGCCGCACGGCAGGGCTTTACAAACATTGTCCATTTCACGGACGATGGCATTAGTGGTACTTGCTTTGACCGTCCCGGATTTTTGGCAATGATGAAAGA
>ERZ772820.409-NODE-409-length-42359-cov-22.492294_pt1 | contig 42359 bp, 27 predicted proteins | sample MGYA00511377_ERZ772820 | MGnify/ENA primary metagenome ERZ772820 (study PRJEB29015, sample SAMEA2737684) | human gut metagenome | biome: human gut; feature: human-associated habitat; material: faeces | place: China | collected 2012 ... | reverse complement strand
AACTCCTGAGAAGCACCATCCTTGGCAGCAGGCAAATTATAAGAAGCAGGAGCTACCTCAGCAAAGTCAGCATCAAGGATATGGAAACCCTTGGTACCACCCAACTGAACAGCAACAGTAAGAGTACCCGCTTCTTTTGTATCAAACTTATAGACACAACCTGTTGGTGCTGCTCCTGTAACCAACTTACCATTATTCATTCCACAAACATAAGCAGTAAAGTCTGCATCAGCCCAATTACCCATAGCCTTACCTCCCGCAAAAGCTGTACCAGCATTCTCGCAATAAGTCAAAGTTACATTATTTACTGTTGTAATCTGATCACCAGCTGTCACTGCGTCACCTTCCGCTACAGCGTAAGTACCTTGTGCATTCACACTTGCTGCCATAGCGACAGCTGCAATAAGAGTAAAGAATTTCTTCATAATCGTTTGTTTTTAGTTTATTTTTTTGTTTGTTTTATGTTTAAGAAATTAGTCTTTAATATGACTACGATGCAAAAGTACAACTTAATCGTAAAAAATGCAAGACAAAAATGCAAGAATTCATCGTAAACGTTTACGTGAGTTTAATTAGATTAAGGAGGAACAACTATCAAGATTTTGCATTACCTTTGTACCCAAGTCAAAAGCAGTACCCTTAACTTCTAATCTTATTTACTGAAAACAATATAAATTATATATAACCTAAAAAAGTAACAAACAAATGAACAGAAATCTACTAAGATGGGGACTATTATGCTTAGTCCTACTCGTTTCAGTCGTCACAAAGGCTGGTGATTTCCGAGACATTAAGCTCGACTTGGCAGGCGGTAGTTTATTTACCGCTGATGAATTGTCAACTCTGTCGGCTACATCTTTCGGAGTCTCAATAGCCACCGACGGAAGCGCGACTCGTGTTGCAGCAGATGCAACGAATGCTAATGTTGCGATTTCATGCAAGTATCATGACAATCAACATGGAGTGACCAACTTCAAGGCAACAGTCCCTGTAACTGGTCCCGTAAAAATCACAATGGGTAATTGTACCTATGGTAGTACTGCCACTGTAAAAGACGCACAAGGAACCACCATCGGAACAATTAATGTAAAAGAAGCAGGAAATTGCTGGCATGGGAACAAAACCGCCAATGTAACCTCTTGCGTTTACAAAGGCACAGAAGCCACTACCCTTACTATAGAAGGTGGAGGCTATGTTCCTTATTTGGCAGTTGAGGCAGTAAACGCTGCTGACTTGGCAAGTGACATTACCCTCACTTATTCTTTAGGAACGACAACAGCAGAAGGAACACTCCCTGCAAGCGCGACGGTAGAAGTGGGAAGCAGCTATACGCTTCCTGTCAATACCACACTCTACGTAGCAGGCAGCACTTTGACAGGCTGGACAGATGGCACCAACACCTACAAGCCTGGTGAAACCATCACTGCTCCAAGCGCAAGCGCTACGCTGACCCCTGTGTTCACTGCCAACACCAAGTCGCTTGCCGACCGCACAGAGGCAACATCCCTCACCTATTATTTCGGTCACAAGAATGGTGCGCAGGATATCAACTATGAAGGAAAGAAAGGCATTTTGGTAACCCAGGCGACTGTCGATGGTAAAAGCATTGATGTAAAGATTGACCTTGATGGAACACCAAGCGGAGCTAAGTTCAACAATGCAGGTCGTGCAGACCAATGGGCACAGATGAATGCAAACGGCATCATCACCGTTCCTTCTTGCAAGGGTGCAACCATTGAAATGGCTGCATACGGCAACATCACAACGACAACAATTGATGGACAGGCAGAATATACTTCAGGTAAAGTCATCAGCCAGACCATTGCGTCAAGTGCTGAAACAGTGAACATCGTCATTGGTGATGGTTCATACTATAGCTATTTGAAGATCACTCTTCCTGTCGTTGCAAGCAAACCTGCTGGCAAGACTTTCAACAATGAGGCTGCCAGCGTCGTATTTGCGATGAACGACATTAACAACGCAAGTGCCAACACAACCTCTCCTACTGATGCTTTCAGCACCATTGCATTTGATTACGGAGCAAACTTATCTTTGAAAGGAATTCTCGAAATTACCAAGGCGGATGGTACCGCATCAGGTATCAAAGGTCTTAAAATAAATAATGACTCAGGAACTAAGCAAACTGAACTCAACTGGTTGGTTCGTCCTGCTGCAGGACTTACTTTCACCCCTACCAAGGTGAGCGGTTATGTAAACCGCTGTGGCACGGATGTAGAAAACGGAATCGTTATCAGCGCTCATAAGGCAAACGGAGAAGTGGTAGCACTGGGCACCTATACCGCATGGCGTCAAGGAAAGGCTACATCAAAACAGCCATATGATAAGACCGCCGCTATCCATCAGTTTGAAATCACACTGACAGCAGAACAGCAGGCAGCCTTGGCTGGTACCGATGGCTTCTATCTGACATCTACTATCGGCGTAGCTAAAAATAAGCAGGCAGTTTTCGGTCCTGTTACTATCGAAGGCACCGTCAACGGAACACTCGTTGCAGTAAACAAATACAAACTCTCTGTCGTTACCAACCCTGAAGGCATCACAGACATTACCGTCTATCCTAAGGCTGATGAATATCAGGAGAACGATGTGGTAACCCTGACAGCAGCCGACAAGTTCGGATATAATTTTGTCAACTGGACCGACAAGAACGGCACAGTGCTTTCTACTGAGAGTAAATTCAAATACACCGTGACAGAAGACCAGACTCTCACTGCCAACTACAAAAAGGTAAACACCTATGCACTCGACGTAAACGTAGAAGGTGGTGCCAAGGACTATATGGTGACTCTCTCTCCTGCCCCAGAGATGGTAGATGGCAAGAAGATGTATGAAGAAGGTACAGAGGTAACGCTTACTGCAACAGGAAACGACATCATCGACTTCAACAACTGGAGCAATGGTGAGACAACAGCAGAAATCAAGACGACGATGAATGCAGACCAGACTTTCACTGCCACATTCTCGGCTAAGGACTACATCGTGGCATGGGACTTCTATCAGGAAGGCAAGGAAGGTCGTACTGCCGACTTTGCAGCAGCAGACAATGACGCCGTACAGCTCGTACTCCGTGATGCAGAAGGCAACTCATACGGCTGGCTCGACAAGAGCAACACGGCTGGTGGTTACGAAGGCAAGAATGCAGCTGTCAACTGGACCAAGACTACAACAAAGGCTCTGGGTGAAACCTACTGGCAGACCAAGTTTAACGCCACAGCATTCACCGACATCAAGGTAAAGAGCAGCATGCTCTACAATTATAATGCTTACGAGACCTACAATGTAGAGTACTCTCTTGATGGCGAGAAATGGACCAAGGTTGGCGCCATCGCTATACCAGGAGCCAAGGCATGGACTGCAAGCGAGTTCACTCTCCCAGCCGAAGCCAACAACCAGGCAGCAGTATTTGTTCGCTGGATTGCCGACAAGACTTCATCTGTCAAGGGAACAACAGGAACCAACGACGGTATCGCTCTCGCTCAGATCTATATCACAGGTACAGCCAAGCTCTTCGATGACGGCACAGCTCCTGTTCTCCAGAGCCAGGTACCTGCTGTCGGTGCAACCAACGCATCAGCCAATGGTAAGATTGTATTGACATTCGATGAGAAGGTAAAACTGACAGAAAACGCCAAGGCAACCCTCAATGATCAGGAGTTGACCGGTACCGTATCTGGCAAGACCATCACCTTTGCCTACAAGGGTTTGAGCTACGCTACAGAATATACCTTCGCTCTCGCAGCTGGTTCTGTAGCCGACTTGACCGACAATGCCATCAAGAGCGACATTACCTTCAGCTTCACCACCAAGGAGAAGCCTGCAGTAGCAAAAGCTCTGTATGATTTCATCGTACCAACAGACGGAACATTCACTGAAGCTCTCGCAGCAGCAGCCAAGCGTACTGATACCAGCAAGCGTTTCCGCATCTTCATCAAGCAGGGCGACTACAAGATTCCTGCCAACCCGAACAGCATGGTGACTGGCAGCGATGGTAAGCAGTATCCAAGTGCTACCACCTATATGAATACACCAAATGTATCTATCATCGGTGAAAGCAACGAGAACACCTCTATCACCAATACCGTACCTGCAGTAGAGTGCGACAACGGATTCGGCATGGCAAACGTACTGGAAGGTATCGGACATGGTGATGTATTGAGCTTGGAAAGCGGTGCAACAAACACCTACTTCCAGGACATCAAGATGTACAGCAGCATGGGCGACAAGAAGGGTCGCGACATCGTACTCAACGATAAAAGTAACAAGACCATCTGTAAGAACGTCAACCTCTGGGCTTACCAGGACACTTACGTATCCAACAACCAGAAGGGCCGCTTCTACTTCGAGGGCGGTATCCTGCGTGGCAACACCGACTACCTCTGCGGTAAGGGTGACGTATATTATAATAATGTAGATCTCCTGATGTGTGGCACCGGCTATCTCGCCGTACCTTCACAGCCTACCAAGTATGGCTACATCTTCAAGGATTGTACTATCAAGGACGGATCAACCGCAGGTATCAATGGTAAGTACAAGCTCGGTCGTCCTTGGGGCAAGGGCACTCCTATCGCTCTCTTCATCGACACCAAGATGGAAGTGATTCCTACAGCAGCAGGTTGGGACGAGATGAGCGGTGGTTATCCTAAGCGATTTGCTGAATACAACTCTACCACAGCTACAGGCACTGCAGTAGACCTGAGCGGAAGAAAGCAGGTTTATGATGCTTACGATGCAAAGGATGGAAATAACTATACCAACCGTCGCAACGAGACAGCAGAAAGTCCTGTCCTCACAGCAGAGGAAGCTGCATTCTATACTATCGAAACTGTTATGGGCGGTGATGATGACTGGGATCCAACAGCAGCCACAGAGCAGGCTTCAGCTCCAACTAATGTGAAGATTGCTGGTAACAACCTGACATGGGACAACAGCAACTATGCTCTGCTCTGGGCTGTATGCAAGAACGGCAAGGTGGTTGCCTTCACCGTTGAACCTACATACGCCGTTGACGATGCTTCTGCGACATGGAGTGTCCGTGCAGCCAACGAGATGGGTGGTCTTGGCGAGGCTACCGTAGCAAGCACCAGCACCGGCATTGAGAACATCGCAACTTCTTCCGATGTTTTGAGCACCAAGATCTACTCTGCCGATGGTGTTCAGGTAAGCAAGTTGCAGAAAGGCATCAACATCGTCGTAAAGACAATGACTGACGGCAGCAAGAAGACCAGCAAAGTGGTACTGAAGTAATAAAATATCTGAATATTTAACAAAGAGGTGCAATACCCGTTCGTGGGTGTTGCACCTCTTTTTACGTTAAAAAATACCTTTTTTACGCAAACATTGAAAACGTTTACGTAGATTTTAACACACCATATTTATTAAAAAACCAAAAAAGATAGTATCTTTGCAGCGAAGAAATATATTTTTTTTACTAATCTAACCAAATAAATGTATGTCTGGTAATTTAAAACAAATTAGAATTGCGTTGGTTAGCATCATGCTGTTTTTTGCAGCAAGCCTATCTGCGCAAACCGTAAAGGGTACAGTTATCGACAATACGGGCGAGCCAGTAATCGGCGCCTCTGTCTTCGAGCAGGGTGTGCAGAGCAATGGCATTGCTACCGATATTGATGGTAACTTCACCTTAACATTGAAGGGCAACAGTAAGAAACTGAAGATTTCATACATCGGTATGAAGACTCAGATCGTAAATGTTGCAGGTAAATCAACCATTTCCGTAAAGCTTGAGGATGAGTCTAACAGCCTTAACGACGTTGTCGTTATCGGTTATGGTACAGTAAAGAAGAAGGACTTGACAGGTTCTGTGTCTTCCATTTCTGCAAAAGACATTGCCAACGTTCCTGTTTCTAACGTCAGCGAGGCAATGACCGGTAAGTTGGCTGGTGTGAACATCACCACAACTGAAGGTTCACCTGATGCTGATGTGAAGATTCGTGTACGTGGTGGTGGTTCTATCTCACAGGACAACTCTCCTCTTTACATTGTCGATGGCTTCCCTGTAAGCTCTATCAGTGATATCGCTCCAAGCGAGATCCAGACCATCGACGTTTTGAAGGATGCTTCTTCTACTGCTATTTATGGTGCCCGTGGTGCTAATGGTGTTATCATCATTACTACCAAGAGTGGTTCTGAGGGTAAGACTCAGGTAAACTTCAACGCTTCTTATTCTTGGAAGAAGGTTACTAAGTTCGTCAAGACCATGGATCCATACAACTACGCTATGTATCAGTATGAAACAAACCCGACATCGGGAGAGTATGGCAACTTCGAGGACTTGGATATCTGGAAATCTAAGGGTGGTACCGACTATCAGGACGAATTGTTCGGTCGCACAGGTCATCAGTATCAGTACAACGTAAGTATTAGTGGCGGTACAAAGGACATGAAGTATAGTGTAAGCTATGCACGCAACGACGAGAACAGTATCATGCTTGGTTCTGGTTATACAAAAGACAACATCAATGCCAAAATTAATGCCAACCTCAACAAGTGGTTGAGCATGGACTTCAACGCACGCTTTGCCAATACAAAAATCAATGGTATCAGTGGTGGTCAGGATACAAATGCAGGAGGTGCAACCAATGGTATCGTAGCACAGGTTATTACCTATCGCCCAGTAGAACCAATCAACACATCTGGTAGTGATGACGATGAGGAGAACCAGCTTTCTAACGACCGTACTCCATTGCAACGTATCAACGCTACATACAAGAAGCAAATTCGTTTCCAGCAGAACTACAACGCTGGCTTGAACTGGAAGCCTTTCAAGGGCTGGACCGTTCGCAGCGAGTTTGGTTTTGGTTGGAAGTATTATGACACATACGACATCCAGGGTGGTGACGCTACTCGCAGCACCAAGGTAACAGGTGCCGAGCAAGGTAAGCCAGTGGCCGAGTTCACTTACGACAAGACCAAGACTTGGAGAAATGCCAACACCATTACTTATGATAACAAGAAGCTCTTTGGTGGCCGCGACCACATCAATGTGATGATAGGTCAGGAGTGGAGCAGCGAAGAAGGCCAGGTACACGCTATCACAGCAGGTAACTACCTTGCATCTATGCTTCCTACAGAAATCAAGGCCAACATGCAGGCTGGTGAGACATTGATGAACAAGACTACAATCGACATTCCTGATCATCTGCTCTCTTTCTTCGGCCGTTTCAACTATACTTTGGCTGACAAGTATTTGGCTACAGTTACTCTGCGTGCCGATGGTTCTAGCAAGTTTGCCAAGGGTCATCGTTGGGGTTACTTCCCATCAGTAGCTTTGGCATGGCGTGTTTCTGACGAGGCTTTCATGAAGAGCACACAGAACTGGCTCTCCAACTTGAAGCTCCGTCTCTCTTATGGTACTGCTGGTAACAACCGTATCACTAGCGGTGTAACCACACTTTCTTACGTTGCCAATGGTGCATCAGACAAGGTTCCTTTCTTCGGTGAGGACAGAGCTAGCTTGCTCAAGAGCAACGGCTACCTCTCTAACCCTAACTTGAAGTGGGAAACAACTATCACTCGTAACATTGGTATCGACTATGGTTTCTTCCGTGGTCGCATCAACGGTACTTTAGACTTCTACTGGAACACAACCAAGGACTTGCTGACCAAGGCCGACATCCCTGGTAGTTCTGGTTTCACCGTACAGTATCAGAACTTCGGTAAGACATCCAATAAGGGTGTTGAGTTGGCACTCAACGCAGCTTTGATTGCCAAGAAGAACTTCAACCTCAACTTCAACTTCAACGTATCTTACAACAAGAGCAAGATAGATCAGTTGGCAGGCAACGGTACTTGGGATACCAACTACACATTGCCTAACACCTCTACAGGTCAGAACTTCCGTATCGAGGAAGGTGGCCGTCTGGGTGAGCTCTGGGGTTACAAGTATAATGGTTACTACACCATCTACGACGAGAACACAAATCCTAATGGCGACTTAGTATTCAATGGTTCAAACTGGGTACTTCGCGAGGGGGTAAACGACAAGAGTTACACATTGACAGGTGGCCAGTTGGCTCCTGGTGGCATGAAGGTAGTATGCGATGCTGATGGTACTCCTCTCAAGATGCGCCTCGGCAACACATTGCCTACAACAACTGGTGGTTTCGGTTTCGACGGAACATTCAACACCAAGGGTGGTAACATCGACTTCAACTTGTTCTTCAACTACTCTTTGGGCAACAAGATCGTAAACGGTACAAAGTTGGCTAACTCATTCTTCAAGGATACACGTACACGCCAGAATTTGGTTGCCGACTTCAACATGGGCAAGCGCTACACAGGCATCGACCCTGTAACAGGCGATGTTTTGGTCAACAAGTCGGGTTCTACAAGTCAGGATATGATTACTAAATATGGTGGTCTTGAAGGTCTCGTAGCTCGCTTGAACGAAATCAATGCTGGTGCTAACATCTACAACCCTGTAACAGCCACACGTATGGAGCTTACAGACTACTGTGTAGAGAACGGCAACTTCTTGCGTCTGCAGAACTTTACCATTGGTTACACATTGCCAAAGAACTGGGTAAAGGCAGCTTTCTTGTCTAACGTACGTATCTACTTCACTGCTTACAACCTGTTCTGCATCACAAGCTACTCTGGTTACGACCCAGAGGTAGACTCAAGCAGCAAGAAGTCACCATTGTCACCTGGTGTTGACTATGCAACTTATCCTAAGAGCCGTTCATTCGTTGGCGGTATTAACGTAACATTCTAATTGAAGGAGGAAGTAACAAATTATGAATAAGATATTATCAGTATTGACATTATCGGCAGGCTTGATGTGCGCAACATCTTGCTCCGATTTCCTTGATACATCATCAGACTCCAACAAGACCAGTAATGATGCTTACAACTCTGTATACTTTACAGGCCAGCGCATCAATGCTATCTATGGAGACATGATTAACGATAGAGCTTACATCCAGGATATTCCAATCAAGTGGGGCTCTAACACAGACTGTGAGTTGGTAGATGGTCTTGGCAGCAATGCAACCAACACAACCCACTATCGTGGTGTAGGCAACTACAACGCCGACCCAGGTTTCTCTGCCTTCAGCGGCGAGTGGAACACTCTATACAAGACCATCGAGGATGCCAACGAGTGTATCGATGGTATCAACAACAGCAGCTTGATGGCTGATGACAACGCCTCACAGAAGTCTATGCAACGTTACCTGGGCGAAGCTTATGTCCTCAGAGCCATGGTTTACTTCGACATGATTCGCTACTGGGGTGATGTTCCTTTCGTAACAGAGCCTTCGAAGTCTGACTTGAGTAACGTTTATTCAAAGAAGACCGATCGCGACGAAATCATGGACAACTTGATGGAAGACCTCAAGAAAGCAGCCGACCTCTTGCCTTGGGCCGACCAGGTAAGTGGCTATACCACCGAGCACCCAACCAAGGGTTATGCTTATGCATTGCTCGGCCAGATGGCATTGACACGTGCAGGATGGGCCATCCGCGAACAAGCCAAGGAAGGTTATGAAACAGCTACAGAGGACAATGACCCAACTTATCCTACACAGCGTCCTAACGCCGAAAAACGTGAGGAATTGTACAAGTTGGCTGCTCAGAGCTTCGCTCAGGTCATCAAGAGTGGTTTTCACAAGCTCAACCCTTCATTCGCGAATGAGTGGTACTTGATCAACCAATTGACTCTCGACCAGACATACCACGAGAACCTCTTCGAAATTCCTATGGGTCTTGGTGCCACAGGTGAGCTCGGATATACCTGCGGTCTTCGTATCGCAAAACCAGGTACATCTACCTATGGTTTCAACAACTCTCCTGGTGCCTTGCAGCTCACCTCTACCCTCTTCTATTCTTACGACAAGAATGATGAGCGTCGTGACGTAACATGCGCCACCATTCAATTGGCTGATGATGATAATGGAGTAACAAGAGAAGAGATGGTAGGCAACACTCCATTTAGTCTCTGTGTAGGCAAGTGGGATCCACGTATGATGAGCGACAAATGGCTGCAGCAGAACAAGGGTGCCAGCGGTAAGGCCGGTTATGGTATTAACGTAGTCAAGATGCGTTACTCTCAGGTATTGCTTTACTATGCAGAGGCCATGAACTACCTTGCTGGTCCTGACGGACACGTCGAAGGTGATGCTGGCATTACTGCTCGTGAAGCATTGGCCGAGGTACACACCCGTGCATTCTCTAACGAAAACAAAGCTGAGGCTCTCTACTATGTAAACGGCCTGACAGCAGACAACTTTTTCGATGCACTTGTCAACGAGAACAAGTGGGAGTTGGCAGGTGAATGTGTTCGTAAGTTCGACCTCATCCGTTGGAACCTTCTTTCTGCTAAGGTCAGAGAGTTCAAGAAGGAGTACCTCAAGGAATTGATGGATGGTACCTATCAGGAAACCGTATGGTTCAACTACGCAGATGCCGCTAAGACAAAGATTGATATGTCTTCAGTAACATGGTATGGTATACCTGAAGGAAAGCATTCATCCGAATACGATGCAAGCGCAGATTCATTCGGTAAGTCTGACTATACTAAGACCTCTGATAAACAAGTATACACAAACTTGCCATCTATCAGCTCCGGCCTGATTGGTACTACAACTGTTACAACCGACGGCGAGGTTTCATTCACTGCTCCAGCAGTAGTAAACCGTTACCTTATGCCTCTCGCTTCGACAACAATCTCTTCATCACAGGGTAGTTTGTCTAACTCTTACGGTTACAACAATTAATAACATTCATGATTAACAAGCAAATGAAAGCAAAAAATATATTAGGAGTCGCAACAGCAGCTATGCTCGGCATTACGTTGGCATCATGTACTGATGGTAATGACTGGGACGTAAATGGTGCATTTGACCGACTCTTCGGTGTTGATGGCAACAAGATTACCGTCACTCCTGGCAAAACTACTGCAGACATAACTTTTCAAAAAAGAAGCGATGCACAGTATTATATCATGGAGGTGAGCACAGACTCCCTCTATGATGATGTGCCAATGGGAGGAGAAAACGCAATTGTATATGGTGAGGATGGTAGCATTACCTCTACACCAACAACACTCTCTGGCTTAGGCGGTGATACAAAATACTACTTCCGTATGAAAAGTATGGCCGAAGGCAAGAGCGAATCTAAGTGGGTCTACTACAAAGATGGCGAAGGATTCAAAACTTTGGCTGAGCAGATTTTCAACGAGCTCACAAGTGCAGACATCACAGATTCTTCTGTGAAACTGACATGGGATGCAAATGAAGAAGCAGACCATATCGTCCTTACCCCAGGTGTAAATGGTGAAGAATCAACAACTATCACTTTGACTGCTGAGGATAAAGCTACTGGTACATTGGCAATAACCAACTTGAATGCATCAACATCATACTCTGCTATTATCTATAATGGCAAGGCTAAACGTGGTGAGTTGTCATTCAGTACAAGTGCAGCTCCTCCATCGGCTGACTATAAGATTTACTACGATGCAAATACAGGTATCCAGAATCAGCTTGATGCTGTTGCAGAGGAAGCCGCTGCTGCAGGAAAAACAAACTATGGTGTTACTGTAGTATTTGCCGCTAACAGCGAAGTTACCTTTAATGGTATGACTGAGGATCAATCAGGTCCGGCATCACTAAAGATTCCTTCTGGAATGTCTGTAACATTCTATGGTAACCCTGGTGGTGAGAAGCCAGTCCTCAAAATGGGTAAGACTCTCGATGCTTCAGGTTCACACGCTTTCATCCAGTTCATTAATGTCAACTTACAGGAAGCTGGTTCAGGATACTTCTTCAACCAGAGCACTGCCTCTACCGTATCAGAGTTCACACTCGAAGATTGTGTCGTAAAGGACTTCGCAAGCAAGAGTACTTTCTTCCGCTTGCAAGGTACCGAAACAAAGACAATCGGTACATTGAAGTTGATTAACTGTATGTTCGATAACATCGGTTCAGGCTACTCATTCATCCATGTTGATGCAGGTGCAGGAAAGGGTAAAGTTGAAAATATCGACATTGATGGTTGTACATTCAGTAACATTTGTGTAAAGGGCAAGATGTTTATCTATGGCAAAAACACAGATATGACATCTATCAATTTAAAGAACAGTACCTTCTATAATGTCATCGGCGGTGGTCAATATTTTATCGACTTCGGTTCTGATACTTATGGACCATCAAGCTTCAACATAGAGAACTGCTTGTTCGGTAAGTCTGCTGATGAAGCTACAAACAAGAACATCAGAGCTAAAATTACTCCAAGTGTAACTAACTGCTACAAGACTTCTGACTTCTTCAAGAACATCAAGGGAACAAATGATATAGGCTTCTCTTCTGCCGACTTGTTCGTAGATGCAGCAAATGGCAATTTCTCATTCAAGCCTGGTACAACAAGCCTGTCTATAGGTGATCCTCGCTGGTTGAAGTAAAATGAAACAAATAGCAAGCATCCACAAGATGCTTCGCTATAACAAACTATAAAGGAAGTGCAATGCTCACATCGGGCATTGCACTTTTTTTATTATTTAACTTGGAAGTTATCAAGAAAAAATGTATCTTTGCAGCGAGGTATTAAAATAGTTAAGATATGGCAAGATACATCAACCCTTTCTCAGACTGGTCGTTCAAGAGAATCTTCGGTCAAGAATACAGCAAAGACTTGCTGATAGAATTCTTAAACCAACTTCTCTTAGGAGAACAACACATTACTAATGTCAAATTTAAGGACAAGGAAATGTTGCCGGAAACAAAAGACCAAAGAGGAATCATCTATGATGTCTTTTGTACAACTGACACTGGCGAGCACATTATCGTCGAGATGCAAAACAAAAGTCAGGCTTATTTCATAGACCGCTCTCTGTTTTATGCTTCTAAAACGATAGTTGACCAAGGCATAAAAGGACAATGGGACTACCATCTTACGCCTGTTTACGTAATCTGCTTCATGAACTTCGATGTAGACGAAAATACACCTAAGAAGTTTAGAACAGACGTTGTGCTGGCAGACAAAGAAAGCGGAGAAGTTTATTCTAACAAAATCCGTTTCATCTACTTGGTGATGCCCCTTTTCAAAAAGAAAGAAGAGGAGTGTAATACGTTTTTAGATTGTTGGATTTATAATTTGAAGCATATGGAGACTTTAGAGAAAATGCCTTTCGAGGCTCAGCACAAAATATTCAAGAGACTGGCAGAAATAGCAGACTCAAAGACCCTGACAAAAGAAGAGCAGGAGAAATACGACAACAGCATGATGGTCATGTGGGACAATTATGCAGTATATAAGCATGCAGAGGAAAAAGGAATAATAAAAGGAGAAGCAAAAGGAAGAGCTGAAGGTAAAAAAGAAAAAGCTGAAGAAATCGCCCTCAATCTCCTTGCATACAATACACCATTAGAGGTCATTGCAAAATCAACAGGTTTATCTATAGAGGAAATCAAGAAATTAAAATCATAAGCGCATAGGTAGTGCAATGCTCACATTGGGCATTGCACTTTTTTATTTCATTACCACTCCCCTACTTCCAAAGAACAAGACTGTCTCGTAGATTCATCGAAGAGGAAGTGAACATAAAAGTATTCCTTATACGTAATCGTTTTCGTATAATTTTCTGAGGTTTACACCTTATTATATATAGAATAATTGTAATTTTGCAATATAATAAATATAAGCCTAATTTATGAACAAGACTTTTTTCAAAAACATGGTGCTTGCAGCACTTATGACATTACCCGTACTCGCAAAGGCACAGACTACTTTTGCGGGAATCACCGCTGAGCAAAATGCTCAGAACACTCCTGAGGGATGGACAGCAGTTGAGTTACCACAGTTGCCAGCCATCACATCAGCAAATACGTTGAACATCAAAGACTACGGTGCCTCCACATCGGCAGCAGACAACACCAAGGCTATTCAGAAAGCACTGGATGCTGTTCCTACTACTGGCGGTATGGTAGTAATTCCTGCTGGTACATGGATGTTTGGCAGCACAGACCAGATGACAAGTAAGACCGAGGTACTCAGCATCAAATCAAAGACCGTACTCCACCTTTGCGCAGGTGCTACCCTGAAGCTCGTAGAATACGGCAAGGCTCCTAACAACAAGACAGTATTCATCGGTTGTAAGAACAAGGGCAAGAATGTTACCGATGTTGTTATCGAGGGTGAAGGCGAGACTTCTATCATCGACGGCCAGGGCGCACGCTGGTGGCTGGCAAAAGAGCAAAGCGAGACCTTCAACCCTGGTGCGATGATACGCTTCGAACAGGGTCAGCGTTTCTTGCTCCGCAACTTCAAAATTCAGAATACTCCAGGTGTGAACATCACCATCAGTAATAGCGGTAAGGCAAGTCATGCTACTATTCATGGCGTAACCATCAGCGAACCTGCTTCAGAAGCAGGAAAGGGCAAGGCATCTCATAACACGGATGGTGTCTCTATCTGGGGTCCATACGTCAACATCTACAACTGTAATATCAGCAATGGTGACGATAATGTAGTTTGCGACAATGACGCACAGTACATCCATGTATGGAACTGCGACTTCGGAACAGGCCATGGTGCTTCTATCGGTAGCTATACTAAGAACATCAAGCATGTATGGTTCGATAACATCACCATGAATGGTACCACAGCTGGTATCCGTATGAAGACTGGTATCAATAGTGATGGTACTCTCCGTGGCGGTGGTGAGGAAGACTGGAAGTTTACTAACTTCACTATGACCAAGGTTAAGAACCCACTCTCTATCGACTGCTTCTACGACAAAAACTACAATAGCGATCCTGCGGTAGACAAGGCTAACGCAAGAGCATTGGATAGCACTACCCCAACCTATAATGGTATTTATCTGCAGAATGTGAAGACAACAGATGTTTGCGATGGCAACGCTATCTTCTTTGTTGGTCGCCCAGAAAGCCACATCAAGAACGTGACACTCGACAACGTACAGATATCAGCCAAGAAGGGTATAGACATCCGCTTCGTAGATAATCTCGTGTTCAAGAATGGATCAAAGATTACAGTAAGTAGTGGTGCTATGTGGTTGAAGAAATACGATTCTTCATGGACTGATGAATGCGATGCAACATCTACAGGCTCTACCGTTACAGATACCAAGGGGCCTTTTACCTTGAATTCAAAGACCCTAACTGATGCAACTGCAGGAACCTTCAGCAATGGTTTCTCTATCTCTAACGAGAATAACAAGAAATATGATGTGGGCTCAGGAACTAACTATATCAAGTACAGTGCCAATCAATATACCATTATCATTCCCGACGGTATCAAAATTACCAAGATGGATATTGAGGGACGAAACAACTATGATACCGCTGATGCTTACTTAGGTGAAATCAACGGCAATACCTATAATGCTTCTACTTACCTTTTCCCTAAGGATAAAAGCGTACAGAAATACAGCATCAGCTTTGCTACACCTGTAGAACACACCCTCACCTTTACTCCTAAAGTGAAGCAATGTATATTGGCTATAACGCTCTACACTGATGCCACAAGCTCTATAGCTGGTATCACGGTGGATAATAAGCTTATGACAGACACCAACATCTATGACCTCAGCGGCCGTGTTGTAGCACAAAAAGGTTCCGAAGGTCTAAAGAAAGGTATCTATATCTTTAACAACAAGAAATTCGTTGTGAAGTAACCTACTCTCTGTACACTACGGGCTCATCACCAGTCAATATAGAACAAACAAAAAAGGCAATCTGTCAAACAGCAGATTGCCTTTTTTATGTTTATAGGATTATACTCTTATTTCTTTTCTGTAGTTTCTTCCTTAGTGGCAGCTTTCTTTGCAGGAGCCTTCTTGTCTGCAGCAGAAGCCTTAGTAGCTGTCTTCTTGGCAGGAGCCTTGGCTGCAGTAGCAGTCTTCTTGGCAGCAGGCTTCTTCTCGGCACGGAGTTTTTCTGCCTCTTTCTCTATCTTCTCGAGCTTAGCCTGCAGACGGACAATCTCCTTGTCCTTTACCTCGATTTCCTCATCCTGATTCTTGATGGTGGTGAGAAGACCCTCTAACTGGTCGTTATCCACATCAGAAGGATACAAGTCGTTGACACGATTGAGGAAGTCGCCAAGAATATTCATATAGTTGGTGAAAGCATCGAAAGGATCGCTGTAGATACCACGGTCAAGACCTACATTGCTTGGTTTGGTGGTCATGAAGCGGAAGTTGTTACTTGCCTGCAGGTAATCCCAGTCTTGATTGATACGAGGATCGTTGGCAATGCGGACACGGTCGGCAACACTATAAAGTTTGTTGAAAGCCTCACGCTGCATAGAGTTACCCAACCATGTGCTGACATCGCGCTCCTCGTCTACCCAACTCAGGGTATCAGGAACATTCAACTCGCCTACCGATTTCATCTTCTTGCAAATCTCGATAGGAGTAGAGAAGGTGATGCCCTTCTCCTTGGCGCAAGCTGGCAGAGCCTTCAGGAACTCCAGAATGTTGCTTGACAAGGGCTGGGCAATACCAAGCGCAGACAGCTCCATAAAGATATTGATTACCTGCTCCTCTTGAGGCAGGGCAGCAATCTGATTGATATAGTTGTCGGCGAAGAGAGGATAGCCGTCCCAGTTGCTGTTGTTGAAACGCAGAGAGACATCATCGCTCAGGCGCACATCACGCAGCAAGAGCTTGAGCTTTGGAGCCAGAGCGCAGTTGTAAACATAGTGAGGAGACTTCCATCCCAACACATGCTTGGCACCCTCGGTAAGCATGCCGGCAAAACCCATCTGTGAAGCTTGCAAACCGATATCATCGCTATAGATGAGTGAAGAGTTGCGCAGCACCTGTGGCTTCTTGCCAAAGTACTCCTCCATCTTGGCAGCCTGACGCTGTACTTCGGCTTTAAAGCTCTCCTCGTTGACGAGAGATGCCAAGCCATGAGAATAAGGTTCGGCGAGGAACTCTACGCAACCAGTCTTGTTGAGGTCCTGCAACTTCTCCAACACCTGAGGCGCATGTAGCTCCAACTGCTCCATACCCACACCAGAGATAGAGAAAGCCACCTTGAAATACTGTCCGTTGGCCTTGATCATATCCTCAAGAGCAGTGAGGGCAGGCATATAAGAACGCTCAGCAATATCACTGATACTACGCTCGTTCTCATAGTCATCGTAGTAATAATGGTCGGTACCGATATCGAAGAAACGATACCTCTTCAGATGGATGATCTGATGTATTTCGAAATATAAACAAATTGTCTTCATAAAAAATTAAAATTTGAACGTTTAACTTCACTCTTCACTTCACACCTACTTCCACCCCAGTGTCTTGAGGTAAAGGTCCTTGATGCGTGCTCCCACCTTCTCCCAGGTTATCTGGTCGACCTCATTTTTGCCTTCCACAGACAGATAGTCGAAGAGACTCTCATTGTGGCAAATGCTATAGATGGCATCAGCCAGAGCATGAATGTCCCAGTAGTCTACCTTGATACAGTTGGTCAAGATCTCACCACAACCACTCTGCTTGGAGATAATCGTAGGCGTGCCACACTGCATGGCCTCCAAAGGAGAGATACCAAAAGGCTCACTCACCGAAGGCATGACATAGACATCAGAATCTTTCAGGCACTCATACACCTGCTTGCCACGCATGAATCCCGGGAAGTGGAAACGGTCGGCTATGCCACGCTCTGCAGCGAGATAAATCATCTGATTCATCATATCGCCGGAACCTGCCATACAGAAACGCACATTGCGAGTACGATGCAACACCATATTGGCAGCCTCGACAAAGTATTCCGGACCTTTCTGCATAGTGATACGACCTAAGAAGGTTACCACCTTCTCCTTGCCCTTATGGTCGGGACGAGGAATGTCCTGCCACTCCTGCTTCAATGGATAAACAGCATTGTGCATGGCAAAACACTTGCGTGGGTCCTGATGATACTGATTGATGACTGTCTGACGGGTAAGCTCTGACACACACATGATGCAATCGGCATTGTCCATACCATCCTTCTCGATAGAATAAACAGTAGGGTTCACCTTGCCACGGCTTCGGTCGAAGTCGGTGGCATGCACGTGGATGCACAGAGGCTTTCCACTCACCTTCTTGGCGTGGATACCTGCGGGGAAGGTAAGCCAGTCGTGAGCATGAATGATGTCGAACTCCTCAGAACGAGCCACCACTCCTGCAATGACAGAATAGTTATTGATTTCGTCGTGAAGGTTGGAAGGATATCCACCAGCAAAGCCCATACAGCCGAGGTCATTGACATTCATATAATTGAAGTCGGCATAGATATGATCACGATAACGGAAATAGTCATTAGGGTCCATGATGTTGCCCACACGCTGCTTCACATAGTCATAGTTGACATCGCGCCAGGCTATAGGCACACAGTTCATGGCTACAATTTTAGCGGCACTGCGGTCTTCATCACCAAAAGGATGAGGCAGACAGAGAGTGATATCCACATCGCCCTGAGCATGCAATCCCTGTGAGATACCAAAATTGGCAGTAGCCAAGCCACCAAATACATGAGGAGGATACTCCCATCCAAACATTAATACTTTCATATTGCAGTCCTCCTTATTTAATATTGATATTTTTCAAGTAGTTCGAGCGCACGCAGAATCTCTGCCACATTCATGGCAAAGGAGATAGCACCTCGCCCAGTAAATGGAGGGTTGCCATCGAAGAGCTCGCTGATAGTGCCCAAGCAATGGCATGACATCTCATCGTCATAGCCCACCATCTGGCGCTCAATGAAGCTCAGACGTGTACGCTTATACATCTTCAGACTTGCCTCCATATAGAAGCCACCCAGCCATGGCCATGCTGTACCCTGATGATAAGCATAGTCGCGCTGGCTCTGCGGACCTACATAGACAGGATTGTATCCACCACTCTTTGGTGAGAGTGAACGCAGGCCCTTAGGTGTAAGAAGCTCTCGGGTACAGATATCGAGCACACGCTTCTTCTGGTCCTGCGACAATGGAGAGTAGTCGAAGGCTACAGGGAATATCATATTGGGACGAACACTCCAGTCGATCATCTTGCCGTCAACATAGTCGTAGAGATAACCATACTCGTTGAGGAAAGTGTCGAGGAACGACTGCTTAGCAAGTTCGGCTGCCTCGAGGAACTGCTGCTGATCTTTCTCCTTGCCTGCCAACTCGCACAGAGAGGCACAGAAGCAAAGGGCATTATACCACAAGGCATTAAACTCGACGATGTATCCCGTACGGGGAACAACAGGATGCCCGTTGGCAGTGGAGTTCATCCATGTCACAGCCTTGTCCTTGCCGTTGGTGTAAAGAAGTCCGTTGGGCATCAGCTTCAGGTTGGGGTGATGATTGCACTTCACGTACATCACTACGTCCTTGATAAACTTGCCGTACTTCTTGAGGCAAGCTTCTTTTCCTTTCTCCTTGGCATACTGCTGCAAAGCCCACACTGCCCACAAAGGCACATCGGGCTGGTCAATCTCTGCAATATGTACGGTGACAGGCTTGCCCTCCATGAACTCGTAATATCCCTTCATAGCTGTCTTCATGACCAACTCGAAGTAGTCGTCTTCCTCGATGGAGAGTGTCAGACCAGGCAAAGAGATGAACGTGTCGCGGGCACGGCACTTGAACCATGGATAACCGGCAATGATGTATCGGTCGTCGTTGCTTTCGCGACGATGGAACTGATGGGCTGCATTGACCAGACAATGGAAGAAATTGTCGCGTGGCGCACGCTCATTCACTTCCTTGTCGAAGAGTGCCTTCAGACTGCGCGATTTGATTTCGGATGTGGAAGCGGCAAAGACGATGGTCTCACCCTTCTTGATGTTCATCTCGAAATAGCCGGGAACATAGAGGTCCTCATTGGAAGCATAGCCGCGCTCCTGCTCCTTAGGATACTCCACACCACGATACCAGTCGGGCTGGAAGATGAAATTATTCTTCTTGGAGAACTGCATGAACAGGTCGGGATAACCGGCATACATACATGTTTTGATGCCATTGTCGACCTCAGCATAATCTCTTGAAGCAGTTGCATTCTCGTGAGTAAACTGTCTCACGCTGCGGAATGCAAGGAAAGGACGGAACCTCAGTGTAGTGGCAGAATGTCCATCCACCAAGGTGTAACGCAACAAAATACGATTCTCATAATGCTGGAACACCACTTCCTTCTTCAGAATGACGCCTCCCACACGATACAACGTGGTAGGAACCTTATCGCAATCGAATTCACGGATGTACTTGTGTCCCATCGGATTGTAGTTGTTGCCTTGATACTTGTGCAGTCCAAGATTGAATTCAGCGCCATGCTGAATCACCGTAACATCGAGCGAGCTCAGGAGCACATGGTTGTCATCGTCCAGTTCTGGAACCGGCACAACCAATAGACCATGATACTTGCGGGTATTACAGTCCACAATCGTAGAGCACGAATAAGCACCAGAGCGGTTGGTACGCAACAACTCCTTGGGCAATGACTCTTGAAGGTTAGTCATCAGGGCCTTTTCGAATTTTAGATAACTCATAGATCTATATTAAGGTTTTAGTTTTTAATACATTACTTTAGATTGGTTCAAAGGTAACGATTTTTTGTTGTATAACAAAGTTTTTTCGGATAAAAATAGTTGAAATTTTGCTTTATCATGTTTTTTTTAGCCAAATCAACTTACTTTTTGAGCAAAACAGCATGTTGACAACACCCAGACTGGCAGCCGTCAACCACTTTATACGAAAAAAGAGGAGCAAGTTGCCCGCTCCTCTTATCAGGCAGGAATCAGGAAATTGATGACCTCCTGCTCTACCGTTATCTTATAGCTACCCTTAGGGGTGTTCATCAGACGGCCATCCACACCGATGAGGGCATGCGAAGCCTCCTTCACCTCCACCTCACGGGTACGGTAAGGATGTACACTGCGATGGTTGAGGAACTTACCACGCACGAAGAGATAGAATCCCTCGAAGAGCTGTGTGATCTGCGGATGATACACCACCGACACATCGAGCAGTCCGTTATAGGGCACGGCGTTAGGTGTCTGCCCATATCCTGAGGCATTGCCTATGCACATGGTCATCACCCTGCGCTGTATCTCATCCTCATTGATCTTGACATGCATCTTGTAGTCGAGGCGCTGGAAAATCATGAGCACAAAAGAAGAGATGAACGAAAGTGTGCGGGAACCCAGGAAGTGATGGGTCTTGCGGCGCAGATTCATGATAGCGGCAATCAAGCCCACGTTGATGCAGTTCAGGAAGTAACGATGGCACTTCTCGTCGCGCTTGTTCGTATAACGGATACAACCCAAGTCGATTTTCCTGATACGGCGCTGTTTCAGCCATTTGATGGTCTGCTCATAATCGCTGTCGGAGAATCCCCAGAAATGGGCGAAGTCGTTCATCATGCCATGAGGGATTACACCAAGGGCTATCCCTTCACGAGTAGCCTTGTCTACCTGCATCAGACAGTTGACGGCATCATTGAGTGCAGAGTCGCCTCCCACAATGACTATTGTCTTATAGCCATTGTTGATAAACATCTTCACCAACCGTTCCACACTTTTCTGGTTCTCACTCTGCACAAAGTCGTAGTCGATATGCTGCTGGCGCAACACCTTCTCTATCTTGAGCCAGCGTTTTCCTTCACGCCACCCGTTACGGGGGCAATAGAGCAATCCCCACTTGTTTTCATTAACCGCCATGATCTATATTTTGTTTTTTATATTTCAAGATTTACCTGTCCACATCGCCTGTCAACTCGAATATCTGTTCCACCTTATCTGCCATGGGCTGCAAGGCGTCCACCCAATGTATGGTAAAGCCTCTGCGCTCCATGCCGCGGAACCATGTCATCTGTCGCTTGGCAAACTGATGTATGGCTATCTCCAAGCCTCGGAACATCTCGTCGTAGGATGTCTTACCTGTCGCATATTCTGTGACAAACTTGTATTCCAAGCCGTAGTATATCAAGTCTTCTGCAGGAATGCCCCTGTCGAGAAGCGATCTGATTTCATCGACCATACCTTCATCAAGGCGTTGCCTCAGTCGGCGTGTAATCTTCTCACGACGAGCCTCACGGTTGATGCTCACACCGATAATCAAGGAGTCAACCGATGGCAGCTCCCTCTCGGGCATGGGATGCTCGGCATTATAAGTCTCAATCTCTATGGCACGAATGGCACGCTGGGCTGTGTCGACATCGGTGCGGTTGTGCATATGCGAGCCGTTCCTTGCCTTGAGCTGTTGCAGCATCTCGGTAAGCTCAGCCAGGCTCTTGTCGGCAAGACGCTCACGAAGCACAGGGTTCTGAGGCACAGGCGAGAGATGGTAGCCCTTGAGCACGGACTCAATATAAAGTCCCGTTCCGCCACAAAGGATGGGCAACCTTCCCCTTCTAAGAACATCCTGATAGGCATCATAGAAGTCTTGCTGATACTGAAAGAGGTTGTACTTGGTTCCTGGCTCGCAGATATCTATGAGATGATAGGGAATCTGCTTGTCCCCTACTGTATAGTCGGCCAGATCCTTACCCGTTCCTATATCCATTCCGCGATACACCTGTCGGCTGTCAGCACTGATAATCTCGGCTTCCATCCCGTCCATACGCGAAGGAAAGGCAGCAGCCAAGGCAGCAGCAAGACTGGTCTTTCCGCTTGCCGTAGGACCCAATATCGTTATCATCGTCTGTTTCATGGTGGCAAAGATACAAAAATTTCTGATATAGGTAAACAAAGAAAGCGAAAAAAAAGAAGTTTAGCATCACTTAAAGACCCGAAATAAGGTTTCATACGGGTGTAAACGCAAAAAAGCCTGGCATTTTGCAATGCCAGGCCTATAATATTGTTGAATATCGCTTCTGCGGTATTACTTCAACTCAGCGAGGTACTTGATAGTACGAACCATCTGAGAAGTATAAGAGTTCTCATTGTCGTACCAAGAAACAACCTGTACCTGATATGTATCGTCGTCGATCTTGCTAACCATTGTCTGAGTAGCATCGAAGAGAGAACCGTAACGCATACCGATGATATCAGAAGATACGATCAAATCCTCGTTGTAACCGAAGCTCTCGTTAGAAGCAGCCTTCATAGCAGCGTTGATACCCTCAACAGTTACGTCCTTACCCTTAACAACAGCTATGAGGATAGTTGTAGAACCTGTTGGAGTTGGAACGCGCTGTGCAGAACCGATCAACTTACCGTTCAACTCAGGAATTACGAGACCGATAGCCTTAGCAGCACCTGTTGTGTTAGGAACGATGTTCTGAGCACCTGCACGTGAACGACGGAGGTCACCCTTACGCTGAGGACCGTCGAGAATCATCTGGTCACCTGTGTAAGCGTGGATAGTAGACATAATACCAGACTGGATAGCTGCGTACTTGTTCAAAGTGTCAGCCATAGGAGCCAAGCAGTTAGTTGTACAAGAAGCTGCAGAGATAACTGTATCGGCTGGAGTCAAAGTCTTGTGGTTTGTGTTGTAAACGATAGTAGGAAGATCGTTACCTGCAGGAGCAGAGATAACTACCTTCTTAGCACCTGCTGTAAGGTGAGCAGAAGCCTTCTCCTTAGATGTATAGAAACCAGTGCACTCGAGTACTACGTCAACACCAAGCTCACCCCAAGGAAGCTCAGCTGCGTTTGGCTTAGCATAGATAGTGATTTCCTTACCGTCAACGATGATAGAGTTGTCTGTTGCCTCTACAGTGTGCTTGCCCTCACCGTACTTGCCAGCGAAGCCACCCTGAGCTGTATCATACTTAAGAAGGTGAGCCAACATTTTTGGAGATGTAAGGTCGTTGATAGCAACTACCTCATAACCCTCTGCCTCAAACATCTGACGGAAAGCCAGACGACCGATACGGCCGAAGCCGTTAATAGCAACTTTTGTCATTTTGTTTAATATTTAAATTAATGGTTGAAAATAATTTTTACCTTAATAAGCCTCGAAGCACTTGCCAATGAGCTGAAACATTCAAAAAGCAATACTTTTGAGCAATTTTTTTTCTTATCGAGCGCAAAGTTACTAATTTTTTTCTAACTTTGCACACGAATTGAGTATTAAATTATTTAAAAAAGACTGCATGTTGCAGAATATCGTAGTCTTTTCATGCCTTAAGGGGCCATACTGACAACTCCATATTGCAAAATAAAAAGTATGAATGCGTGACTGCAGTTGCAGCAGCCCCTATATATAATAAGGTGTATATGTCAAACTTAAAATAATAAAAAGAAAAGATGAGTAAATTTCTGAGTGAATTCAAGCAATTCGCCATGCGTGGCAATGTGCTCGATATGGCTGTCGGTGTCATCATTGGTGGTGCCTTTGGCAAAATCGTCAGTTCGGTGGTAGACGATATCATCATGCCTCCTATAGGATGGATTATCGGTGGTGTCAACTTCTCGGAACTGAAAATTTCACTTCCTACCGTGGAAGTAGCCGGCGAGAAACTGCCTGCTGCCACCATCAACTATGGCAACTTCCTGCAGACCTGCCTCGACTTCTTCATCGTGGCTTTCTGTATCTTCATGCTGATCAAACTGGTCAACAAGTTTGCCAAGAAGAAGGAGGAAGAGCCCAAGCCAGAGCCTAAGCCTACGGCAGAGGAAAAACTCCTTACCGAAATTCGCGACTTGTTGAAAAACAAGTAACATTCATATTCTATCGAGCGTGGGGCGGCAGAGTTTCGCTATGACGAAAAGACTCTGCTGAACCTACGCTATTATTGCACCTTAGTGACGATGAAAGAGACATATCCGCTTTCATATTTTCACCGTCACCCAACAGTAACCAAAGAGATGAACAGCCAGCAAGCTACAGACAAGTTGACAAGAAAAGGCATCAAACCCACAGCCAACAGGATATTGGTGTACAAGGCTTTGCTCAGTCATTCTGCCCCGATGAGCCTTGGCGACATGGAAACCTTGATGCCATCGATGGACAAATCGAGCATATTCCGTACACTCACCTTGTTCTTGGAGCATGATGTGGTGCATGCCTTTGAGGACGGACGTGGCATACTCAACTACGAACTGTGCGAGGAAGAGGGCAAGTGCGACCATCATGACGGACATATCCACTTCTACTGCGAGACGTGCCAGCGCTCTTTCTGTCTGGACGACATCCATATTCCAAGTTTTGAACTGCCCGAAGGATTCTGTCCTCATTCCGTTTCCTTTGTCATCAAAGGCGAATGCCCCGAATGTAAGAGAAAAAAATCATCCCCACTCCATAGAACATAACAATACAAAGTCTTTCACCACACGGGTATATTCCTCATGATGATCGCGGTAAGCCATGGCATGTTCTGAGTCTTTGGCGATAAAAATAGCCTTGCGCCCTCTCTCCTTTGCATCGTACAGGGGGCGAAGCATGGCATAAGGCACAAAGGCATCCTTGTCGCCATGGATAAAGAGCATCGGTTTGGTACTCTTACGGACTTGGGATATCTGCTGAGCCTCAGCAAACGACCAGCCATACTTGTGCAGGCAGAGCGCGGAAGTGGTGTTCATCAAAGGGAAAGCTGGCAAGCCAAACTGGTCTTTGAGCTGAGCGGCAAACTCGTCCCACACACTGGTATAACCGCAATCCTCCACAAAGCACTTCACATATCCCGGAGTCTTCTCGCCCGCAACAGCCATCGTAGTAGCTGCACCCATCGATATGCCATGAATCACCTGCCACGTATTCTTCACTTTTCGTTCTTTACTCTTCACTTTAAATATCTCATGGGCTACTTGCGACCATCTGATGACGTCCCATCGGTCGTTCCACCCCATTTGTATATGACTGCCCTCACTCTTGCCATGTCCATAAAGATCGGGAAGGAGCACATTATACCCCATATCATGATTATAGAGATAGGCGATGTGGAGCATTCCCTCGGCACGCACCTTGTAGCCATGAACCACAATGGCTGTTCTGTCAGTAGACTTGGGGGCATAGAGATAAAGGGCATGAGCCTTATAGCCCGAAGGCATCAGCAGGAAGGTGTCTTTCACGCAATGATGCTGATACACTGAGTCCATCCAGACTGAAATCCAGGGACATTCACTCTTTATTCTCGTCTTCCAATGCTCGGCTGTCATTCGTTCCTGCTCTGGATAGTTGAGCGAGTAAGCGAGCATATAGCTGCTTACTCCATACAAACTTGCTGCCACAAGCACAACAATGCCCAAGACTACACCTATTATTATATGAAACTTTCTTTTCTTCATATCTTCCCATCATTCGTTTTCCAATACTGCAAAATTACTCAAAAAAACAAAGAGAACAAAACATAAAAGCATATTTTAACTGAACTTTCACAAATGCCATACTTGTGTCAGCAGCCTTGAATTCCTATAAAACGTTCACTTAATACTGAGAAAATCTTTCTCTTATACTATATAAATGTTCTGTTTAACCCATAAAAGTTCTATTCAAAGCCTTTGAATGTGCGTTCAAAGCCTTTGAATGTGCGTTCAGAGCCTTTGAATGTGCGTTCAGAGCCTTTGAATGTACGTTCAGAGCCTTTGAACGGATATTTCATTAGAGAGAAAAAACAATTTTATCACTATCTGAAGACATTTGTTGTGGTAACAAAGTAACCACTTGTGGCAGTAGGGGATGCTGAACAGTTGGAAATTCAACAAGAAGATAAATTGTCAGACAAATGTCAGACTATTTTTTGGGCACATTCAAGCCTTTGTCATACTTTTGCAGTCATCAAACATTCAAAGCAACAGTTCACCCATAAAAAAGCAAACGTATGAAAAAGATTTTCTTCATCATCATCGCAGTCATCGCCATCATCTTATTCTTCAATATGTATGGCACCTTTGCTTACCAAAGCAATCAGTCGAAACCGTACATAGACTTCAAGAAAAAGATAGACATCAGTCAGCTGTTCGATTATCGCGACCCTACCTATGGCTACACCATCAGCTATCCCGATTTCTTCGAACATGAGGACACATCGCTCAGCAACTATCAAAGCTATGCCAGGTTCAGCTATACCGACCGCACCAATGTGGTGTTGGAAAGTTATGTAACGAAGAATCATTGCACATCATTACAGACATGTGCCGACTCGTTGGCGACAAAGCTTCATGCCACAAAAACTATGAACAGGGACTCATCATTTCTGCTTGCAGGTCTGGTATACGAAAACGGAGTACGCATGAAGGGTTACAGTCATTACGACAAATTCATCAAGAGTGGCAAACTCCTCTTCGTCTACTCGCTCACCTATCCCGACGATTACAAACCTGCCATGTCTAAACTGTTCCATCTGATAGAAAACTGGAAAATCGTCGGGGCATATTGATGTTTTTCGGCAACAAGATGTCGTTTACACAAAAAAACTTTGTACATTTGCAACTCATAAAGACAAACCTTCCCTTTATAAAGACAATATGGCAAAGAAAGCAATCGTTATGGGTGCCACATCGGGCATCGGAATGGAAGTGGCAAAACTGCTTGCCGCCAAAGGATGGCAAGTGGGAATAGCCGGAAGAAGAACAGAAAGACTGCAGGCTCTGACGGCTGAAGGCATCGCCTGCTATCAACAGATAGATGTCACCTCTGCCGATGCTCCTCACCTACTGCAACAACTCATCGACAAGTTGGGAGGCATGGACCTGTATTTTCACAGTTCCGGAATAGGATGGCAGAACAATCAGCTCGACATAGAGAAAGAACTGAAGACGGTGGAAACGAACGGAATGGGATTCACAAGAATGGTAGACACCGCATTCAACTGGTTTGCTGCCCACACCACAACAACCGAAAATAAGCATACATATCGCATTGCCTGCATCACCTCCATCGCTGGAACAAAAGGACTTGGTGCTGCCCCAGCCTATTCTGCCACCAAACGATTCCAAAACCACTATTTGGAATGCCTTGCCCAGCAAGCACGTATGCGCCAGCTTCCCATCTCGATAACAGACCTACGGCCAGGATTTGTGGCAACCGACCTGATTGCAGGCAGCAAATATCCGCTACAGCTAAGAGCAGAAGAAGTGGCAAGGCACATCGTACATGCCATTGAGAAAGGGAAAGAAGTAAAAGTCATAGACTGGCGGTACGCCATCCTCGTCTTCTTCTGGCGTCACATACCAAGATGGCTGTGGACAAGGTTGAAAATCTCTCAATAATATGGGTCAAAAAAATCCCTCCTTCAGGCATGATACCCGAAGGAGGGATTTATAGTATAGATGGCAGGAATCTGCTTTTCTAATCTTTCCCCGCGAAGAAATCATCACGGGGAGAAAGCCTTATTCCCACTCGATTGTCGAAGGTGGTTTTGAAGAGATGTCGTAGCAAACGCGGTTCACACCCTTCACCTTGTTAATAATCTCGTTGCTTACCTTTGCCATGAAGTCATAAGGCAGATGTGCCCAGTCGGCTGTCATCGCATCGGTACTGGTCACAGCACGCAGAGCCACAGGATGCTCGTATGTACGCTCGTCACCCATCACTCCTACCGAACGGACAGTAGAAAGCAATACGGTACCTGCCTGCCAGATCTGGTCGTAGAGAGAAACCTCTATCTCGCCATTCTGCATGTCGGCAGGAACACCAGCAGCCAATACACGGCGGGCTTCCTCACCACTCAACTTCACCTTGTACTCACGCAAGCCGCGGATATAGATATCATCGGCATCCTGTAGAATACGCACCTTCTCGGGAGTAATATCACCCAGAATACGTACTGCCAAACCAGGACCTGGGAAAGGATGACGGGTAATCAGATGCTCAGGCATTCCCATAGAACGGCCAACACGACGCACCTCATCCTTGAACAACCACTTCAATGGCTCGCACAACTGAAGGTTCATCTCCTTAGGAAGACCACCCACATTGTGATGGCTCTTGATGACCTTACCAGTAATATTCAAGCTCTCGATACGGTCGGGATAGATAGTTCCCTGTGCCAACCACTTGGCTCCGGTCTGCTTCTTAGCCTCAGCATTGAATACCTCCACAAAGTCGCGGCCTATAATCTTGCGCTTCTGCTCAGGATCGGTCACACCAGCCAGGTCGGCAAAGAACTTCTCGGATGCATCCACACCAATCACGTTCAGACCCAAGCACTTGTAATCCTCCATCACATCACGGAACTCGTTCTTGCGAAGCATACCGTGATCTACGAAGATACAAGTAAGATTCTTGCCAATGGCCTTGTTCAAAAGAACGGCAGCCACACTGGAGTCGACACCACCAGAAAGGCCAAGGATCACCTTGTCATCACCCAGCTGTGCCTTCAGCTCTGCCACTGTAGTCTCTACGAAAGAGTCAGCACTCCAGTCCTGCTTGCTGCCACAGATATCTACCACAAAGTTCTTCAGCAACTGTGTACCCTGCAAAGAGTGGAACACCTCTGGATGGAACTGAACAGCCCATACAGGCTGCTTGGTAGAAGCATATGCTGCAAACTTGACATTTGCTGTAGAAGCGATGCACTTATAATCCTCAGGGATGGCTGTGATGGTATCACCATGACTCATCCAAACCTGAGAGTTCTCTACAAATCCCTTGAAAAGAGGATTGGTGGCATCAAACTGCTCCAAGTTGGCACGGCCATACTCACGGCTGTCAGCAGCCTCTACCTTTCCACCCTGGGCATAAGAGAGATACTGAGCGCCATAGCAAATGCCGAGCACAGGAATGCGACCAATAAACTGGCTCAGATCTACCTTGAAAGCTTCCTGATCATGAACGGAGTAAGGACTACCGCTCAGGATGACACCAATCACAGATGGGTCGTCCTTAGGAAACTTGTTGTAAGGCATAATCTCGCAGAAGGTATCAAGCTCACGTACACGACGGCCTATCAGCTGTGTGGTCTGTGAACCGAAATCCAAAATAATAATCTTCTGTTGCATAATATATTAAACTTTAAATTTTTAACATTGACATAAAAACGCCTCTGCCTCTTTCAGCGTTTCCTGCTTTCCCACATCCATCAGTCTGAGGTCGTTCTTCACATATCCCTCAATGCGTACTTTGTCGCAATGCTTCAGATAGAAATCCATGATGGGGAATTTGTCCGGTTCTTCCTCCATCAGCGGGAAAATGGATGGTGCTACCATGTGGATGCCCGAGAAGGCATACATCTTACACTTGGCAGGATCGAGATGAGGATAAGGGCTCTTCACCTCACCAGTCTCTATGTTCGTCCACCCCACCAACCGCATACTGTCATCGAAGAGAAGATAACGTTTTGTCTTGCGTTCGCTCACCAACAGGCGGGCTGCAAGAGGCTTTTCCTCCGGTGAGGCTTCCTGCGGCTCTTCTGTAAGGTCCTTCGTCTCTATCTGATAGAACTTTCCCAAATCCACATTGCTCAATATATCCACATTGTGAATAAGGACGGGCTCATGCGCATCGAAGAGCGGCCATGCCTTTCTGATACCTCCACCTGTCTCGAGCAGTTTGTCCGTCTCGTCGCTGATACGGATATCCATACCGAAGTTGTCGTTATCGCGTAGGTAATCAATAATCTGACTGGAAAAATGATGAACGTTCACAACAATGCGAGTGAAACCAGCATCTTTCAACCGAAAGATGACACGTTTGAGCAAAGGTTCTCCTCCCACACTTACCAAAGCTTTCGGAATGCGGTCGGTAAGTGGCTTGAGGCGAGTGCCCAGACCTGCAGCGAAAATCATTGCTTGCATCATTATAGCTATCTATTAATGTGCGTGCAAATTTACTAACTTTTTACGAAATAGCCAAATTTGCACGCCATTAATTGATTACAAAAGAAAAACTTATTCTATCACCCAGTCTGTAATGTTGTGGGTAACAGTATCAAAGTTAATGCCCACCTTCGTAATTGGGAGACCTGAGAGTGCGAAACGCTGACGGTAATTTTTAAGGTTCATTTGAGCAATCGCAGCTTGTGCACTCTTGTTGATTTTCAGTTCCATCAAGTAAAGACGAGTTTTCGTCATAACAACAACATCTACTCTTCCGTCTGGTGTATGAACCTCCACGTCCACCATCCAGGCGGTGAGGAGAGAAAAGATGATATAGAACATCTGTTGGTAATGTCCCTCATAATCCGTATTGGCGCAATAAGGAATGGTACCAAGGAATGTCTGTAGATATTGCAGGGCAAGTTCTATGTTTTCCTTGTCAAATGCACGAGCCATATTGCGTGTCGTATTATTGGTTACCAGTGTGTTAGGCGTTACATAATAAGGTATCAAAGCCTTGGTCAAACCAAGACGAACCTCTTTGTTAGGGATTCCCAAAAAATAGGAATCATAGTCCTCATCATAGTCCTTGATGGTGATATAACCACTCTGATACAACAATGGAGTCAGGGTAGTCATCGTTTCTGTAGGAGCGTCAAAATCAGAAATTCCGGCTTCCATCCCCTCAGCAAAGTCAGTGAAATTAACATCAAACTTCTTCATCATGTTGATGAGATAAGTTGGCGTGCCAGAAGAGAACCAGTAGGGGTCTACTCTTTTCAGAGACAGACAACTAAGTAAGCTGAAAGGATTGAAGATATCTGGCGATTGCAATGCAAAATGGTATCCGTCATAATACTCTTTCAGCTTGGCAATGGTCTGTTCTATCGACCAATTCTTTGTATTGCTGAATTCTTGGACATATTCTTGCATTTGCGTAAGCAACTCCTCTTTCGTGAAACCACAAATACCCGCATACTCAGGAAGCATACTGATATTGGTGATGTTGTTCAACTCACTGAAGATACTTAGCTGAGAGAACTTGGTAATACCCGTAAGGAAAACAAAATGCAATTTTGAGTCGCAATCTTTCAATGGGCTATAAAAGTTGCGCATGATATCTCGGAGAATGTGCAGTTGAGTTTCTTCATGTACGACATCAAGTAAAGGAGCATCATACTCGTCAATTAGCACAACAACAGGTTTGCCTGTCTGTTCGTACACAGTATTGACGAGATTTAACAGTCTTACATTAGGGTCTGGGGCTGCTATCTCTATACCGTATTTCTTCTCATTCTGTTTTAAGATGAAAAGCAGGTAACGTTGCAAGGCATCTGGTTCCATATGCTTTCCTCCTGCCATACTAAAATGCAGAACAGGAAATTCCGTCCATTCCTTTTCCAAGTTCTCGATAGCCAATCCTTTAAATAATTCCTTCTTACCCTCGAAATAACTCTGTAGCGTAGAGGCAAGGAGTGACTTTCCAAATCGCCTTGGACGACTCAGAAACAAGTATTTCTTACCATAATGCGTCATGCGGTAAATATACTCCGTCTTGTCAACGTAGAGATAGTTTTTGTTGATAATCTCCGAGAAAGTCTGTATGCCTACAGGATAAAATTTCGTTGTCATAAGCAGCATATTATCTATTTGTCGACAAAATTAAGCATTATTTCTGATATGTGCAAGGGATGGTGGTAAAAATGTACAGGAAAAGCTAATGTCAACTACTTCTTTAACTTCCCCATTTGCGAAAGTTGAGAAAGTTAACTTATTACCATTGAATGGAATAATAACTTCCTCTAAATTGTTATATACGAAACTTGATTCTGGAGTCCAATATAACAAAAAGACAGTCCTCCCAAATGCAAGACCTTTTCAGCCGTTGATTTAGGAGGACTTAATAGATTACACACAGCCCAAGAACTGTTGCTTCATGCTACTTAGAACACAATCTTCTGTCCCTTGTTGGTGATGTAAAGATGTCCCCTTGCTGGTGTTTGAATCTTTCGGCCTTCAAGGTCGTAGTAGATGATTGGTTTAACATCTGTCGACAAACCATCTTTCTCTACGATAACAATGCCTACGGCTTCTTTATCCACATTACATGCTACATCATAATCAACATAAAGATTGGAACCATCCAATGTTGTTGCTCGAACGGTAACCAGTCCTCGTCCACCCTTGGCAGTAAGCACTCCATTGTTGGAGATGCTTGCAAGGTCGTCGTTTCGTACTACCGACCAGCTTACTCTTGAATAGGTGGAATAAGTTGGGAGCACGACGCCATAGAGATGTATCGTCTGCTGGGTATTCGTCAAAGAGTTGTTGCTCTCCACACAGTTGATGGCAATGCTTGTTGCCAAGGTGGCAGGCAGAGCCTCTTCCGTAGAGATAATGTTGGAGCGGATGCCATGGCTGGCTCTTGCAGCTCGGCTTTTGGCGTATGTGCTGCCTGATGCAGGGGTGAACGCCACGGCATAGTAATACTTGCCAGCATTTGCCGTCAAGTCGGTATAGCTCTGCTGACTGCCAGCCACATATTCGATAGGTTGCAAGCTATCCTCGCTCGTGCCTCTGAGGATGGTATAGCTCTCTACATTCATTCCCTCATAGGCGTTCCACATCAGGTTGTAGCCACTACCACATTGGTTGATCATCACATGAAGAGGATTATGTGGCGTAGAGTAAGCACTCGTCTGCACCTCATTGCTTGCGATATAACGGATGCGATAACGATGTGCCTGTATGCGATTGTCGCTGGTTTCGTCGAGATAAGTGCCAACGTTCATGTCAACAGTAGCCAATACCTCATATTGATTCATGCGATTGGTCTCACGACAGATTTCTACCTTTGCTATCTCTGCATTGGTTGCAGGTTGCCAGCTGATACGATAATTTGTACCATCGCCTATAACCTCAGAGATTTTTGCAGTAGGCATGCTTGCGTCTATAACGTTCACATTATTCTCCTTAGAGAGTTCGCTGTTATCAAACTTACAGAAGGTACATACTTTCGCCTCACCGCTGTTCTTGAAGGTAAAGGTGGCTGTGCTGTCACCCTTCTCATAGTTCACCACATAGTTGTCAGCTGCTTTAAAGCCATAATCTATTGGTGAGTATTGGCTAAATCCCTTTGGCACCTTCACTGTGATAGATGTGTTGCGTAATACCTTTGCAGGGAAGTCGAGTGTCAAGTCGGCAAAGTCGTATGCGATGATGTTTGTGCTGTATGCTTTGCCATCCACGGTGATGGTTACCTTCTTTGTGCCTGGAGTGTTCCAAGCCACCAGATATTTACCATTTCCATAGTCTTTCTTGATGGTGGCACCTTCTCCTCCATCAATAGAATAGCTTGTTCCCTTTGTTCCAACGAAAGAAACGACAGTGCCCAACGAAGCCGTTACATGACTGTCTTTCACCTTAATGTATCCGTCGTTGTTGATGGTTACTTCCACAGGTTTGGTCATTGGCGAGTGTTCGCCCATCAAGTCAATAGATTGAACCTGCACCTCCAGTGTCTCACCATTGGTGAGTGTTGCCTTAGGGATAAGCATCTGTGTAGCTTTACGATAAGCCACATTTGAGCAGATAGCAGCCTCATCGCTCAGTCCGTTGAGAGGAGAAATGAGGAAAGCATTCTCCTCGCCCACTTTCTTGTTCTTGCGCTTCACGCTGACATTATAGCGCATCTGAACAGCTGGAGTGTGGTCATCCTCAGCATCCGCCCATTTCAGTAACAATCCATCCTCTGTCTGTTGTGCACTCACATATTGAGGAGCCTTCGGTGCCTCGTTCTTGATGTTGGAGAGGAGGCCAGCTGGATAGGCGTTGCGGGTTAGAGGAAACCAATATTTGGGATAATATTGGTTGTCATCAACATAGGCTTGCCCCGTATATACAACCGTATATTTAAAATCCTTGTCCATTAATATTGCAGATCTACCTTTTCCCTGAAAGGCAAAATCCAAATATCCATTATTATCAATGTCTACAAGCTCATAACCAGTATAACCATAAGGATTCGGTATTTCCACCGTTTCTGTACAAGGCCACTCTTCTATAGGTTTTCCTTTTACTATAATTATTTTCGTTGCATCATCATTGTAATAATACCCATCTAAATATCCGTCATTATTAAAATCAGCAAAACCACTTACCCTATCTTTGCAAAACACCCTTTCTTCTCCAAAATCCGTACCTAATTCTTTATTCTTATTTAGTTTTACACGGGTATCATAATAAAAGGACTTGTAGTATTCATAATCCCAAGCTCCATCCCTGTTAAAATCAAAAAACTTACTACTATTTATGTATTTTTTGTTAAAAGTGTAGCCATCTCCTGAATTATAATACAAATCACCTGATACCAAATCAAAATTTCCATCATTGTCTATATCGTATGTCATATAAGAATCTTTAGGCAAGCCTGTATATGTCTTTGAAAAATACTCAAAATCACAATCTTGCTCTCCAGAATTGATAAAGGTATTTCCCTTTTTCAATCCTCCTAAATACATATCTGGATATCCATCCTTATTTATATCAAAGACGGCAAAATTAGTAGTTCCAGAAACATCAGAGTTCCAACTTTTCTTGATACTTGTATATTCTTTCTTAATTGAGTCATATTTCATAAAATCATGTCCATTATTCTTACACTCAACGTCTCCATCTTGATCTATGTCCAAAAACAACGAATAATAATGATAAGGTGGGCGTATTGTTGGAGCTTTTGCGGGCGATAACAAGAATGTTATATCTTGGGCATTGTAAAGTTTACCATCAAATGCCATTTGAACACCGACCTTCAATTCTCCAGCCTTGTCAAATACTACATCTATTTGATCATTATTAGCTGAAGCCGAAATGATCTTTCCATGAGGTATGTTCCAGGTATATGTAGCATCCTCCATACTATTCTGTACTCTTAGGGAAATTGTATCAACAGTGCTATAAGCTGATGGAATATGCGCAATGACAGGAGCTGCAATCTGTTGGTGATTATAAACAAATTCATCAGACCATTCACCTCCCATATTTCCTGCATCAATTGCTTGTACTGCTATATAATATTGGCCAATAGGTAAACTATTGGTATCAAAAATATATCTACGCAAATGCCCTATATTTCCATCTAACAAATTTCTTCTTGTTCCATCTGCAAGCGCATGACCAAAAAGAACATCACCTTTCCCAGAAGCTGTTCCTATTCTCAATTCGTATGTCAAATCACAAGAAGAGGTTTCGGCATCTTTTCCTTCTGCCCATGTTATCTCCAATAGGTTTTCTTCGGCGGATAATTTCACGATTGGCTTACTCATCTTTTCTGGACGAGTATTCTTCTTTGTATTGGCAAGGGGAGTATAAGATGCCCCACTATTGATTTCAGTTATACCATCATGATTGAAGTCCGCAAGGAGTTTATGCTTTCCTTCTGGCAATTCTATCAACGTTGTCGTAAAATCCTTATTACATTTTAGGAGATAGTCATTTTCAGACTGTTCTTGGTAATAGTCATCAATCGTCTTGTTTATAAGGACTTCATACAAGCCATCAGCATCATAGTCTTTACACTCAAAACTTTTATACTTACCTTCTATATAACTTTCCTTCTTCTTGAACACTCCATTTCCGTCATTTCTAAAAAATACAGTATAGGTTGCTTCTGATGTAGGGACAAACAACAATATATCTACATCTCCATCTTTATCAAAGTCACCAAAGAAAGCATTTTGCATAGCCTCATTACTAAAGATGGTCTTCTTCTCTGATAATTTTCCATCAGGTTGAGCTAAATATAAATCTACATTTCCATTACCAAAATCGATATAATCGAGCAACCCATCACCATTTAAGTCGGCAGGATAAATTGTTCCAACATGAGGGCTAAGAAAGAACTTATCGTTACCCAAATTGTAAAAAATATAAGAACCACGTACAAAATCTATACGTCCATCACCATTGAAATCAGCGGATTTTATAAACGAGCGACTATTTTCTCCATCTATTGCAATGGTACGACTTGACTTAGCCTCACTTATCTCCTCATCCCAATCTACCATCGTATTTTCCTTTGAACGCACAAACATACCATCTCCAAGAGAACCAACATTACTACCCAAACCAGATGGAGCACAATTGCTAATCGCACTACTTTTGATTTGACTTACATCACTTGTATAACTGATTTTTGTCTTATAGAAAGAACCATCTTTCTTTTGTTTCCAAACCGTAAAAGTACTATCATCTGCATTGATATCACCAATGTAAGTTAAAAGACCATCATTGTTTAGATCAATACCATAAGAAGCTACTGGAGGGAGTTGCTTAAATGAAGCATATTCCCATAATCGCATATTCCTAGCATTGTATTGCTCATAATAGTTTTCCTCAAAGATATAAGGTCCTGTAGTATTATGATACATAACAAGATTATAGAACCACTTATTCGCCAAATTCTCTGTATTAATTATCTTAACTAATGTCCCATTAGTTTTAGAGACAATTGGAGCGTTTTGCTCACTATAGCCTACACGATCAGTTCCTCCCACCACTTCCAATATTCCATCTCCATCAATATCATAGAAAGACTTGAGGGAATAAATTTGGGTGGGATGCACGTCTGATGAATAAGTGACTTTATCGTCTGCAAGTACTTGCCCGCAACAAGCCACGACAAGTCCAATAAGCATAAGGCATCTATGCCATGCGGGTGATTTTAAGTAAGAAATCTGTTTCATTTTCCATGAATAAAAAATGGCGTGCAACCGTCCGTGGCTTGTTTACTATTCAGGTTACCGCCAAGTGACCTCGTACTACAACAAGCACGGAACGGCTCACGCCAAAAGAGGCATGAACCTTTCATCTGCTTGTTCTCGTAGTACGAAAATTGGCGGTATTCGAATAGTAGAGAACAAGAGCTAAAAGCTCAATATCTTTAAAAGTTATGTCGAACGGCGACGCTTTGGTTATTATTTTTTGTTATCTGTATCCCTATCATCGCAATAGATTGATGAGCTGTTGTCATCTTCCTTCCGATTGGGATCAGGGTAGCAAACCCTAATATTGCGTCGTTATTCCTTCATTTCTGTTTCTTACTTCATGTTTTTGATTACTACTTGAGCCATGCACCTCTATTTATCGAAGTGTCGCAAGCCCCTATCATCGGCAAAATTATGAAAAATAATCTATACATCCAAACTTTCCAACTAATTTCTTTAGCCAATGCCCAATATTCTCGGTTCTCATGTATTTATTTTCTCAAAACATGGTTAGTTGATAATTTATTTGTGATTTAGTGGCGTGAAACGTAAAGGCAAAGTGATATGACAGAAATTGCTAACGAATATCCTGTTTGAACAAGTACCAAACGACCATTGCCGACAGGAAAGTCATGGAAGGGCAATAGGATAAAAAGAATATTAAAAAGTAAGAGAAAGCCAAAAGCATCTTTCGCAACTCAATGTCCGAAAAATGCTTTTGGCTTTAATCATTTAACTTTCGCTGGGGACAGAAGTTATAGTAGTAGAGGAGTTACCTGTTAGATTAGATAGAAACTGCGCTTCAGGCTTCCTTGGCAGGAAGCACTTGCTCTATCTGCTGTTCGCGATGACAGATTCTCACCTCAACACCGAACTTCTCATGAATATGCTCGGCAAGATGTTGGGCTGAATAGACACTACGGTGCTGACCGCCTGTACAGCCGAAGCAGAACATCAGAGAGGTGAAGCCTCGCTGAATATATCGGTTGACATGATGGTCGGCAAGGCGATAAACACTGTCGAGGAAGGTCAGTATCTCGCCATCATCCTCCAAGAATCGGATGACCGGCTCGTCGAGACCCGTCAGTTTCTTGTATGGCTCGTATCGGCCGGGGTTATGGGTGCTGCGACAATCGAAGACATAACCGCCTCCATTGCCTGATGGGTCTTCGGGAATACCTTTCCTATAGGAGAAGCTGAACACCCTTACCACCAAAGGTCCCTTGCCATCATACTTGGAGAAGGTGGCAGGACCATCCTGCGGATGCGAAGTGTAGATATTGGTATCGGCTGTGCGATAACCATCAGCACGGTTGACAGCCGACTTCTCTATGCGGGTAAACTGCGGCAGCTCGGTAAGGCGGCGAAGCATATCCATCATATAAGGATAAGGGAACACCTTATCGCCCATTTTCAGCAGGTCACGAAGATTCTGAATGGCAGGAGGAATACTGTCAAGGAAATGCTTCTTGCGCTCAAAGTATCCACGGAAACCATAGGCACCCAATACCTGCAACGTACGGAAGAGGACGAAAAGACTCAGACGGTTGACAAAATGACGGACAGAAGGAACCTCAGTATAGTTCTTCAGCGACTGGTAATATTCCCATACGAGTTCACGTCGCAACTTGAAAGGATACTTTGCCGATGCCTGCCAGAGGAAAGAAGCCAAATCGTAGTAGAAAGGTCCTTTACGCCCACCCTGGAAATCAATAAAGTACGGATTGCCGTTTTCGTCAAGCATTATGTTGCGAGCCTGAAAATCTCGATACAGGAAACAGTCCATCTGTTCGGAAGTCAGGTCTTTGGCAAAAAGGCGGAAATTAGCTTCCAACTTCAACTCATGGAAATCAAGGTTGGTGGGTTTCAGGAAACAGTACTTGAAGTAATTCAAGTCGAAAAGTACGCTGTCGATATCAAACTCGGGCTGAGGATAGCAGTTGTTCCAATCCATTCCACGTGCTCCTCGGAGCTGAATGTTGGGCAACTCACGAATGGTTCTCTTCAGAAGTTCCTTTTCCTTTTGGTTGTATCTTCCGCCAGCTTCACGTCCACCCTTGATGGCATCAAAGAGCGACACATCGCCCAAGTCGGTCTGCAGATAGCGCGACTCATCATCGCTGACAGCCAGGACCTTAGGCACCGGCAACTTTCGGAGCGTAAAGTGACGTGACATATAGATGAAAGCATGATTCTCATCTCGACTCGTTCCGATGACACCAATGACGCTGCTGCCGTCCTGCTTGACAAATCGGAAATACTGCCTGTTGCTTCCCTGACCAGGCAATTTGACCACACTTGCAGGCTCCTCGCCTGCCCAAGAACGATAAAGGTTGACTAACTGTTCCACTCTTTACTTCATTTAAAAATCTACTATTCTTCGTTTTCCTGATTCATCTTTCGACGTTTCAGCCAGTTATCTATCTGCTGAGCGAAGTTATCGCCCACAAACAAGATGAGCAACACACCAAGTGTAGCAAGGAAAGAATTGAGCGCCGTCATTCCCAACCCTACCTTGGTAATATAAATCAGTCCGCCGATAACAATCAGGAAGACCAATGCTTTTTTTCTGTCAAAATTCATTTTCATGCTGCAAAGATAACACAATAGGATGAAACTACAAAGAGAAAAAGACAAAAAAAATCGGATGTCTCACGACAACCGATTTTCAAAAACAAACTACTTAAAAACTAATCTACTAAAACAAATCAAAAAAATATCTTTAGCGGCTTAAGCCGTCTTTTTCATTTATCTACGATGCAAAGTTACAAAAAAAGCAAATACGCGCCAAGCTTTTTTGCTAAAATTTGCAAGATTTTATAGTAAAAAACATATAAAAAGGGACTACTCTGTAGAGTAGCCCCCATTTTGATATCTTTACATTACATTTATTACATCATACCGCCCATTCCTGGTGCAGCTGCTGGTGCAGCAGGAGCAGGTTCTGGTTTGTCCACCAATACGCACTCTGTAGTAAGGAAGAGACCAGCGATAGAGGCAGCGTTCTCAAGAGCTACGCGCTCAACCTTGGCAGGATCAACGATACCGGCCTGACGCATATCCTCGTAAACATCCTTGCGGGCATTATATCCGAAGTCGCCTTCGCCCTCGCGTACCTTATTGACTACTACTGAGCCCTCGCCACCTGCGTTGGCAACTATCTGGCGAAGAGGTTCCTCGATGGCACGCTCTACGATGCGGATACCTGTTGTCTCATCAGCGTTATCACCCTTCATATCCTTCAATGCCTCAAGAGCACGGATATAAGTAGTACCGCCACCAGCTACGATACCTTCCTCGATAGCTGCACGAGTAGCACAGAGTGCATCGTCAACACGGTCCTTCTTCTCCTTCATCTCAACCTCAGAGTTGGCACCTACATAGAGGACAGCCACACCACCAGCGAGCTTAGCCAAGCGCTCCTGAAGTTTCTCCTTGTCGTAAGAAGACTTGGTGTTCTCGATCTCATTCTTGATCTGAGCCACACGATCCTGAATGTTGGCCTTCTCGCCATGACCATTCACGATAGTGGTATTGTCCTTGTTGACAGTTACCTTGTCGGCAGAACCCAACATATCAAGAGTAGCCTGCTCCAACTTCAAGCCCTTCTCCTCAGAGATAACCACACCACCTGTCAATACAGCGATATCTTCGAGCATGGCCTTACGACGGTCGCCGAAGCCAGGAGCCTTGACAGCACAGATTTTCAAGCCACCACGCAAACGGTTGACAACCAAAGTAGTCAGAGCCTCAGAGTCTACGTCCTCCGCGATGACCAACAATGGGCGACCGCTCTCGGCAGCAGGCTGAAGGATTGGCAAGAACTCCTTGAGGTTGGAAATCTTCTTATCGTAAAGCAGGATGTATGGATTATCCATCACACACTCCATTTTGTCGGCATCGGTCATGAAGTAACCGCTCAAGTAACCACGGTCGAACTGCATACCTTCTACCACACCGATGTTGGTGTCACGGCTCTTGCTCTCCTCAATGGTGATGACACCATCCTTAGAGACCTTGCGCATAGCGTCAGCCAACAGTTTACCGATCTCAGCATCATTATTGGCAGAGACGGTAGCCACCTGCTCTATCTTGTCGTAGTTGTCGTCTACCTGCTCTGCATGGTCCTTGATGAAGGCAACGACAGCAGCCACAGCCTTGTCGATACCACGCTTCAAGTCCATAGGATTGGCACCGGCAGTAACGTTCTTCAAGCCCTCAGTAACGATGGCCTGAGTCAGGATGGTAGCTGTTGTTGTACCGTCACCAGCGTCATCACCAGTCTTGCTGGCAACACTCTTAACAAGCTGAGCACCAGTATTCTCAAACTTATCCTCCAATTCCACTTCCTTGGCTACGGTAACACCATCCTTGGTAATCTGAGGAGCACCAAACTTCTTTTCGATTACCACGTTGCGGCCCTTAGGACCAAGAGTTACCTTTACTGCGTTAGCCAACTGATCGACACCCTTCTTCAAGAGGTCGCGAGCATCCATATTGTATTTAATATCTTTAGCCATAATATTTTCTTTCTAAGAATATTTTAATATCAGCAAAAAGTTTTTTACCTTTTTACTTTTTACCTTTTTACTTTTTTACTTTTAAAAAGCCTTTTTACTTTTTTACTTTTAAAACTACTCTTCCACCACAGCGAGAACATCGCTCTGGCGCATCATCATATATTTAGTACCATCAAACTCGATCTCGGTACCGGCATACTTGCCATAAAGAACGGTGTCACCCTCTTTGAGAATCATCTCCTCGTCCTTGGTTCCCTTTCCTGTGGCAACAACCTTACCACGCTGTGGTTTTTCCTTTGCTGTATCAGGAATAATGATTCCACCTACTTTTTCCTCGGCTGGTGCAGGAAGTACCAGCACTCTGTCTGCTAATGGTTTAATGTTCATGATTCTATATTTTT
>ERZ772820.407-NODE-407-length-42512-cov-66.047648_pt1 | contig 42512 bp, 39 predicted proteins | sample MGYA00511377_ERZ772820 | MGnify/ENA primary metagenome ERZ772820 (study PRJEB29015, sample SAMEA2737684) | human gut metagenome | biome: human gut; feature: human-associated habitat; material: faeces | place: China | collected 2012 ... | reverse complement strand
GATAACCTTAATCTTTGGGTTTAAAAGCTTTGCAAGTGTGGATACACCTGTTGCCCAGAAGCCGCCCGCGCTGCGGCGGCGCGTCAGGCTCGCGCTCCACACGCCGAGCAGCGCGCCGAGCATACACAGAAGCAGCGCCGCGCCGCGTTCCTCCGCGACGGCGAACAGCTCCGGATTCCCGGCGTGCAGGTGCTTCCATGCGTCAAGCACGCCGTTTGCCAGCGCGGCGACCCCGCTCACAGCCGCCCGCCAGAAAACTGCCGCCGTGACCGCGCAGGCGCCCAGCCACAGAGCCGGCGCCAGCCAGACACGCCTGCGCCAGAAGGCCATAGTAACAGCCGCCGCTGCCGCGGTCAGCACGGGAAGCAGGCAGCTCTCCTCCGGCAGGAAGGCCGCCGCCGTCAGCCAGACGAGTGCCGCGGCAAGCAGCGCCGCGGCGAGGCAGGCGCGCAGGCGGGAAAGCAAATCATTACAGTGCAAGGAACACGCCTCCCTCCCGATCGAGCCGTCCGGCGCGCAGCACGGTCACCGCGCCGCCGTCCGCTGCCTGCACATCCTGCTGCTCCTGCCGCAGCGTGAGCAGGACGACATGGGCATAGTTCAAGGGGCCGCGCGTTGTAAGCCAGCGCTGCACCGTGGTCGTTTCGTCCGGAACGATCTGCGCAGCCAGCAGCTCGGCCAGCGCCTGCGTCAGCGTGTCGTCGCTCTCAGCCTGCGCCGTGGCAATGCAGCCCTCTTCGCGGTCAAACCATGCGATCTGATGCGCAAAGCCCGCAGAGCACAGCGCGGCAGAAACCGACGCGGTCAGCTCGCCCAGCGCCTCGCAGTCCTCCGGGGCGCAGGGCGCGGACACGCTGTTGTCCATGAGCAGTAAAATGGAATGATTGACCGGCAGACCGAGCTGGCGCACGATCACCTCGCCGGTCTTTTCCGTCAGCTTCCAGTGGATGCTGCGCACGCGGTCGCCGGGGACGTACTCGCGCAGGGCGAAGGTCTCGCTGGGGTCGTCGCCCGGATGGTGCATGGAGTATTCGTCACTGTCCAGCTCCACGCTGGAGCGGTCGGAGAAGGATAGCTGCACCGGGTACAATTCCGGCAGCACAAGGCTGTAGGCACGTGCGTCACAGGAAATTTTTCTTCCGTACAGGCCAAACAGATCATAGACCCGCAGGTCGCGCAGGGAAAATTCGAGCTTGCCGCAGCGCTGCGCGGAGAACGCCGCTGCGGCGCTGCGCTTCTGCTTCCCCGCGACCGAAAAGCGCAGACGGCGCTCGCCCTGCTCGCCCGTCAGGAGGTTACGGCAGCCGACGCGCAGGCAGACCGCCGCGCAGGTCAGAACGGAGCCGTTCTCCACGGTGAGCAAGGCTTCCACCGTTTCTCCCTTCTGCGCGGAGAGCTGGGCGCACAGCGACACACGCAGGCATCTGTCGGCCAGCGCGGTCAGCGCGATCTCAAGCGCCGCAGCGCCGAGGCTTCCGGCCAGAATACAGCCCGGCATCGCGCTTTTGCTCAGAGCCCAGACGAGAAGCCACCCAAGAAGCCACAGCCCATAGGCGATCCGATGTCCGACCATGGCTCAGATGTGATCCGGGCGGCGCACCTGCTCCAGAAGCCCGGTGAGCACGTCGGCCGCGGTCGTGTCGGAGATCTTTGCCTTGGGCGCGAGGAACAGACGGTGCGCGCAGACGTCGATGAACACGCTCTGCACGTCCTCCGGGAGAACATAGTCCCGGCCGTGCATGAAGGCGCGGCTCTTTGCCATGCGGCACACAGCCAGCGCGCCGCGCGGGCTGACACCCAGCAGCACCAGAGGATGCGCGCGCGTGGCCTCGGTCAGGCGCGTCACATATTCCAGCAGGGGGTCCGCCATATGGACGGACTGCGCCTGCCGCTGCATCTCCAGCAGCGCCTCGGCCGAGGAGACCTCCCGCACCTGCGTCAGCGGGTCGTCCTGCTGACGGTCGCGGAGGATATTGACTTGACTTTCAAAATCGGGATAGCCCATTTCCAGCCGCACCATGAAGCGGTCGAGCTGAGCCTGCGGCAGGAGCTGCGTGCCCGCCGAGCCGACGGGGTTCTGCGTGGCGATGACGGCGAAGGGCACGGGCAGAGGATGCGTCACGCCGTCCACCGTGACCTGCCGCTCCTCCATGACCTCCAGAAGCGCTGCCTGCGTCTTGCTGGAGGTACGGTTGATCTCGTCGGCCAGCAGAAGATTCGTCATGACCGCGCCGGGCTGATAGACGAAGGTCCCGCTTTCCTTGCGGTAAATGGAGAAGCCGACAATATCCGAGGGCAGCACGTCGGGCGTGAACTGGATGCGGCCGTAACGCAGGCCGAGCGCGCGGTGGAAGGCCAGCGCAGCCGTCGTTTTGCCGGTGCCGGGGACGTCGTCCAGCAGCACATGACCGCGGGAGATCAGCGTCATGAGAATCTTTTCCATCACGTCGTCCTTGCCGACGATGACTTTATGTACTTCTGCGAGGATCTGATTTACGTTGCTGTTCATGCGTTTCTCCTTTACCATTCTTTATAGTAGTTTCCGTTGCTGTTGCCGTAGTTGCCGCCGGTCGCGGGAGAGAAGCCGCCGATGTCCTTGCCGAGGGCAAGCGTGAAGCGCACGCGGATCACCGCGCCGTCCTGCGGCTTGCAGGCATTCATGCCGTAGCCGGGGTAGCGGCCGTTGTAGGAGTACATCCAGCCCGACCAGCGGTAATAGTCGAATTCGCCCAGAGAGTCCATGGAGGCCGGCCTCGGGTCGTCGCCCGCGCCTAAGGCGTCCATGCCGTCTTCAATGATGATCTGCTTCAGCTCCGGGTCGATAGAATAGCCGTTGTTGATGCCGGGCTTGCCGATAGAGGCCAGATAATAGCTGCTGGCGGAGCAGGTGTAGCCGTTCTCCTCCAGAAGATCGCAGACGATCGTCAGCACGTCCGTGCCGCCCGGCACCGTGACCTGCGTCGGCGGGATCAGATAGCCCAGCCCGACGGTCGTGGCCTCGACGCTGACGGTGACGGTCACGTCTCCCTTTTCATAGTAGACCGTCCAGCTGCGCGTGACGCTGTAGCCGTCCTCGTCTGTTGCGGTCACGGTGATGGTGTTCGCGCCCTCTATGCTCAGGTAGGTGTTGTAGCCGAAGCTCGCGCCGGTCTGGCTGCAAGGCGATTCGATCCGTGTGCCGTTGATATAGACCTCGTAATTGTTCAGGTAAAGCTGCTCGTTGTTCCAGCTTCGGGCGTCGATGACCGTGATGATGTCCGGGCTTTTCAGAACCAGTCCGTCCTCCAGACCGATCACCGTATCGCCGACCTCGATGGTCGCGGCAATGCTGGGATATTTGTCCGGCGGGGTCGTACCGGGATTGCGGTGGAAGCGGACCGTCCATTTATAGCTCTGCCGCTCGCCGTCGGCGTCCAGATAGCGCAGCAGCAGATATTTCGGCCTGCGCGTATCGACCTGCACGGTGTACCAGCCGTCGGCGCTGGGCTGGAGAAGGTTGTCGTCATAGCGCACCTGCGTGATCTGCTCCTTGCCCGTTTCCTGATTCAGATAGAAGCGGAAGCGGAATTCCTCGGAGTCCAGATACAGCGGCAGCTCCTCGCTGATGTGCTGCGGTTGCTTGGTGTCGTTGTCGATGACGGTGTCCGAGAAGCTCGTGGTGATCTTGAAGGCGTCCTCGCGGTAGTCGATGCGATAGGTTTCCGAGGCGCTGCCGACGCGGTCGCTGGCGCTGACCTCGATCACATTCGTGCCGAATTGCAGCGTGACGTCGAAGGTGTCGGAAGAGGACGTGACGGTCTTGCCGTTCAGCCGCACCGCCGCGCGCAGCGGCAATCTGTCGCGCAGACCGTAGGCCACGAAGCGCAGCCCGCTCTCGGCCGTGCTGTGCAGCTCGCTCAGAGGCGTGCTGTCCTGCGCGCGGTAGGCGACAATCACGGTTTCGCCCGCGGGGCTGTAGCTGACGGTGTAGGCGCGGGAAGCGATGATGTTGTCCGTGCCGTCAAAGTAGGCCACGCGCACGACGATGGTGTTCGTGCCCTCGGCCAGCCGGATCATCACGCTGGTGGACGCGGCGCGGAAGGAGAGCTCCTCCCCGTTGACGATCACCGTCAGCCCGCGCACCTTCAAAAGCGGCTTTAAGTGCCGGATGGTGAAGGTATAGTCGCTGTAATCGACAGTATCGCCGTCAATGATGCTGGTTTCAAAATAGCGGTCGGGGTCGCCCACCTCGGAGCTGCCCGGCTCCTCGGACGGCTCACGCGACGGCGTCTGGCCGCCGGAGCCGCCGCCGCTGCCGCTGATGTCCAGAAGGTCGCCGATGTTCGTGCGGCCCGGCGTGGTGACCGGTTCCTCCGCGGGAACGTCGCCGGGATCGTCCGGCGTGGGAATGGGATTCTCCGGCTGATCCTGCGGCGGCGCGGTCTCTTCGGGCTGCTCCGTCTGTTCCGGCTGCTCCGTCTGCGTCTCGCTCGGTTCGGTGGAGGGCTCCTCCGGTTCCGTCGACGGTTCGGTCTGCTGGTTGTCATTTGCATTGTCGAGCCGCTTCAGACTGTCGGCGTCGTACAAAAGCTCGGCATCCGACAGCAGCATCCGCGAGGCCGGCTCCTGCTCCTGCCGCTGCGGCTCGCCCTTCTGCAAATTCAGAAAGGAAAAGCCCAATGCAAGGCATAAAAGAAGAAGCAGCCCCGCTCGGAGAAACGGCTCAAATCGTTTTTTCACAGATCTCACCTCTGTTTCGGAACATCACGGGAAGGAGAAAGGCAGATTTGCCCTTCTCCTTCCTGCGTTACATGACTTTATTTTTCTTTTGCGCGCTTCGCGGCCAGGAACCACTTGACCAGACCGAAGATCAGCGCGGCTGCGCCCAGAATTCCGGCGATCAGCCAGACGATCGTCCAGTCGAAGCCCCTGTTTTCATCCTCCGGCTTCGGCTCGCCGGGCTCGGTCGGCTCCTCGGAGGGCGTCTGTCCATCGAGCAGCGCCTGATAGGCTGCGACGGCCGCGTCCAGCGCCGCCTTGTCCTCTGCGGGCAGAAGCGCCTTCTGCGCATCGGTCAGCGCATTGAATGCGTCGAGCGCCGCTTCGATCGCGTCCTTACGTTCGAGCGTCACCTCGCCGATGGCGTGGATCAGGTCGGAAACCGCCTTGACCGCCTCGTCATCCGTTTCGGCAGGCTCTGTCGGCTTGCCGGATTCCGAAGCGCCGGGTTCCGTCGGTTTGGTATCCTCCGGCTTCTGCGGCTGCGAGGGTTCCGTCGGCTTTTCGACCTCGGCGGTGCGGTAGTATTCCTCCGCAGCCTTCAGCTCCTCCAGCCGGGTGACATACTGCTTCTGTGCATCGGTCAGCGCGTCATAGCGCTCCCGCGCGCGGCGCAGATTCCGGTTCAGCTCCGCGAGGGATTCCTCCGTCGGTTTCTCCGGAAGCGTGCCGATCTGCTCAATGAGAAGGTCGGCAACCTGCGCGCAGTAGCGGTCCATGACCTTCTGCGTGTCCTCCTGCGAGGTGCAGGCGCCAAGCTCCGCGGCGGCGGCATCTGCCAGCGCGCCGATGCGGTCGCCCAGCGCAGGATATTTTACCTGATCCTTTGCGCGCTGCGCCTTCAGATCGTCCGCCGCCTTGCGGTAATCCGCAAGCAGCTTCTCCGCAGCTTCCAGCGCCGCCGTCTTTTCTTCCGGGACGAGCGCCTTCTGTTCCTCGGTCAGCGCGTCATAGGCGGCGCGTGCCGTCTTGAGCGCATTCTCCTTCACCTCGGCCATGGTCGTTTCGCCGGAGGTAAAAGCAAGATCGTCGATCAGCGCGCCCGCGATGTTCGCGCAGTAGCGGCCCAGCGCCAGAACCGCGCCGTCCTTGTCCGTGCAGGCCAGCAGCTCGGTCTTTGCCGCCTCGGCCAGCGTCTGCACGGCTTCGGCGATCTGCGGGTAGGAGGCAGCGTCCTCCGCCGCCCATGCTTCGACCGTTTCCGCGGCCTTGCGGTAGACGGCAAGGAGTTCCTCCGCCGCCTCTAGCGTCTGTTCGCTGTTTTCCTCCAGCAGCGCCTTCTGCGCCTCGGTCAGACCGTTCAGCGCCCTGCGTGTGCGTTCGAGCTTTTCCGCAGCCTCGTCCAGCTCGCCCATGGTGGTCGTCCCGGCGGCGAAGCCGACATCCGCCAGCAGCATCCGAACGACATCCGCGCAGTAGCCGTCGAGAACGGGCGCAAGCTCTTCCTGCCTGGTGCAATTACCCAGCTTCTCCTGCGCCTGCGCGCTCAGCCCGGCGAGCTTTTCCTCAAGGTCGGGGTAGGCTGCCTTGTCCTCGGAGGCCCACTGCTTGAGCAGATCAAGATCCTTTGCATAGAGCGCGGCCAGCGCCTGAATGTCCGTGAGCTTCGCGTAGTCCTGCACCAGCGCCTGCTGTGCCTCGGTCAGTGCGGCGTAGGCCGCTTCGATCTCCTCCGCCTTGCCCGCAAGCTCCTTCATGGGCGCGCCCTGTGCAGCAGCGACCAGAAGATCGACGATGTGCGCGGCAAAGCCGTCCACGACCGTCTCCGCCTGCGCGGCGTTTGCGCTCTTGGTAATGGCATCGCAGTCGGACGTATAGCGTTCGGTCAGCCCGGCCTCAATCGCGGGATAGGCCGTCTTTGCCGCCTCATAGGCCTCGGTCAGCTTCCGGAGCACGGCAGCGCGCGCCTCGTCCAGCAGCTTCTCCGGGTTCATGGCCTCCAGCGCCGCATGGTAAGCGTCCACGATGCTCTGCGCGTCCGCCGCCGTGCGGATGGTCTCTGCCGTCTGGCCGAGCATTGCTTCCAGCGCCGTGCGCTGCGCGTCGGAGATCAGGGATTCTACATTCGTATGGTAATATTCGTTCAGATAGGCGATCACCGCTTCGCGGTTGTTCTCCAGCAGAAGCTGCCACGGGAAGATGGGATAACCGCCGTTGAGATCGGCAATGCTCTCGATCAGGCCGTCGAAGATGTCCGCCGTCAGCATATCCACGGCGTAGATGCGGTCGCCCTGGCTGCTCTTCCAGCCCAGCGCCGCGCGCGCCGTCCCGGAGAGGACATAGAGGTTGTCGCAGTATCTGCCGTCAATGGGGAAGCCGGCGAGCGTGCCGATGTGGTCGACCTTCGTGCCGGTGTCCAGAACGCCCGCGTTGTAGCAGTTTTTCACAACGAGCTTCTTGTTGCCGGTGGAGGTGGTCTTGCCGTAGCTGCCGCTCTCGCCGCCGAGGATGCCGCCGGCGATGATGCCGCCGGAGATCACGCCGGTGTTATAGCAGGTGTCGATGAGGAGGCTGCCGCCGCCCATTCCGTCCGTGACGCCCACGATGCCGCCGATGCCGCCGGCAGGCCATTCGCCCGTACCGATGACAAAATTCACGTCGTTGGAGATGTGGCCGGTGTTCAGGCACTCGTGCAGTCTGGTTTCGTCATCACCGCTGGCATAGATGCGGCCCGCGATGCCGCCGACGCCGGAGGCCTTGTTGACCGTGACGTCGCCGGAGTTCACGCAGCGCTCCAGTGTTGTATACTTGACAAGGCCGATAAAGCCGCCGAGTGCGCCGCCGCTGTAGCTGCTGTAGCCACGGCCAAGGTAGCCGCTGCCGGTGTACTGGCAGGTGATGCTTCCCTCAAAGCGGCAGTCGGTGAAGGAGGTCGCACTGGCCACGCCGGTAAAGCCGCCAAGATTGGCGTTGCTGTTGGTCAGGCCGGTGATGGTGATCTTCACGTCGGAAACGCAGTTTTCAAATTCGCCGGCGGAAACATCCGCGGCCACACCGCCCACGGAAACCTTGCCGACATTCGCGAGCGCGATCTCGCCTCTGACGGTTAGGTTGGAAACCTTCGTGCCACCGTAGGCAAGGCCGATCAGGCCGGCATAGCGGGAGCCTGCCTTGCTGATGTACAGGCCGGAAACGGTGTGGCCCTGTCCGTCGAGGCTGCCGCGATAGGCGCGGCCGCTCGTCTGTCCGATGGGCGTCCACTCGCAGTAGCCGAGGTCGATGTCCGCGGTCAGGACCGCCTTGGCGGAGGCCGAAACGGTGTTGTCGTTGATGCTCTTTGCGAGCCAGGCAAGCTCTGCCGGCGTACCGATCTGATAAACGCCGTCCTTCTGCTCAGGCTGGGTGACCGTTTCGCCGTCCCATGCGTCCGCGTTGCGCGCGGAGGCAAGGAGGTTCGTCAGCTCCCGCTGCGCGGCCTCATAGACGTCCTCCAGCTTCTGCGCGGCGGACTGCCGCAGCGCTTCCAGTTCGGCATAAGAGGTGATCTCATCCAGCGCGGGCGTCGCTGCCGTGTGCAGGTCGGACTTGCTCTCGTCCAGCACCGCCTGAATGGCCTTCTGCCACCGCTCGGCAAGCGCGGTCAGGTCGCCCGCCTGCCCGGTCAGGGCGTCTGCGTACTTCTTTTCCAGTGCGGCCAGCTCGTCGAGGGTCTCCTGCCGCGCGAGCTTCAGCGCATCCTGCGCCGCCTGATCCGGATCCGGCGCGGTGTCACCCTCGGCAAAGCCCTTGACCAGCTCGGTCAGCACCTTGCGCGCTTCGGCATAGAGACGCTCGACCTCTTCGACCGTCTTTGCGCCATCCAGCTTCAGCCTCCAGCCCTCGTAGGCGCGCAGGAGCGCCGCCGCATCCTCCTGAGAATACTTCTTTCCGTAGATAAATTCGTTGTAAAGGCCATTCGCCGCCTTGATGGGGTAGGTCTCGACCTCCTTGAGCTTGCCGTCGATGTTCTCGCTGCCCAGATAGGTCTGGCGGACGTCCGTCACGTCGGAGAGCTTCTTCGCCGCATCCAGCGCGGCGTCGGCCTCGGCCAGAAGCCCGTCGATCGTCTTTTTATTCTCGGCATCGTAGAGATTGCCGTCCACGAAGGCGTGCATCTCCTCGCGCAGCGCGGCCTTGGCGGCCGCCAGCTCCGTGGGAACCTCGGCGAGGGTCTTTTCCGCTTCTTCCAGCGCGGCGTCGATCTCCTCGGCGGTGGTGCACAGCTCGACCTTGCGGACGCACTGCATGACGGTGTCATTGTAGAGCTTGGTCTGCGTGCCGTAGATCTTGTAGTTTTCGTCGCGGTCGCTGACGCGGATCAGTTTGCCCAGAAGGGTACGCGTTGCGGTGAGCTTCTCCCACATACCGCCCTTGACATTGACCGTCGGGGTGATCTCGCCCACGCGCATGGTGTCGGTGCCGTTCGTGCCGGTCGCCGCGGCATAGCCCCAGAGGGTGTTGTCCGCACTGCTGCTCTGGGCGTGCTGCACGTCGCCCGCGCGCCAGTTGCCGACAAGCGCGCCGGTCATCGGCGCAGTCGCGGAATACTCATAGGCGGCGTTATACTGGTTGCGGTTGGTCTCGCCGTAGATCGTGCCCGCGTTGTAGGCGTATTGCAGGCAGAACGTGGTCTTCTCGTCGGCGTAGCCGACGATGCCGCCGGTGCCGTGGGTATCGGGATTAGACGCCGACGCGCCATACACATCGCCGTAGTTGGTCACATAGTCAAGCTGCGCATTGCTGTCCTGAATGACATAGCCGAGAATACCGCCGACCCTGAGCTCACCGCGCACCTCCGCGTAGTTGACGCTTTCGCGCACCTTGGCGATGCCGGAGATCAGGCCGACGATGCCGCCCATACTGCTGCCTTTGCCGCCAAGATAACTCAGCTCGTAGCCGCGCAGCCGCATATGGTTCTCGCAGTAGCGGATCAGACAGCCCTCGCTGGGCTCGCTGGCCCCGGCTGCGCCGACGATGCCGCCGATGGAATTGACGATCTTGCCGCTGTACTGGCTGTCGTCCGTCGCAAGATAGAGGCCGTAGGTGCGGCAGTTTTCGACGGAGCCGCCGGTCAAGCTGCCCGCAATGCCGCCGATGGCGGAAATGCCCTTCCAGCTGCCGAGGAAGGCGGAAACCTCGCAGTTGTAGATCTCACCCGCATTGGAGCCCGCGATGAGGCCGGAGCCGGCAGACTGCACGGCGCGGATGCGCCCGGCCGCCTTCACGTTTTTCACCGTGCCATAGACGCTGCGGTTGGAATTGCTTTGGCCGATATAGCCGAACAGGCCCTGAATGGTGTTGCTCTCGTCGGTGCTCCAGATGCCATGGATGATGTGGTTCTGGCCGTCGAAGGTGCCCATGTAGGGCTTATTCTTTGTGCCAATGGAGGTCCACTCCTGACGGTTCAGGTCAATGTCTGCCGTCAGAACGGCGCAGGCCGAGGTGCTGCCGCCGTTGACCTTTTCGGCAAACCATGCCAGCTCTGCACCCGTGCCGATCCGGTAGGGGTCAGCCTGCGTGCCGCTGCCCGCGGGCTGGGTCTTCGCCGTGCCGTCCCACTTGTCCGCCACGCCGGAGTCAATCGCCGGTACGCTGTAGCTTCCGCGCACGGCAAGGAGCTTGGCATTCCACTCCGCCTTGGCCGCGTCCAGCGCCGCCTGCGTGCGGGTGGCTTCCAGCGCGGCAAGACCGTCTGCCAATGTCTGCTCCAGCGTCTTTGCCATCGTTTCCAGCTGCTCAGAGGCCTCGTTCGTCCCCGGCAGCTCATGCCAGACGGCCGAGAGCATCCCGCGGTCGGTATCGAGCGCGTAGAGCTGCTTTTTGTAGGTCGTGTAGATATTCTGCTGGGCCGTGAGCTTCTTGCCCGCAAACTCCTTCTCGGCTCTGACGGTAAGGACCGCGGCCATGTTCTTCAGCGCGGTATCGCCGATCTCGGTCAGCCGGGCCGCCTGACGTTCGCCGTCGGCAGTGATGGCCTCCGGCTCCATGCTCTCCCAGCCCTCCGGCTCGGCAAAGCCGACGTTCAGTTCCTTTTTGGCGGTGCTGTAGTACGCCGTCAGGAGCTCCCAGTTCTCGTCGCTGTAGCGGTAGTAGTCGTTCTGGCTGTTATTCTGGCGGTAGGTATAGGTATTATAACCGACATACTTCGCGCCGTCGATGGTCTTGCCGTTGTCCAGTGCGTCCAGTGCGGCCTTCTGCGCCTCGGCAAAGGCCTTCTTGACTGCGGCCAGCGCCTTGCCCTGCTCGGTGTCCTGAGAGATGGGCTTTTCCAGCTCCCATGCCAGCACCGGCCAGCCGTCGCCCAGCTCGTCGGAGAGCACATAGGCCGAGCCGCTGTCGCCGTTGAGGAAATCCTTCGCTTGCTCCGCGGTTTCAAAATCCTGCGCCCGCCGGAAGCCATATTCCATATAGTACAGGTTTCCTTCGCCGTCGATCGCCTCCGAAACGGACATGCAGTTGGCAGAGTCGCCGTCAAGCTCATAGCCTACGCCGAGGAAATCGCTGCCCATGCCGTTTTCCCAGGTAATCAGTCCCGTGCGCTCTGCCCACGAGGGGTTGACATAGACATTATCCTCCGCTGTCGCGGAGCTGTAGCAGCCGACCAGCTTCGCAGGCCCCGAAGCGCTGAAGCCGACCAGGCCGCCCACATATGCCGTAGCGTCGCCGCTGACTGTGATGGCGGCGCGGTTGTAGCAGTTTTCCAGCACTGCGCTGCTGTCCGCCCAGCCGACGATGCCGCCGACGCCGATCTCGCTGTCCGCACCGGTAGCCGTGATCGTGCCCCAGTTGGAGCAGCCGGAAATGACGGCCTCGTCAGAAACGTAGCCCACGATACCGGCGGCGCCAAACATATCGGCAAAGTCCACATTTATTTCAACACCGGAGCTGCAATTTTCAACCGTGCCTCTATAGCCCAGCATCGCGACCAGCGGGCTGAAATACATATCATTCGCATAATCCGCCGTGACCGTGAGCTTGCCGGCCACATTGAGATTCTTGACGGTGCCCCGCTGCAAAAAGCCGAACAGCGCGACCGGATCCGCATAGTTTTCGTCCGCCGTGATGTCGATGGTGATGGTAAAGTTATTGCCGTTGAAGGTTCCGCCGTACCCGCCTTGCGGGGAAATCGAAACCCAGTTCTTCCCTGTCATATCGATGTTGCCGAGAAGCTCGGCGCAGGCGTTTTTCTGATCCTGATCCGGATCGTTGACCATCTCCGCAAAGGCGATCAGATCCTCCGCATCGGCGATCTGAAACGGCCGCTCCGCGGAGCCGTCGTTGGCTTCATCAAACACGCCGCCCGTGGCAAAGGCCGTCGCCGGGAGCGTGCCGAGAATCAGCACAAGCGCAAGAAGCAGCGCAATTCCTCTTTTCATGATGATTCACCTCATATTTTATGCTATATAACAAGGGGCAGGCGCCCCGCTGACAAGTAAGACGGCTCCCGATACGAAAAAACTCCGCACGACACCCAGCCGTGCGGAGTTGCTCCGTTTCATAAAATCGCAGCTTCCCGGTATGGGCAGGAACCGACGCGCGACCCGACGTATCTGACTTATCCGGTTTTCCCGGCATCACAGTGACCCGCTCGCGGGGCTTCTCACCCCATTCCGTCTCCGGCGAAAGCCGGGAGGCAGCGCGTTTTATATATTTCATCAAATAATCAAACCAATTATACCGGCTTCTGCAAATAAATGCAAGACAGTTTTCCGTCTTTTTCCTGTTCTTCTGCAAACTCTTTCAAAACCCACGTGGGCTTCCTCATCCCAGTTCCTTTAAAAACTCCCGGATCGCCCGGACGAAGGCGTTCGCCCTCAGCACGGTGGATAAATGGCCGCCGGAAATATAGGTGATTTTCGGACTATGCATCAGGCGAACGAGATCCTGCTGCATTTTCCCGGAGAAAAAGTCCTGGTCGGGCAGGATGAGCAGGATCCTGCCTTCCAGCGCCGCAAAATCCGCCTCCGTCACCGGCGTCTGGTTCATCACATCCGCCAGCAGACCGGAGATATGCACATCCTTCTCCTGCTTGTAATCCTTGAAGATGGTTTCGAACACATCCCGGGCGTAGGCGATCTCCTCCGCGCTTTCGTTGCGGATATGGCGCATGCTGGCCCGGATGAGCTTCGGCTTCAGCTTCTCGTAGTTGCAGTGCTTCATGTACCACAGCATGAGCGGCGCAAGACGGTACTTTTTCTTCAGGCTCTTCAGCGTGGCCTCGTCCATGCCGCCGGTGGAGATCAGCACCAGTCCTCCGACCTCTCCGGGATAGCTCTGCACATAGATCTGCGCCACCATGCCGCCGTCGCTGGCGCCGATGAAAATCGGGTTTTCGATGCCGAGCGCGCGGAAAGAAGGCGTGCATCCCGGCAACCAGCGCCTGATTGGTGCGCAGCTGCTGCGGATCGTCAAACAGCAGCACCCGGTAGTCCTCGGAAAGGCCGTCCACATAGTCCATCCACATCTCCAGCGTGTTCATGCCGCCATTCAGGAACACAAGCGGTCTCCCGTTTTCCCTGCCGCTGAGCACATAGCGGAACTGCGCGCCACCGACCGTCAGATTCGCGCCGGGGTGTGCCGCCGTAAAGCGTTTTAATTTCTCTGAGAACAACATGATTTTTCCTCCAATCCATAACCCCTCCGGTTAGTGCGTGCTAACCGGCACGTTTTGGAAAAGCCGCATTTCTGCGGCCCGGCTTGTCAAAAAGCCTTTTCGGCTTCTGTCAAGCAGAATGGCAGCCGTTCCGGACAGAGCGGCTCCCATATTCCCTATGTATTATAGCACAGGCATTTGTCTGTTTGCAGGGAGAAATGAACCGTCCGCCCCGGCTGCACCTGCGCATCCTTTGGCGCGACGGCACGCAGAAGCGGCGCGTCGGCAATTCCGGCAGGCCGGAGCAGCAACACGGTGGAATTCAGGTCGGAGATGACCCGAAGCACCCGGGCCTCGTGCGGGCCGATGCCTATGGCGACGGCCTCATCCGGAATGGCGACGGTCACGCGCTGCGCCCTGCATGGTGGGATGGTGCGCCAGCTCCTTCATGTCCAGAACGACGCCGGACCGTCCGTTTTCCATGACGCAGACGGTCTGGCAGTTGCGGTAGCATTCGCCGAGATCATGGCTGACCCAGAGAATGGGATTCTGAAAATCCGACAATAGATCGGACAGCTCCAGCTCCAGATTCCATTTCAGGAAGCTGTCCAGCGCGGAAAACGGCTCATCGAGCAGAATGGTCCGCGGTTCGGAAAGCAGAATTCGTGCCAGCGCGACGCGCTGCTGCTGGCCGCCGGAGAACTGCGCGGGATACTTTTTCTCCAGTCCTTCCAGACGGAAGCGGCGCAGGCTGTCCTGCACCTTCCGGCGGCGTTCGGCCTTCGTACCGGAGCGAACGCCGCAGAGGATATTCTGCATGACGGTCATGTTCGGAAACAGCGCATACTGCTGAAAGAGGTACCCGACCCGCCGCTGCTGCGGGGTCAGGTTGACGCGCGCTTCGCTGTCAAAGAGCGTCTTGCCGTCCAGCACGATGCGGCCGCGGTCCGGTGTCATGATCCCGGCGATGCACTTGAGCGTGACGCTCTTGCCGCTGCCGGAGGCACCGAGCAGCGCCATGATCCCGCCGGAGGTTTCAAACTGCGCGTGCAGGGTGAAGGCGCCCAACTTCTTTTCAATATCGACCAGAAGGCTCATGCGGCTCCCCTCCTTCCGCGTCCGGCAGCCAGAAGATTTTTCTTTTCCAGTATATTCACGATCAGCAGGATCACCGCGGAAATGGCGATATTGATCAGCACCCATTTCAGCGCAGGTGCGTCGTTGTTGATCTGCCAGAGCTGATACACCGTGGTGGCGACGGTCGCGGTCTTGCCGGGCGTGTAGCCGGCGATCATGGAAGTCGCGCCGTATTCGCCCAACGCGCGCGCAAAGGCCAGCACCGCGCCGGCCAGCACGCCCCGACGGCAGTAGGGCATACGGATATGCCAGAAGATATAGGTGTTTGACAGGCCGAGGGTGCGCCCGGCGTAGGCCAGTGTTTCGTCAAAGGACTCAAACGCGCCGCGCACGGTGCGGTACATCAGCGGGAACACGACCACGACGGTCGCAAAAATGGCCGACCACCACGTCATGACCATCCGGAAGCCAAAGGTCTCCAGCACCCATGCGCCGATGAGGCGCTTCGGCCCAGCACGCGCAGCAACAGATAGCCCACGACCGTGGGCGGCAGCACCAGCGGCAGGGTGAGGATGACGTCCAGCACGCCCTTGATCAGGCGCGGGAGCTTTTCGATATAATACGCCGCGGCGATGCCCACAAAGAACACCACCACCGCGCTGATGGCGGCGATGCGCAGAGAATTCCAAAGGGGATACCAATCCATGGGGGACCTCCTGAAAAACGGGACGGCGGGCAGAGCGTGAACGCGCCCTGCCCGTACCCTATATGGATCAAAGAATTACTTGCTCAGCGGGGTGAAGAGCACCTTCTCAAATTCAGCGGAGGCCTCTGCGCCCTGCAGATACTTCAGGAAAGCGGAGGCGGCGTCCTGCTGCTTGGAGGTGTTCAGCACGGCGGCGGGATAGATGACCTGACCGCACATCTCGGCAGTGGCCTCGGCAGCCACGGTCAGCTTGGCGGAGTAAGCGTCGGAGGCATAGATGATGCCGCAGTCCACGGTGTCCTCGGAAACGGCGGTGGTGACTTCCTTGACGTTGGAGCCATAGGTCAGCTTGGACGCGATGGCGTTCTCGTCGATGCCGTAGTAGGCAAAGATCTTCTGGGTGTACTGACCGACGGGCACGTCGCTGTTGCCGATGGCGAGGGTGACGTCGCCGTTCTTGAGCAGGTCTGCCAGCTTGTCGAAGCTGTCGATGCCCTTGTCGCTGCCTTCGGCAACGGCCAGCGCGACCTTATTTTCCAGCAGGTCGATGCGGCTGCCCGCAAGGAGAAGATCCAGACCGTCGGGGTTCTTCTCGGCGGCGTCCTTCAGCGTGCCGTCAAGGGCGTTCATCTGCTTGGGCGCGGCAGAGATGAACAGGTCGCACACGGCGCCTTCCTTGATCTGGGTGAGAAACTTGCCGGAGGAATCGAAGTTGAAGCTGAGCTTCACGTTCTGGTTGTCGGCCATGTACTTTTCGCCGATGGCGGTCAGGGACTCGGTCAGGGAAGCGGCGGCAAACACGACCAGCTCGACCGGCTCGGCGGACTGGCTTTCGCTTTCCTTTTCGCTGTCCTTGGCGCTGTCACTGGCGCTGTCCTTCGTGCTGTCGTCCTTGCTGTCGCCATTGCCGGCGCAGGCCGCGAGGCTCAGCACCATGACAAGTGCCAGCAGCATTGCGAAGAGTTTTTTCATGTTGGGGTTTCCTTTCTGGTTTGAAATATTTATCCGCAGTTCTTCTGCGAGGATAACGGTTTGGAAGCGTCTGCTCCCTCGCGGGCGCAGCACGGATTATTTTCCGAAGGGGCAGATGGGATAATGGCATTCCTTGCAGCCGAGGCACAGGCCGCCCTCGCCCAGCGCGGCGATGTCGGCGCGGGTCACGGGAACGTCCGCGGCCACGCGCGGCAGCAGCAAGTCAAAGACCGTCGCGCCCGCATACATGACGCAGCCGGGCAGACCCATGACGGGCATCCCGTCCGGGAAATAGCCCAGCAGGAACATGGCGCCGGGCAGGACCGGCGCGCCGTAGGCCACGACCTCCGCGCCCGCGGCGCGGATGCCGCCGGGGGTATTGTCGTCCGGGTCGACGCTCATGCCACCGGTGCAGAGGATCATGTCCGGCTTCTTTTCGCGCATGGAGAGCACGGCGGAGCGCACATTTTCCACGCCGTCGCCGGAATACACGACCTCTAAAGTCTGGATGCCGTAGGTTTTCAGCTTTTCCATGGCCACGGGTGTAAAGGTGTCCTTGATCAGACCCTTTTTCACCTCGCTGCCGGTAGACACGATGCAGGCGGTCCTGCGCACATAGGGCTTCAGCGCCAGAAGCGGCTGCGTGCCCGCGGCCTGCTCGGCCTTTTGCAGCTTCTCCTCCTGAATGACAAGGGGAATGACCCGCATCCCGGCCAGCTTGTCGCCCTTGCGCACGGCGGTGCCGCCCTTGCGCGTGGCGATCATCACCTCATCCTGCGAGTTCACCGCGAGCAGGCGGGCGGAATCTACCAGAAACACGCCGTCGCAGGCGGCTCTCAGCTCGATCTTGCCCTCTTTTACCTCGCTGCGGCTCATGTTTTCCATGCCGCACAGCGCCAGAAGGCGCTCTGCCGCGTCGTTTTCGTGTACCATGCCGGGCGTCATTTCCCAGACATAGAGGTTTTCCTTGCCCATGCTCAGAAGCATGGGGATGTCCTCCGCCGTGACCACATGGCCCTTGCGGAAGCGGGCGTCCTTGTATTGATCCTTGATGATCTGCGTCATGTCGTGGCAGAACACGTGACCGACGGCGTCCTCGGTTCGAATCAGTTTCATTTTGCTTCCTCCAGCACGGTGATGGTATCGCCCTTCTGCACGCGGCCGGGCGTAATGACCGCGCAGAAAATGCCCTCCGTGGGCATGACGCAGCAGCCGGTCGCCTTCTTGATGGCGCAGTCGTTGTGACATTCCTTGCCGATCTGCGTGACGCGCAGGACCGCAGGGCCGATCTGCAGCACCGTTCCGACGAGGAGGGTTTTCAGTTCAATGCCGACGGTGTTGATGTTCTCGGCAAACGCGCCCGGCGTGAGCGTCAGCCCCAGCGCGCGCATGGTGTCGATGCTCTCCTCGGCCAGCAGGCTCACCTGCCGGTGCCAGTCTCTCGCGTGCGCGTCGCCGACGATGCCGTGGTGGGGAAGCAGGTCGATATAGGGCATCTCATGCTTGCGCACGCCTTTTTTTCACTGATATTGACAGCCGTAACCTCAGCCATGCTGCCCTCCCTTTCAAACACGCTGCTCTTGCCGCCCTCCTTATATAAAAGGCGGATGTCGGTGATCGTCATATCGCGCTGCACGGCCTTGCACATATCGTAGACGGTCAGCGCGGCGGTGGAAACCGCCGTCAGCGCCTCCATTTCCACGCCGGTTTCGCCCTTGCAGCGTACCTCGGAGAAAATGTGCAGCTCGCTTTCCAGCAGTTCAAACCGAATATCCGTTCCGGTCAGAAAAATATTGTGGTACATGGGGATCAGGTCGGCGGTTTCCTTGGCGGCCAGAATCCCGGCCACCTGCGCGACCGCGAGCACATCGCCCTTTTTCATCGTGTCGGCGCGGATCTTTTCCATCGTGGCGGGCAGCATATGCACCGTCGCGGCGGCGCGGGCGATGCGGAGCGTCGGCTCCTTCACGCTGACGTCCACCATGCGTGCGCGGCCTTCTTCATTAAAATGTGTCAGCTCCATGCTCAGCCTCCGATCTGGTTCATGGTGCGCGGCGTCTGTGAGGCCTCCTGCGCGCTCAGGCTGTGCCGCCGGGGCTTTGCCGCGATCCCGGAGGCGATGGCCTGCCGCAGCGCTTCGCCGTGCAGCCCGCGCAGCGGGATCTCCTCCCGCGAATGCAGGCAAGGCTTCAGCTTTCCGTCGGCGGTGATGCGCAGCCTGCTGCACTGCGGACAGAACGAGCAGCTCATCGGCTCGATGAGGCCGACGCTTCCCATCGCGCCGGGCAGACGGTAGATTTTGGCAACGCCGCTTTCTCCCGCGGGCCGGAGCTGCGGCACGCGGTCAAGCACGGTTTCCGCCGGCAGGAAGCGCTCCTGCGGCCAACCGGCGCACGCGCCCATGGGCATCAGCTCGATGAAGCGTACCTGCCACGGCTTTTCCTCCGTCAGGCGCACGAAATCCGCGATCTCGTCGTCGTTCACGCCGCCCTGAAGCACACAGTTGAGCTTGAGATGCGCAAACCCCGCGTCCTCCAGCGCGCCGCCGCGCGTGATTTCGCGGTAGCGGTCGGGGCGCAGCGTGTCAAGGCTGATGTTCAGACGGTCGAGGCCGGCGCGGCGCAGGGGCAGCGCGTACTGCGGCAGCAGCGTGCCGTTGGTCGTGAGGCAGAGCTCCCGGATCCCCGGAATTTCGCGCAGCATGGCGCGCAGCTCTGTGATGCCGCGCCGCACCAGCGGCTCTCCGCCGGTAAGCCGGAGCTTGGTGACGCCCAGCGCCGCCGCAGCGCGCACAAATTCGCACAGCTCCTCAAAGGAGCACATCTTGCCGTGCGTCCGCTTGCACACGCCCTCCGGCGGCATACAATAGCCGCAGCGCAGATTGCACAGCTCGGTCACGGACAGCCGGAGATAGGTAATGCTTCTGCCCAGTGCATTGTTCATACGGTTTGTTTCCTCTTTTCTTTGTATTATTCTACCGCCCCGGATTCTGACATTTCAAATTGCTTGTCCGATATTATCGGATTTTGTTCCGGTTTTATCGGATTATGCTTGACAGAATCCGGCGCTTTCGGTATGTTGAACGGGAAAGGAGCTGAAGTCCCGTGGCAGACGGCAATATCATTCTGGCTGTGGCAAAGGCCATGGAACTGCTGCAGATTCTGAGTCAGGCGGGAAAGCCGCTACTGCTCAAGGAGCTGACCGCGCTGAGCGGCTATCCGAAAAGCACGGTCTTTGGCCTGCTGACCACCATGCGGACCTACGGCGTGGTGACGCAGACGCCCGACGGGCGCTACGCGCTGGGGCTTCGGCTGTTTGAGTACGGGCGGCAGGTGGAGCGGTCGTGGGACATTTCGGTGGTGTCGCGGCCCTATATGGAGCACCTATGCCAGGAGACCGAGGCTTCCGTGGTGCTCTCGGTCTGCGAGGGCGGCAGCGTCATCACGCTCGATCAGGTGGAAACGCGGGGCGGCCTGCGCGTCGTTTCGGACACGGGGACCCGTCTGCCCATCTACTGCACCTCGCAGGGCAAGGTCTTTCTGGCCAACCGCCCCCGCGCGGATGCAGAGGCGCTTTTGCGCAGCCAGTCCATGACCCAGTTCACGCCCCACACCATCACGGATCTGCCCTCCCTGATGCAGGAGATCGACCAGTGCCGCCTCAACGGCTATGCGATCGAAAACGGCGAATACAAGATCGGCCTGCGCTCCATTTCCGCGCCGGTCTACACCGTGGAGGGGGAAGTGCGCTACACCGTGGGCGTGATCGGAATGTTCCGCAGCGTCTTTTCCGACGAATTCCGCACGGCCGTGGAGGAGGTCTGCGCCACGGCGAATATGATCTCGACAGCCCTTGGCTATCTTCCGGCGATATGCCCTGCGGCAGACCGGCCCGATTTCCCCGCAAAAGAAAGCACCCATGCAGGAGGGGTTGACCTGCATGGGTGCTTCGCCAGGGGTCTTGAGGACTGAAAAGAGATAAAAGCATTTTCATCGGGAAGCGGCAAATCGCCCTTCAGGCAGCTTCCCGTCTCCGGAACAAAGCGGCGCCGCTCTTCGCAGGGAACGCTTCATCCGGCATTCAAGCCGCATTTCACCCGCCGGCTTGCGTCAGCGCTGGACACGCCCAGAGGCGTTGCCCGCCGCAAGCGCCTTGACCTCTGCGAGAGAAACAAGGTTGAAATCGTGCTCGATGGTGTGCTTGAGGCAGGAAGCCGCAACGGCAAAATTGATCGTATTCTGCGGGCCGTAGCCCTCGCTGAGCGCGTAGATCAATCCGCCGCCGAAGGAGTCGCCGCCGCCGACACGATCGACGATCTGAATGCGGTAAGTCGGCGAGAAATAAGCATTCTCCCCGTCATAAAGCATTCCCGCCCAATCGTTCACACTGGCGGAAAGGCTGCCGCGCAGGGTGATCGCAACTTTTTTGAAACCAAAGCGCGCGATCAGCTGCTTTGCAACGCTGATGTATGCCTCATGGTCGAGCTTGCCGGAATCCACGTCGGTATGTGCTGCGGAGATCCCGAACACATCCGCTGCATCTGCCTCATTGGCGATGCAGACATCGACAAAGGGCATCAGTTCGGACATGACCCTACCCGCTTCCTCGCTGCTCCAGAGCTTCTTGCGGTAGTTCAGGTCGCAGGATACGGTAATTCCCTTTGCCTTGGCTGCCTTCACGGCATCCATGCAGATGGCAGAGGTCTCGCCGCCGAGTGCCGGTGTGATCCCCGTAAAGTGGAACCACGTCGCGCCTTCAAAAATTCTGTCCCAGTCAAAATCCTCACGCTTTGCCAGCGCGATGGAGGAACCGGCGCGGTCATAGATCACCTTGGAAGCGCGCTGGGAAGCACCCTTCTCGACAAAATATATGCCCAGACGCGGCCCGCCGAAGACAATGTTCTTTGTATCTACGCCATAGCGGCGCAGCTCATTGGCACAGGCCTGTCCGATCTCCTGATCGGGGAGCTTTGTAACATAGCTCGCGTCCATGCCAAGATTGGCGACCGCAACACAGACGTTTGCTTCGCCGCCGGCGTAAGTCGCCTCAAACTGTTCTGCCTGCTTGATGCGAAGATACCCTTTGGGGTTCAGCCGCATCATGATCTCACCCAGTGCAACTAATCTGCTCATGATCGTTCTCCTTATTCCGCAAGGGCGCGGATGAATTCTTTCGCCAATGCGGTGATCTTGTCGAATTCTCCGGCTTCGATCCACTGCTTATTGACGAGGTTGCCGCCCGCGCCGATGCCGGCGCAGCCCGCCTTCATAAATTCGCCCGCATTTTTTTCGCTCACGCCGCCTACTGCAAGCAGAGGGACATGATTGATCGGGCCGCGTATCGCCTTGATATAGCCCGCACCCAGACAGCCCGCAGGGAAAACCTTGACGAAGTCTGCACCGTTCTGATGCGCCGTCAGGATCTCCGTCGGGGTCAGCGCGCCGGGCATGGAAACCATACCGAGTTCTTTGGTGCGATGGATCACATCGACATTCATATCGGGCGAAACGATGAACTCCGCACCGGCACCATGTGCCAGCTCCACAAGCGCCACAGAGGTCACTGTGCCCGCACCGACTGCCATGCGGTCGCCCATCGCTTCCTTGATCGCGCGGATGGCATCGGTGGTCTTGTAGAATTCGTCCGGCTTTTTCTGGTTGAACGTGACCTCAATGGCACGGATCCCGCCCGCATAGAACGCCTGTGCCAACGGCACACAATATTTGGGCTCAAGGCCGCGCACAATGGCGACGAGCTTTGTATCGGCCACCAGTTGTATTGCTTGTTTTTCCATATTGCTGTACCTCTTATCGCTTCAAAAGATGAATGGCAAACCCTCCGAATGCTTCGGTCAGGTAAATTGCCTTCAGCGAACCGTCCTTGTCGTATTTCGCGGTGGCGGGATCAACAGCGAAGCCCCGTGCTTCCAGCCACTGCACCGCCGCATTGACATCCGGCGTTCCAAAGGCAATGTGCCCCTTCGCGCCGAGATAGTTTTCGCGCATGACTTCGACAATGGAACCGGCAAATACCGAGCTCGCGCCATCCTTTCTTGCATAGCCGAAGGCGGAACAAAAGCGGTCCGCAATTGCCGCCGCATCGGCGCCGTCGGGATTTATGCCGATATGTGCAAGGGTAAATCCAGGCTGCTGCATCGTTCAGACTCCTCTCAAATTGACATTATGGAAGGGATGGTTGCCGCCGAGGACATTGACGACCTCCTCCGCCACCTTGCGCTGGAGCGCCGCGATCGCCGTCTCGCTGTACCACGCACTGTGCGGGGTAGCAATGACGTTTTCCATGCCGAGCAGGGGATTGTCTGCCGCGACAGGCTCATTCTCAAACACGTCCAATCCCGCGCCCGCGATCTCGCCATTGCGGAGCGCCGCGATCAGCGCCGTTTCTTCAATGATCGGCCCGCGCGCGGTATTGATCAGGAATGCGGTGGACTTCATTTTTCTGAGGGCTTCCGCATTGATCATATGCGTTGTTTCTTTGGTAAGCGGGCAGTGCAGGGAGATAAAGTCAGCCTCGGCATAGATCGTGTCCATGTCCGTCAGAGTGACATTCAGCTCTTTGGCGCGTTCCTCGGAACCCCAGGGATCATAGGCCAGCAGCTTCATCCCGAAGCCGGAGAGCTTTCTGGCAACCGTCTGCGGAATACGGCCGAAGCCGACCAGCCCGACCGTGCATTCGCACAGGCGGTACAGCGGCACAACGGAGGAATAGCCCCAATCGCCCCTGCGCAAAGCCGCCGCCAGAACAGGCAGCTTCTTGCCCAACGCGAGCAGCATCGTCACTGCGTGGTCGGAAACCTCTTCAACGCCGTAATCGGGAACGTTGCAGACGTAAATGCCGCGCTCCGTGGCGGCGTCCACATCAATGTTGTTCACGCCGATGCCATATTTGATGATCATCTTGCAGTGCGCAAGGCTTTCAATGACGCTGCGGTCAATGCTGGAGTACTGGGTAACGATGGCATCCGCGTCCCGCAGCAGAGGGATCAGCCGTTCCGGCGCTTTTTCCTGATAGGCCAGGAGCGTGTGGCCGGCACCCTCGATCAGAGCGCGCTCGGTATTGATGTTCTCATATTGATAATCCGTGATAACGACCTTCATATTCTGAACCTCTCGGCGCGGCGCTCCGGAACACGGAGCGCCGCATATGTTTATTTTCCGAACTGCTGCTTTTCCACATCGCCGCTGACATCGGAATAGCCTCTCGATTCGAGGTTATATCCCGCGTCGCGCAGGGAGGGCTTTGTATAAAGCCACATCATTTCCAGCGGCTCGTCGAAGGGGTTGTAGAACCAATGCGTTTCGCCGCGCGGGACGAAAATCGTATCGCCCGCCTGCTGGATCGTCTCAAAATCGCCCACGCCGCCGACGCCCTTGCCGGAAAGAATGAACATGATCTCTTCGCAATCCTGATGGGAATGCTTCTTATGAAGTGAGGTCTTGCCCTCAAACTTGCTGTAACCCCACGTGCACATGGTCGATTTCACGGTGTCCCGGTCGATCAGGATCTTGCGCGATGCATCCTCCAGATCAGGGATGGGGTAGTCTACGCCGTTTTCCTCCAGCGTCAGCAGATACGGAGAAGCCTTGCGCGCCTGCATCAGCTTCTGCTCTTCTTCCTTGGTAATTGCAAAACTCATTGTCGCACGTCCTTTCCTTAGTAAGCGGCAACCGTATAAATGTGCTTGCCGCCCTTCAGCGGGCCCTTCTTGAGGTCTTCCAGAGTTTCCTCCGTGAAGCGCTGCGTGACCTGATCGCAGGGAGGCAGCTCACCGGCGGGCCACTTGGCAATGATGTCGTTGACCAGCTTCTCCAGATAATCCAGCAGAGCCTCCGTCGCCGGGATCGCCTTTTCCGCACTTGCGAGCTTCGCCGCACCGACGACGCCTTCGGGGTTGCCGATGACCTCGATCGTACCTGCGCCTGCGTGGCAGTACCACTTGACCGCGCGGCCGTAAATGTTGCCGGCATTGTCGATGTGTCCGGGAGGCAGGAAGGTGTGCAGCTCGGTGTTGGGTGCATCCTCCATGTGGATCATCTCCGGGAACAGCGCCAGGGAGAAGGAGGTCTCCTGCTCATCCGCGTGGTTGAAGGGCGTTTCAAACTTGCACTTCGGATCGCCGACGCGCAGATATTCGGGAATCGCATAGTACCAGTTGACGTTCATGAACACGCCGGGCACCTGATACTTTCTTGCAAACTGGTGAATGGCGGTCGGGATCACATATTCCTGACCATGGCCGTTGAGCAGGATGATCTTGCGGTAACCCGCATTCCAGAAACCTGCCAAAACCTGTGCGATGTAATCGCAGAAGGTATTCTCATTGATGGGGATCGTGCCGGGCATGCCCATGTGGTGGTAGGGATGAGAGCCGAACCAGATCGGCTGGGAAACGGTGCAGCCGGTCTTCTTTGCAACCTGCTCCGCCATGCGCGTGACAAGGAAGGTGTCCTCGCCGTAGCAGGCATGCGCACCGTGGCACTCGGTCGAGCCGATCGGAAGAATGAGAACATCGTTCTTCTTCAGGCGCTCTTCGCTCTGCTTCATGGTCATGTTCTGAAAATAGATCGGTTCCTCCGAGTCCATGTAGCCTGCGACTTTAACTTCCTGCGGGTAGGGAATCTGCCATTTGCTCATGATTGTTTCCTCCTGTTTTCTATTGTTTTTTCTGTTCTTTGACTCTCTATCTGCTGAGATAACCGCCGTCAATGGGAATGACTGCGCCGGTTACATAGTCCGCTGCATGGGAAGCAAGATAAACGACCGTCCCCTTTAGGTCGTCCGCTTCACCCCATCTGACGGCGGGGATCCGAAGGGTGATCTCATGGTAGCGTTCCGGATCGTTCAGGAGCTTCGTGTTCAATGCCGTGTTCATATAGCCCGGAGCTATGGCATTGACATTGATTCCTTTCGACGCCCACTCATTGGAAAACGCCTTGGTCAGCTGTGCGACCGCACCCTTGGAAGCGGCATAGGGCGAGCAGTTCAGGCCGCCAAAAAAGCTCAGCATTGAAGCAACGTTGATGATTTTGCCGTAGCCCTGCGGGAGCATCTGCCGTGCGGCAAGCTGGCTCATTTCAAAAACCGCCGTCACATTGAGCTCGATCAGTCTGTCCCAGCCGTCAAGGGGGATTTCCTCCGCCTTGCCGCGCACCTGCATCCCGGCATTGTTCACCAGGATGTCCAGACCGCCCAGCAAACGAACGCATTCGTCAAAGGCGCGGGGAAGATCCGACCGATCCATCAGATTCGCACGCACACCGTAAAACTTTTTTCCGCCTTCAGACATCCGCGCAGCAACCTCTGCGACATCTGGCATCAGGTCAATGATGGCGACCTCCGCTCCGGCTTCCGCCAGACCAGTGGCGATGCTGTTTCCGAGGCCGGAGCCGGCGCCTGTTACGATCGCCTTTTTTCCGGTCAAATCAAAGAGATTCATAATCGCTCCTCCTGCATAGTATTCAGTTGGTATACCAACAGTATATCTGATAATTCCAAAAAGTCAACTGGATTTCCGGCTTTTCTCCCAAGCGTTCGACTTTTCTATGAATCCAACAAATATCATTGCTTATTTTCAAGCAAAATGCACAATGATTTCTCCAGTTGACAAAGCGGCAAAGAACCGTTAAAATATATCTATATCTCTATGAAAAACATCTGGTATACAAAAAATCTGATTTGAGGTCCATGAAATGCCTACCGTTTTGACACCCAATAATTCCCCCTTCAGCAGCCTCGTGCAGTCCAAGTCAAAAAAAGATCTTGCGTATGACTTCCTGAAGAACAAGATCGTCCTCAACGAGTTTCCCGAAGGAACCGTCCTTGTAGAACGTCAGCTCTGCGAGCTGATGGACGCCAGCCGCACACCCATCCGCGAGGCGATCCAGCAGCTTTTGAATGAAGGCCTGGTCGTCAATCTTCCGGGAAAGGGCGCGGTCGTTTCCGCATTACGCTATGAGGATATCGTTCAGCTCTATGATGTACGTGAGTATCTGGAACGGCTTGCCGTCCGGCTGTGCGCGCTTGAGATCTCCGAGCCGACCATTCGTTCTTTGGAAGTGATCGTGCAACAGCTGGATCAATATCTGCGTCTGCCTGACTACACCGCATATTACTCGACCGACCTTGCTTTCCACAAAACCATCGTTTTTTCTACAAAGAACGATTACCTCATCCGCACCTATATGTCGCTCGTGGCGCAGATCGAACGCATCACCCACTATATCATCGGCATTGAGGTCGCGCAGCTCTTGGAGGTAAATGTGACGCACCATGAGATGCTCGCAAACATCAAGGCCGGAGATGCCGCTGCTGCGGAAAGCGCCACTTCCAGGCATATTCAGGCGTGCAAGAGCAACTATCTGCGCCTGTTCTCGCCGTCCACCTTTATGTCCTCTCAGCAGGGATAAGACCGGCTTCTCCGTAACAGCAGCGGATGATTCTTTCAGGCCAAATAACGAAAGCAGCGGCCGAAGGCCGCTGCTTTCGTTATTTGATGGCTCAGTTGGTTCTGAGGTTATTCAGCTTTTCATTCACGAGGACAAGCCCGCTGTAGTCCAAGTCGCTGTAGCCATGGGCATCCATCGCGTGATAGAAATGCGTTGCCATCGTCGTGACGGGGAGCGCAACATCCAGATCCTTCGCCAGCTCCATCGCAATATTCATATCCTTTTCCATCATATACGAAGTTGCCATGGCGGTGAAATCTCTGTCCTTGAGCGCCTGCTCCTTTGCCTTGAACATCGGCGTAGCTGCGGCGGAGTCACAGATACATTCGACCATCATATTCCAGTCAATGCCCGCCTTTTCTCCCAGACACAGCGCCTCGCCGAGCATCTGCATGGCAACGCCAAGCATCATATTGATGGTGATCTTCATATACCGCGCCTGCTCCTGCTCCCCTAAATAGCGCTGGCGGTTGCCGATCTGCTTCAGAAGCGGCAGCGCACGCTCATAGGTATCGCGGCATCCGGAGGCCATGATGCCCAGTGTCCCCTGCTCGGCGAACGCGACGCTTCCCGTAACGGTAGCGCGCAGGAAGTGTGCGCCCGACGGGGCGATCAATGCCGCGACATCGGCAGAGGTAGCAGGGTCGATCGTACTCATGTCCACAATGGTCAGGTGGTCAGAGGCCCCTGCGATCACTCCCGTTTCGCCGCACATAATGTCCCGGAGGATCTTTCCGTTCGGGATCATGGAAAAGACAAAGTCACAGGTTTCTGCGAGCGCTTTGGGCGTATCAATGGCCACGGCGCCCTGTGCAACCATTTTTTCTACATTTTCCTTGCAGGTATCGCAGACGTAAAGCGCATAGCCTGCATCCATCAGACGTTTGGACATTCTGCTGCCCATGCGTCCGACACCAATCCAACCGATTTTTTTCATAGTCGTTCCCTTCTGTTTCAAGTAATTATTCCCGCGCCAGCTTCTGCATTCCGCGCTCCGCGACGACGGAGGCAATGATCACGCCGCCGACGACCACCTGCTGCCAGACACTGGGGACACCGGCCTGGATCATGCCGTTGGTAAGCACCAGCATGATCAGCGCACCGACGACAGCATTCGTAGGCTTTCCTCCTCCGCCGCCGATGGTCGTACCGCCGACCAGCGTCGCCGCGATCGCGGTCAGGTTGAATCCCTCGCCGATAGAGGCCTCAGCCGTACCCAGATTTGCAATATACATCAGGGCCGTAATGCCCATGATGGTACCGGAAATGAGAAACGTAAACAGCAGTGTCCGGCGGGTATTCATGCCGGAGAGCTGCGCCGCTTCACTGTTATGCCCAACGCCGTTCATACATCTGCCGAACACAGTTCTGGACATGACAAAGCACATGAGGCCAACGATGGCGGCACAGATGATCAGAAAAGTATACGGGCTGCCAATGAAGATATTTCGGAAATTTGGCCCGAAATCGTAAATCTGAGAGCCGCCCATCAGCACCAGCGCAACGCCGCGCAGGATCCACTGCATCGTATAAGTCGCAATAAAGGTCGGTATTCTGACATAGGCAACCAGAATGCCGTTGCAAAGTCCGACGAGTGCGCCCAGAAAGACACCCGTGAGGATGCCGAGCGCAGCGCTTTGCGTTTTCTGCATAACGATCGCCGCAGTACAGGACACCGCAGCAATGCCGGAACCGATCGAGAGGTCAAAGCCGCAGGTGTTGATGATCAGCGTCATGCTCAATGCAAGCAGGATCGTAAACGGCGCCTGCTGCAAAATGATATTGCGCACGTTGCTCCAGTTTGTAAAGCCCCAGAAGGTATCCGTTGTTACAGTAAAGAGGAGGAACAGCACGACGAGAACGAGCAGTCTGGAGTTCCGGATCAGGCCGTTTCTGACACGATGTGACTTAGTCATTCTTGTAGATCCTCCTTAGCTGATTTCTCTGCTTCACCCGTGCGCTGATGACATCAATGGTGATAATGACGAGAATAAACAGACCCATCAGAACCTGCTGCCAATAGCTGGAAACACCCATCAGCTGCAGGCCGTTCAGAATGGCCGTCATGATAAGGGCGCCCGTGACGGAGCCGAGCACGCCGCCCTTGCCGCCTTCAAACGAAGTCCCGCCGATGATGACCGCCGCAATGGCGTCGAATTCATAGCCATTGGCCGTGGTCGGGCCGGCAGAATTCGTCTTGGCTACGAGCAGCACGCCCGCAAATCCCGCCAGCGCACCCGAAATACAGTAGATCAGAACACGCGTCTTGACCACATTGATGCCGGAATTCAGCGCACACTGCTCGGAGTCGCCGACGGCGTAGATATACTTTCCGAAGCGGGTCCTGTAGGTAAGCAGCACCATCAGGGCAATCACCACGAGAGCGATCCATGTTGCACTCGGCAGGATGAGCAGTTCCCGATTGACAACATTGCGGAAGCCCTTGGAAAAGCCGGAGATCAGATAGCCTCCGTTGATCGCCTGCGCCGCGCCGTAGCCTATGCTCATGGTTGCGAAGGTAATGAGCCAGTAGTTGAATTTGAATTTGCCGATCATAATGCCATTAAACAGGCCGAAGGCAAGTCCCACGCCGGTACCGATCAAAAAGGCCAATACGATTTGCAGTCCGTTTTGTGTGCAATTTGAAAGATACATGGCGGCAACCATCCCGCTGAAGGTCATCACGCCGCCGATGGAGACATCGATCTGTTTGGATATAATGGTGATCGCCATGCCGCACGAAACGATCATCAGCATGGAAGAGTTCTTTAAAATGTTCGAAATATTCTGCGGCTTGAGGTAATTGTTCGCAAGCAGCACAAACACAACCAGCAGAAGCAGACAGCCCCACATCAGCGTAGGGACTTTTTTCACGATTCGTTTCAGCATTTTATTCCTCCGCTCCCTCGATCGCCAGACGCAGGATGTCCTCCTGATTAAAGCGGCTGTCGTTTCTTTCGACCTCGCCCGTGACTTCTCCGTCCTTCATAACATAGACGCGATCGGAAATGCCAAGCAGCTCCGGCAGGTCAGAGGAAATCATCAGGATCGCCGCACCCTGTGCCGCCAGCTGATTCATGATCGCATAGATCTCTGCCTTGGCACCGATGTCGATGCCTCTGGTCGGTTCGTCAAAGATCAAAAGGTCGCTCTCGGTAACGAGCCATTTTGCAACAACGACCTTTTGCTGATTGCCGCCGGAGAGATGATAGACGGTCTTTTCCGCGGAAGTCGTGGCAATGCGCAGGTCTGAAATTCCTTTTTTCCCCTCGGCCACGACCCGTTTCCGGCTGACGAAGCCTCTGGGGAAAATCTCGCGCAAGGAGGACTGCACAATATTATCCTGAATGGACTGGTTGATGAACAGGCCCTCTGTTTTTCGGTTCTCCGGCAGGAGCGAGATGCGCTCGGCGATCGCGCGCGAGCAGCTATGCCGCCGTGTATGCAGCTTTTTCCCGCGAATGTACACTTCTCCCGACAGGATCGGTTCATAACCAAAAACCGCTTTGGCAAATTCCGTTCTGCCGGCGCCTACAAGACCTGCCACACCCACGATCTCGCCGCGTCTCACCTCAATATCTGCATTGCGGAAGCGAAGTCCCGTGAGCTTTTCCGTGCGCAGGATCGTTTCCCCAGGCTCATTATAGGTGCGGCTGTAGACATTTTCCAGCTTTCTGCCGACCATCATGGAGATCAGCTCCTGCATTTCCAGATCGGCCGCATCGCGCGTTCCGACATAACGTCCGTCGCGCATGACGGTAACGCGATCGCCGATGTCCATCAGCTCCTGCATACGGTGCGAGATATAGATGATGCTCATGCCCTCGGACTTGAGCTGCCGCGTGATACGGAAAAGATTGTCGATCTCTGTCTGTGTCAGGCTGGAAGTCGGCTCATCCATAATGAGCAGCTTGTTGCTGGAGGAAATTGCCTTTGCAATTTCGACCATCTGCTGCTGCGCGATGCTGAGATCCTTTGCCTTGGTCTGCGGATCAATGTCGATCTCCAGACTTTGCAGAAGCTCTCTGCATTTCCGGTTCATCGCCTTCCCGTCCACCAGATGCAAAGGGCCCCTGACCGGTTCCCTGCCGATGAAAACATTCTCCGCAACGGTGCGGTTCGGCATCAGGCTCAGCTCCTGATGGATCATGTTGATGCCGGCCGCCTGCGCCGCGAGCACGTTTGCGGGCGCATAGGGCTGTCCTTCCAGAATAAGCCGCCCGCCGTCGATGGGATACACACCGGCGATCATTTTGACCAGGGTGGATTTCCCCGCGCCGTTTTCCCCGATGATGACGTGAACCTCGCCTTTTTGAATTTCAAAGGATACATCATCGACTGCCTTCACGCCCGGGAATACCTTTGATATGTGTCTGATTTCAAGTAAAGTTTCCATAGTGATCTCCAATGTCGCCGATTATTTTGCGAAGCAACGCCATGGGGATGGCGCTGCTTCGCATGGTTGCCGTTTGAAGCCGCTTATTGGATGCCGTACATTTCCTTATATTCGTCCAGCTTGCTTTCGTCCACAATGACGCAATCCTGCATCAGTTCCTTGTCGAGCTTCACGCCGCTGAAGTAATCACGCGCCGCAACGACCGACTGCTGTCCCATTTTCCATGCCACATCATCGGCAGTGAAAAGGAGCTTGCCGTCAATAATTGCCTGTACGATCTCCTGCGAGCAGTTCAGTGCGGTGACAACGATCTCCTTTTCCCGGCCGGCCTGACGGACCGCTTCCGCTGCGCCAAGCGCCATTTCACCGTTGGAAGCAAAAATCGCATCGACCTCATTGTACTTTTGCAGGAGGTTCTGCGTGACGGTCAGCGCCTCGGAACGCTGATAGTTTGCCGGCTGGCTGTCAAGGATCTCGATTCCGGCTTCCGCATTGAATACGCTCTTTGCGCCATCGTTGATATCAATGCTGGTGGAGGAGCCGGTCGTGCCTTCGATAAAGAGGATCTTGCCGTTGCCGCCAAGGTGCTCAACAAGGGCAGAGGCAGCAGTCGCCGCGATGTCGTAGTACTGCACGCCGACATAGGTGACATAGTCCCCGCAGCCTTCGGCGATCTTATTGGTAACACAAATGATGGGGATCCCTGCATCATTGATCTCCTCAATGGCAGGCGCAATTCCGCTTGCATCCGCAGGCGCGATCAGATAGACGTCGGGAGGATCCAGCAGAGACTGCTGAAGCAGCTCGATCTGTTCTTCGTTGCTGTCTGCGGTAACGGGGCAGAGAACATCCAGCTTCCAGCCGTACTCGTCGCACTGCTTCTGCACGGCGTCGGTGAGGTCGGTCCAGTAGGAGCTGCTGAGCTTCTTGACAAGCAGAACGACACGCTTGTTTTCAACGTCGCCGGAGACGGGCGCGCTGTCGCTGCTGCTGTTCGGAGCGGAGGTCGAGGGATCATCACTGGGGGTGTTCTTGTCATTGCTGCAGCCGGCAAAGAGGCAGGCGGCAAACGCGAGGACGAGCATCAATGCGAGGATTCTTCTGATCTTCATTTTCGTTCTCTCCTTTGGTTTTTGTTTTCTTTATTATAAGCTCTGCTTCAACGGTCAGAGCCTATGTACCGGGGATCGTGCATAGCGGCGCAGCTATGCTGCGTTGTGGTTTGCATTACACGTGGATAACGACCTTCATCACACCGTCACGGCGGTTTTCAAAAAGCTCGACCGCCTCATGGATCTGTTCCATATCAAAAGTATGTGTGATCAGATCCTTGGTATCGATCTTCTTCTCCTTGAGCATCTGCAGCACTTCCTTGGAGCAGTACGGATTCGCACGGGAACCGTTGACATGGATCTGCTTGCAGACGATGTCATTGATCGGGACCGAAGCTTCGGGGTTCTTGTGCAGGGCGATACAGCTCACGCGGCCGTTCTTGCGCAGGCAGGAGATGGCGTTATGGAGCGCATCGGGAGTTCCCGCCGCCTCAATTGCGGCATCTGCGCCGAGTCCGTCCGTAAGCTTCATGATCTCGGTGACGGGGTCCTGCTTCGTGTAATCAATGCAGTGGAGTGCGCCATCGCGCTTCGCCATAGCAAGGCGCGCGCCTCTCCCGACCATAATGGTCTTTGCGCCGCGGGCGTTTGCGATCTGCATGGCAAGGTTGCCGATTGGCCCGGGGCCGTAGATGGCAACGTATTCATTTGCCGTCAGCGCAGCATTGCGCAGGCTTTGCAGGGCAACGCCTGCCGTGTCGCACATGGTCGCTTCATCAAAGCTGACCTCGTCCGGCATGATCTCGCAGGACTTTGCGGTAAACACACCATACTCGGCATAGGCGCCGTTGGTCGTAAAGCCGTAATGACGGTTTCCCTTTTCGTTTTTTCCATAGTTCAGGCAAAGCGTATAGAAGCCCTGCTTGCAGTTGGCGCAGACGCCGCAGCCGCTGTGTGCTTCTCCTGCTACACGGTCGCCGACTTTCAGAGTGCCAACGCCCTCGCCCAGCTCGACGACCTCGCCTGCCCATTCATGACCGAAGATGAACGGATACTGAGGAGGCCAGCCAAGATAATCGTAATGCCCCTCAAACAGTCCGGGGTCAGAACCGCAGATCGAAACAGAGCGCACACGGCAAAGGACCTCGCCATAGCCGGGTTTCGGAATGTCTACCATCTGGATGCCATATTCATTCGGTGCGGTTGCAACGATCGCCTTCATCTTTCCATCCATTAAAAATACCTCCTGTCGTGCTTTCCTTTCCATACGCCGTGTTCCTTCACAAAAAACCAAATGAAACGCCGCGTTCTCTTGTATTCTGTTGGTATACCAACTGTATGCTAAAATAATAGCACACTTCCAAGCTGTTTGCAATATACCTAATTGCACAACATTCTGCGCGGCAATTTGGGCAATATACACAAAGCTCCCGCCCTGCATTGCTGTTTCGCTGCAAACTGTGCCAGAAAATGCCCACGACCAGACGGAACCGCAGCGGTCACGCGCCGCGTCGCTGCCGTTGTGTCGGAGGAGGACGGCGCGCCCCTGCGCTCCCGGACGACGGAACCGCAGCGGTCACGCGCCGCGTCGCTGCCGTTGTGTCGGAGGAGGACGGCGCGCCCCTGCGCTCCCGGACGAAGGATGCCGCGGCGGACATGCAGACGCCGCGCAAAACAGCGGCTATACGATTTCAGGCCCATGCCCATCCCGCCGGTCTGCGGGAGCTCATAGCTGCTGTCGTTTTCTACGATCAGCGGGTCCGCCGACGTTCCGGCTTCCGTATGCCCGCCGCCGAAGGTCACGGTATATTCCAGCGTGATGGGATTCTGCGCGATCGTCAGCGTCAGAGAGACCCGCCGGTCAAAATAGCCGTCCGGTGTCTTTGTTTCCGTCAGGGTATAGCTTCCGACAGGCAGCTCCCGGAAGAGAAGACGCCCCTGCTCGTCCGTGACGCCCGTCCGGGTGACGGTCCCCGCTTCGTTTGTCAGCGTAAACTCCGCGCCGGGGACGATATTCCCGTTTCTGGCATCGACCTTCTTCATCCAGAAGCCAACAAACGGGATCTGCACCCGAACCACGTTGGACTCCTTTGCGGAGCTCAGCTGATCCGTTTGGAAATCGAAGGAATTCACGGCGACCAGATGCTCCAGCGCGCCGGAGATTCCATTCCGGTAGGTCTTTTCGGCCAGGATCGCCATCGCATCCGCATCGAGGGTCTTGGCGGCGCAGACCGGGACCCGCACCTGAACGCTCGAGCGCCCGGCGAACGTAACGCCCTCTCCGGCGGCCAGCCGGAAAGCCGTGACCTCGGAATAATCTGCGGGCGCGTCCGTCCAGACATCGGCCGCCAGCATTTCGCTCATGGATCTGTGATACACCTCCGGACTGGTGGTGTAGTACACCTTGTAACCCTCCGGCGGTGTGATCGCCTCGCGCAGCCGGACAGAAAATTCCGAGCCGCGCGCCGTGGCGCCGGAAATATTGCTGTCCCCTATGGCCGGCAGTACGTCATAGATCGCCACACCCGTGTGCACTTCCGTGGTTTCATTGGTGATCTTCAGCAGGTAGTCAAAATCAGAGCCGATATTCAGCACTCTGCCCTGATTGCTCCAGTGATCCGAGCCTGCCGGAGCGACGAACTTTTCCGCATAGATGGACTGCGCCGCAACGATCGCAGCATCGGAATAAGCAAAAGCGATTTGATCGTCGGATCTTCCGTTGTTGTTCAGATCGTAAAGATCCGCCGTTTTCCCTTCCTTTCCCTGATATTCGTCCAGATTGTCGCCGACCAGATCCACAATATCCGCGGCCGTCGTGCCCTCCGGCAGGGAGAGGTGCGACTCCAACCGGACGAATTTCAGTGCCTCGTCCAGTCCCTCCAGTACGGTCTTTCCGTTTTCTTCGATTTTCCCATCCTGAATAACAATATGCTGAAGCGGCTGCGGGCGCGCGTTGGACAGGTCGATCTTCCACGGATAGGGGTTTGTCTTATAGATGCCGACATCATAGATATCCCCCTTGTAGGCCACCTTGCCAAAGGAACCCCGGCCGACGGGGTCGTCGGTCACCCGGAAGCGAATATCATCCTCCGCACTCGGGCGCGTTTCGCCCTCGGAGGCATTGCTCGGGACCGCCGAGAGACGGACGGTATTGGTCAGATTCACGCTTGCGTTTCCGTCGCTGCCGGTCGCAAAGCGCAGGCCGGGGAAGCGCAGATGCAGCGCATCGTCGTAAATCTGCACCAGAACATCTTCGGAGTTCACCCCGGTATAGGTTTTGGAAACCGTCATACCGTCGTCCGCGAGCGTCCAGCCGGAATTCTCCTCCGCGTCAAAGACCGCAGTGCGGGTGGCTCCGTCCTTGTCGGTATACTGCGGCAGAACATCCGTCAGCGTCACCTCGGAGGCGTCGCGATAGCCGTCCTGACTGCCGCCCGACGCGGTCTTTCCGTTGACGACGAAGGCAAAATCCACATAGTACGATTATCCAGATAGGGGTTTCCGTTCTCCTCCAGCGGCGTGACAACCGCCTCTGCGCCATCATTGGAAAACGCAGAGATTCGGTTGGAGTTGACAAATTTCACGATTTTCCAGTCGTTGTACAGCGGCTTGTAGATATTGGGGGCGGTCGCCGTTTCCTGCTCCGCAGAAAAAGCCGCCGCTTCGGGGAAACAGGCTTCCGTATGCGTGTGCTCCGCCTTGCCGCAGGCCACGACCCACGTGCCATAGCAGCGCGCGTTGTGTTCGTGTGCCTCGGTGCAGGTCAGCGTTTCCTGCGCGCCGTCCTCCACCTGCGTGTAGCAGGCATCGGTGTGGGTATGCTCCGCAAAGCCCCACTGCGGCTGCATGGTGCTGGCAGGAAGGGGCAGCGCAGAAACGGTGCCAAACAGCAGCACCACCGCCAGACAGAGCAGCACCGGAAGCCAGCGCCGGGCTCTCCGGTGAGTTTTATGTATTTTCTTGCGTTCCAAATCATATCCGCTTCACCCCCGTGTGCAGAATCGGATCGAATATTACAGCCTCAATGAAACGTTTTCATTGTAAAAATCAGGATAAACTCCTATTAATTTATAGTATTACACTGATTTGAAAGCGCAACCAATCGTGTGAAAAACAGATACAATTTTCATAAAATTTACAAAAATAACCCACCCTTCACAGATTTTCCCATGAAACCGGCACTCCGCCGCAGAACGTGATGCGGTAGCCGCCGCCGGGCGCGGGGGTGTGATCATAGCGCGTCCCGCCGAACCACGCCGCCATCAGCACCGCGATCACGCCGCCGTGCGTCACGCAGACGCAGTCCTCGTCCTGCGCCACGAGCGGCGCGACCGCCGCAAGGCTCCTTGCGCGCACCTCGTCCGCCGACTCCCCGTTCGGGCAGCGGTTGTGCTCCACGTCCGCGATCCACGCCTGATAGGCAGGCTCGTTCTTCAGCTCCTCGTAGCCGTGCAGCTCAAAGTCGCCGAAGTTCATCTCGCACAGGCCGGGCAGCGCCGTGTGCGGCACGGAGCCGTAGAGCGCCTCGAGCGTCTGCTCCGTGCGCAGCATCCCGCTGGTATAGTAGTGCGCGGCGGCGGGATAGTGCTTTTCGCGCAGCGCGCGGACGGATTCCGGCAGCAGCGGCAGGTCGGCCGCGCCGTAGTAGAGCCGGCGGCGGTTGGCGTCCGTTTCGCCGTGGCGGATCAGCGTCAGGATCATTTCAGCTCCTCCGTCAGTCCGCAGAACACACGCGTCACGCGCTCCGCTTTTCTCGCAAGCTGCTGCAAAAACGTCCCGTGGCGCTCGCGCCACTGCCGCTCGAAGGCCTCCATGGGCACCACGCCGCAGCCGATCTCGCGGGAGATCACGACGCTGTTTTCCAGAAGCGGCAGCCAGCGCTCCGGCGCCTCGTCGCGCTTCGTCAGCGCCTCCAGATGGGTATAGCCGCGGCAGCCGGGGCGCGGATCCTCCCGCGCAAGGTCGCAGACCTCCGCCGCCGGGATGTCATATTCGTGCATTGCCCAAGTCAGCTTTCCCTGATAGGCTCCGCCGATCACAAGCCGCATTTTCCTCACCTCACCAAAGCCCAGACTGCCGCGCCCGCCAGCTCTCCCAGCGTGAGCGCGAAGCCGGAAATATCGCCGGACATGCCGTCCAACTGCCGGAAGCCGTGCCAGACCGCAAGCCAATAGCCCGCGGCCGCGCCCAAGGGCGCAAAGCTGCCGTCCAGCAGCAGCGGCAGAACAACACTGACCGTCAGGAGCACGCACAGCGCGGCGGTGCAGCCGCCGTGCGGCTTTTCCATGGCCGCATACTGGCTCGTTCCCATGGGGCGAAGCGCGCGCACCGCAAGCGCCGCGCCGGCGCGACTCGCCGCCGGGATGCACAGAAGGCCGAGCCAGCTTCCGCTCTCCGCCGAGAGAAAAGCGCTCCACTGCGCCAGCGCCAGCAGCAGCATGCAGATGACCGCGAAGGCGCCGCAGTGCGAATCCTTGAGGATTTTCCGGCGCGTTTCCAGATCGCGGCGCGAAAGGACGGCGTCGCAGACATCCATGTACCCATCCAGATGCAGGAAACCGGTCACGAGCCACGGCGCGGCGGCAAGCAGCGCCGCGTGCAGCGTCTCCGGCAGCGGCAGGAAGTATACGCCCACCCACACGCCGCCGACGATCAGGCCGATCAGCGGCAGGCACACGAGCATCTTCTCCCGCGCCTTTTCATTCCAACGGCGCAGCGGACAGGGGATCGCCAGAAACATCCCCCACGCCATGCCGAAGCCGTCAAGCCAATTCCCCATCCGGCAGTTCTCCTTTCCAGACATACAGTTTTCCCGCAGCAAGCTCCGCCACCACGTCAAATTCCGCGGCAAGCGTCCGGCAGATCTCCGCCAGTCCCCGGCGGTAAGCCTCCGTCGTTTCGTCATACACCGCGCCGTCGCGCCAGATCTCGTCACAGACGCAGACAAAGTGCGCAAAATATCCGCTGACCGCGCGCAGCTCCTGCGCCGTGCGCTCCGGGGCGGAGCGGTCGACCGCCCCGTCCCGAAACATCTCGCAGGCAAGGCAGGCCGTCACGCTGTCAAACAAAACCGTCCCCCGCGGGCAGAGCGCCGGAAGCACGCCGGAAAGCGCGCGTCCGCGCTCCACGGTTTCAAAGCCCCAGCCCGCGCGGTCGGCGCGGTGCCGCGCGATGCGCGCGCGATCCTCCTCGTCCACCGGCTCCATCGTCGCCCAGTAGTACAGGGGATTTCCTGCGGCAAGATGCTTCGTCAGACGCTGGGCGCTCGTGCTCTTGCCGCTCTTGCTGCCGCCCAGAAGCAAAATTCTCATGGCCGCTTCACCGTAAAACTGTCGGCCGCGCGGATGGGGTCGAGGTAGTCGTCCTGGATGGCCGCCTCGGCGAAGGTCGCCATCCCGGACATCGCCGCGCAGGCAGCCTTCAAAATCTGGAAAAACACCGGGCAGCCGCTGCCCTCGCCCAGCCGCATCTCCAGAAGCAGGCAGGGCTCCAGCGCCAGCTCCTGCGCCGCGAGGCGGTAGCCGATCTCGTAGGAGGCGTGGGACAGGAAGAGGTAATCGCGCACCTTCGGGCACAGCCGCACCGCGCAGAGCGCCGCGACGGCGGAAATATACCCGTCCACGACGGCGGGGATATGCGCCGCCGCGCAGCCGAGAAAGGCACCGGTCATGGCCGCCAGATCCAGCCCGCCCACGGCGGCAAGCACGCCGACGGGGTCGGCCGCGTCCGGGCGGTGCAGCGCCAGCGCCTGCGCGATGACCTGCTTCTTCTTGGCAAAGGCCGCGTCCGTCAGGCCGCCGCCGCGCCCGGTGACCGTCTCCGGGCTGCTTTCCGTGAGGGCGGCCAGCACCGCGGCGGAGGTGGTCGTGTTGCCGATGCCCATCTCTCCGATGCCCACAGTCTGCACGCCGTCGGCCGCCGCCTGCCCCGCCAGACGGATCCCGACGGCGATGGCGTCCAGCGCCTCCTGCCGGGTCATGGCAGACTCTCTTGCGATATTCCCCGTGGAGCGGCGGAGCTTGCAGTCCAGAACGCCGGGAATCGTCCGGTCGGTGTCGATGCCGACGTCCGCAACGACGACCTCGTTGCCGAAATAGTGCGCGAGCGCGGACATCCCCGTGACGTGCCGCGTCATGTTGATCACCTGCGACAGCGTCACCGAAGGCGGTGCGGAGGAAACGCCCTCCGCCACCACGCCGTTATCGGCGGCAAAGACCAGCACCCGGCATTTTTCCACCCGCGGGCAGACCTCGCCCGTGATGCCGGCCAGCCGGACGGCATAGTCCTCCAGCCGGCCGAGGCTCCCCGGCGGCTTGGCAAGCTCTGCCTGACGCCGGCGTGCGCGGTCCATGCAGGCCGCATCCGGCGGGGTGATCTTCGTTAGATATTCTGTCAGTTCATTCTGTGTCATGCTTCTTCCTCTTCCAACCAGCGCAGCGACGCGGCGCAGTCCTGCGTTTCTATGGTATAGCTTGCCTGCGGGCAGAGCCGCTGCGCCTCATCCAGCAGCCGCGCCATGGGAATCCTCCCCGCGCCGAGCGCGGCGTGCAGATCGTCCTGCCCTTCATTATTATGCACATGCAGATGCCGCAGCCACGGCGCCATGGGCGCGAGCCACTGAAACGGCGGGAGGCTGCTGACGCAGGTGTTCGCGTGCCCTACGTCGAGGCACAGCCCCAGCCGTGGGTCGTCCACCTGCCGGACGATCTCGACGAGCGTCTCCGGCGAAGGCTCCATCACGTTTTCCAGCGCAAGTGTCATATTCTGCGGCACCTCGCGCAAAAATTCCTTCCAGAATTCCACGCTCTGCGCCACATACCACTCCGGGAAATAGACGTGCGGCTGGAAGCCGCCGTGTACCACGATATGGGTAACGCCGAGCTGCTGCGCGACCGCAAGCGTCTGGCGGAAGCGCGTCAGCACCACCTGCCGCACCATGGGGTCGATCGCGCAGGGCGCCAACTCCGCAAAGGGCGCGTGCAGCCAGAACCTTGAAATGCCCTGCATCTGCTCCCGCGCCGCCGCAAGCTGCGCCGCATCCTCCAGATTCGGCGCGTAGGAAAACAGGGTCAGCTCCAATCCCAGCCCGCGCTCCCGTGCAAGCTGCGGCGCACGGGCGTCCATGCCGGAGAGGAAGAGCTTTTCCTGCGGTATTTTTTTCATGTTCCCGGCCTCCTCTAAAAACTTTCGTTATACCGGCGGCTTTTCCGCCGCGGCGGGACACAGGACCGAAGCGTAAAACATTCCGTTCCTTGCCTCAAAGCGGCAGGTGCCGCCGTACTGCGCAGCGATGCTCCTGACCGACTGCGTACCGAGGCCCAGCCCTCTGTGCTTGGTCGAAACGAGCCGCCCGCCCGCGCGCTTCAGCTCGCCGGTGTAGGTGTTGTCCACCGTCAGGCAGAGGGAACCGCCGTCCGCGTTGGCCCGGACGATGATCTTCCGATCCTCCACAGGCTCCGCCTTGCAGGCGTCCAGCGCGTTTTCCAGCAGATTGCCGAGCAGGACCGAAATGTCCGTTTCCGGGATGCCGAGCTCCTGCGGCAGGTCTGTTTTTACGATATAGTCGATGTCGTTGTCCTTCGCCTGCTGGGCGAAATAGAGCAGAACGGCGTTGGCCGCCGCATTGCCGCAGAAGCGCACGAGCGAATCGTCCGGCAGGCTGACGCTGTAGCGGTTCAGATATTCGCTGAGCGCAGCATAGTCCCCCTCGGCCAGATATTCCTGCATCAGGGCGATATGGTGGCGCACGTCGTGCTTCGCGCGGCGCGCCTCGGTGATCCTCTCCTGCAAATTCTCGTACTGCACCGCCTGCATGGTGAGCTGGTGATTCCGCTCCGTCAGCTCCAGCGTTTTGTTCTGCTCCAGGACCAGCCGCGTGACGACATAGTAGATCAGGCAGGCGCCGATGTTGACAATCAGCAGAAACAGCGCATTCTTCGGCCGCAGCGCGACCTCCAGACTCGACCGGGTAGCGTTGCCGTAAATAGCATAGTACCACATGATATAGAACGTCGCAGGGATCAGCCAGAGATAGCGCCATGCAAAGCCGGAGGGTTCCTTCTCTACCGCGGGGGTGTAGACATTTTTAATATAGAAAAACAGCGGGACGGCGATGATCATCTCGATGAGAAACAGCATCAGCGAAAAGGACCAGCGGTAGCTCTGCACGGCGAGCGCCGGGAAGAGCAGCCCTTCGGTGCTTTTTGCGCCGATCACCGCGAGATTTGCAAGGTTGGAGATCATCAGCAGGGTGAAAAAGGTCTTGCCGGGGCGTTTTTTCACCGCAGCGAAATAAAACACCGCGTATAGGATCGTGCTGATCGCACTGATCTTGCCTGCGCTTTTCCCCGGTGCGAAGGCCGCCCACGCGCCGAGTAGGAGCTGGGCAAGCGTGACAAGGACGATGAGCGCCGCCGTGACCCGCCCGGAAAACCGCAGACAGCGGCGGAAGGGATACAGCGCCAGCGCCAGAAAGGGCAGAAAATTCAGCAGAGAATAGACGGCGACCTCTGCAATTCGGTAGATCGGCGGCATCAGCGCTCCCCGTCCTTTCTCAGAAGATCGAAGCGGAAGGAGGAATAGGCCTCGGAAACCTCTTTTGCCTTGCGGCGGCTGATGGGGACGCGCGTGCCGTCGCTCATGGTGAAGGTATCCATATTTTGTGCCGTTACCTCGTAAAAATTAATCAGCAAGCCCTTGGACGGGCAGAAAAAATAGGGATAGGCGCACAGAAGTGCTTCAATTTCCGAAAAACTCGCCCGGACCGTCACGTCTCCGCCGCGCTTGCAGTGCAGCGTCACCCGGTGCGCGGCAGCGTCCGCATAGATCACGTCGCGAAGCGCCACAGACGTGCCGTCGGGCAGGCGGACGGTGCGCAGCTTTTCCATTTCCGCAAGGTCGAGCCGGTCGAGCATCGCCTTGAGGCGCTCGCGGCCGAAGGGCTTGCGCAGATAGTAGCAGGCATTCACCTCATAGCTCTCGCTGGCAAATTCATTGCTCGTCGTGCAGAAAACGAGCTTGACCTGTCCGTCCGTTTCCCGGATCTTCCGCGCGACGTCCATGCCGGTGAGGCTTTCCATGAAAATATCCAGCAGGATGACGTCAAAGCGCCCCGCTTCCCAGCCGGCCAAAAAATCCTCGCCGCTCGGAAATACGGCGATCCCGGCGGAATTTCCCAGCAGATCATTCAGACAATCCCGCAGGCGCGTCCGCATCTGCACGTCGTCATCCACAATGGCGATCCTCAATTTCATGCACCCTCTTCCGCAGCAGTTTTTCTCTGATTATAGCATAGTTCCCCGAAAAAACAAGAAAAGCCGCTCTGAAAACCCAAACTGTCAAAAAACTATCTGCCTGAAAATTTCGGAGGGAAGAAAAGAGTAATGCTACGTTTTTTGATTTTGAAAATCAAAAAACACGTGCGCTTTGCGCACTGAGGGCACACCTTTGGTGTGCCCACTCGTCTTGTGCAGAATTTGACGCGCCGCAGGCGCTATAAAAAGCCTGCGGCTTT
>ERZ772820.405-NODE-405-length-42574-cov-10.603330_pt1 | contig 42574 bp, 35 predicted proteins | sample MGYA00511377_ERZ772820 | MGnify/ENA primary metagenome ERZ772820 (study PRJEB29015, sample SAMEA2737684) | human gut metagenome | biome: human gut; feature: human-associated habitat; material: faeces | place: China | collected 2012 ... | reverse complement strand
CGGCGACGCGGGGCGGCGCGGAGGCGCTGCGCGCGGGGGACGAATTCGGCCGGCTTCAGCCGGGCATGCGGGCGGATCTGGTGCTGGTGAGCGTGGACGCGCCGCACCTTTTCCCGGTCTACAACCCCTATTCGGCGCTGGTTTACGGCGCGAACAGTTCGGACGTGAGCCTTGTGATGGCCTCCGGCGAAACGCTGGTGCGCGGCGGAAAGCTGACGCGGCTTGACATGCGGGAGGCGAAGGCGCGGCTGCTGGAGCAGATGGGGCCGTTTATACAGAGCGCGGCAAAATACGCGGACATCATTTGACGACCAAGGACAAAAACACGAACATTCCGACACATAAAGCGGCGAAATGATTATTTTTTTCGAAAAAAGAGAAAGAAGAATTGACACATTCCGCGCTTTATGTTAAAATGAAATGCATTTTTACCGAACATTATGTCTGCGGAAAGGGTGAAACCTTCGGTGAATCGAAAAAATCGTTGGATTGCGGCGGCGCTGGTGCTGCCCGGTGTGCTGTTTATCGTGTTTTTCATGCTCGTTCCGCTGTTTTCGCTTTGCCTGACCTCGTTTTTTCCGGGCGAGCGCTTTTCGCTCTCCTCGTATTTCTCGCTCTTTGGGGATGTGTACTTCCAGCAGGTGTTTGTCCGCAGCCTGCGGCTCAGCCTGCTGAGCACGGCGCTCTGCGCGCTGCTCGGCTTCCCGACGGCGTATTACATCGCCAAACATTCCCGGCACAAGGGCATGATGATGGCGCTGGCCGTCTTTCCGATGTTCACCAGCCCGGTCATCCGCTCCTTTAGCTGGATGGTCATTCTCGGCAAAAAGGGCATCGTCAACAGCGCGCTGGTGTCGCTGGGCATTTTCGCCAAGCCGCAGAGCCTGCTGTACAACGAGTTTTCCATGACGGTCGGCTTTGTGCAGCTCTTCCTGCCGCTGATGATCCTCTCGCTCATCGGCGTGATGGATCACATCCCGGACGACCTGAGCGAGGCGGCCGGAAGCCTCGGCGCGACGAAGCTCGGCGCGTTCTTCCACGTCGTTTTCCCGCTGAGCATCTCCGGCCTGGTGACGGGCAGCGTACTCGTGTTCACCGGCTGCATGACGGCCTACACCACCCCGCAGCTTCTCGGCGGCACGGATACCCGCGTGCTGGCGACGATGATCTATCAATACGCGATGAGCCTTCGCGACTGGGCGCAGGCCTCCGTCGTGGCGGTTGTGATGATCGTGGTGACGATGATGATCTCCGGCGTGTTCAACGCCCTGAGCCGAAAGATTAACCCGATGGCGTAAGGAGGAAAAGCAAACATGGCGCTGCTTGAATTGAAAGGGATTACCGCCGGCTACGGCCAGAACGTGATTCTGCGCGACTTCAACCTGAACGTGGAGCGCGGCGAATTTGTCAGCCTGCTCGGCTCCTCCGGCTGCGGCAAGACGACGACCCTGCGCCTGATCGCGGGCTTTTCCGAGCCGATGCAGGGGACGATCAGCTTTGACGGCAGGGATTACACCCATGTGCCGCTGCACAAGCGCAACTTCGGCTTTGTCTTCCAGAGCTACGCGCTCTTTCCGCACATGACCGTGTTTGACAACGTGGCCTTCGGCCTCAAGATGCGCAAGCTGGATAAGGCGACCATCGAGCGCGACGTGATGCAGATGCTGAAGCTCATCGATCTGGAGGGGTTTGAAAACCGCTATCCGCGCGAGATGAGCGGCGGCCAGCGTCAGCGCGTGGCGCTTGCGCGCGCCATGGTCATCAAGCCGGATCTGATGCTCTTTGACGAGCCGCTCTCCAACCTCGACGCGAAGCTGCGCGTCAAGATGCGCGTGGAGATCCGCCGGATTCAGCAGGAGCTGGGCTTCACGGCGATTTACGTCACGCACGATCAGGAGGAGTGCTTCGCCATCAGCGACAAGGTGGCCATTATGAACAAGGGCGTCATCGAGCAGATGGACGCGCCGAGCACGATTTACAACAGCCCGAACACCGAGTTCATCGCCCGGTTCGTCGGCTTTGAAAACTTCTTTGAGCTGACGCGCGCGCAGGACGGCGTTTTCGCCGCGGCGGACGGCACGCCCATCCGCACAGCGGATCAGAAGCCGGGCGAGCGCTTCAAGGGCTGCATCCGCCCGGAGGACGTGCAGGTTCGACCGGCGGGGGAGAAGGGGAACAACGCCATCCCCGGCGTGGTGATGGTCAGCACGTTCCTTGGCCGCCACAACCAGCTCAACGTCAAGACCGCGATTGGCGAATTTGTCGTCAGCGCGGATCAAACACAGGTCTTCCCGGTCGGCACGGCGGTGACGCTCGTGCTGACGGAGAATAAAATCAAACTCATTGGCTAACAGGAGGAGAAAAATCATGAAAAAGTTTGTCACCCTGCTTGTTACCCTGCTCGTGATCGCGAGCCTGTCGTTCTGCGCCGTCGCCGAGGAGAAGCCCTTCGCCGGCCAGACGCTGACCATCAGCACCTTCAGCTTCAACGCTGAGCTGCTCCAGAAGAACGTTTACGATCCGTTCGAGGCGGCTACCGGCGCGAAGCTCGTCGTGGATACGGGCCGCAACCCGGAGCGCGTGACCAAGATCGTCGAATCCCCGAAGGATTACGACGTGGTGATCATCGGCGATATGTTCGTCGATCAGCTCCGCGAGGCGGGCGTGCTGGAGACCTTCGATTCCAGCAAGCTCAGCAACATCAGCGGCATCTACGAGAACGCCCGCGCGCCGATGGGCGAGGGTTACGGCCCGGCCTACACCTTCAACCGCCTCGGCATCGTCTATGACAGCGCGTTCTGCGACGTGGAGATCAAGAGCATTGCCGACCTGTGGAACCCGGAGCTGGCGGGCAGCATCGCCGTGCCGGAAATGACCACGACCTCCGGCCCGCTGTTCTACTACGCGACCGCCGCCGCCTTCGGCCTTGAGCCGGGCAAGGACGACGAGGCCATCTTCGCCAAGCTGGCCGAGCTGAAGCCGAACGTCGTCAAGACCTGGACGAGCGCCAACGACACCATCAACATGCTCAATCAGGGCGAGATCAGCGTTGCCGTTCTGCTGGATTACAGCTACACCACCGCCAAGAACGCCAACCCGGATTACATCTGGGTCGATCCGGCCGAGGGCTCCTTCTCCGGCTACAACATGCTCAACATCGTCAAGGGCTGCGAGAACAAGGAACTGGCCGAGGCGTTCATCGACTACTACCTCAGCTACGATGTGCAGCTCGCCGAGGCGCTGGACGGCGTGGACGCGCCGGTTCGCCCGGACGTTGAGCTGACCGCCGAGCAGGCTGCCAACTTCACCTATGGCGAGGAAATGGTCGAGAACCTCAAGCTGCCGGACTGGAACGTGATCGCCGCCAATCAGGCGAACTGGATTGCAAGCTGGAACGCCATCTTCTCTGTGAAGTAAGCGAGAACTCTTTGGATCGCGAAGGAGGCTTTTCCCCCGATGAAAAAGAACAAACTGCTGTTTCTGGTGACGATACTGGTCTATCTGTTTTTGATCGGGCCGCTGGTGGTCATCATGGCGGCCTCCTTCAGCGATACCAACTATCTGAAATTTCCGGGCGAGGGCTTTACGCTCCGGTGGTATCAGCAGGTGTTCACGATGAGCGCCTTTGCCAAGGCCGCCAGACTGAGCCTGTTCATCGCGCTGGGCGGCACCGCGATTGCGCTGCTGTTCGGCCTGCCCGCGGCTTACGCACTGAATCGGTACGATTTCAAGGGCAAGGACACGATCAAGACGGTCTTCCTCTCCCCGGTGCTGATTCCGTGCATCGTGCTCGGTTTCATCATGCTGCGCTATGTGGTCAATCAGTATGATTTGGCGGTCATCCCCAGCCTGCTGATCGGCCATACGCTGCTGTCGATTCCCTACATCATGCGCGTGATTACCTCCAGCCTCGCGAATTTCGATTTTGCGGTGGAGGAGGCGGCTTGCAGCCTTGGCGCGACGCGGCAATACACGTTCTTCCACATCGTTCTGCCCAACATCAAATCCGGCATTGCCTCGGCCTGCATCATGGCGGTCATCAACTCGTTCAACAACGTGTCGCTGTCCGCCTTCCTGACCGGCCCTGGCGTGAATATGCTCCCGATTGAGATCATGGGCTACGTCGAGTATCATTTCGACCCGACCATCGCGGCGCTGGCGACCATTATGATGGTGGCGACGCTGGGCGTGATGCTGCTGATTGAAAAGACGCTCGGCTTGCAGAGCGTGGTGTAAGCACAGACGCTTTCCCAAAAGAGAATAAACAAAGACCAGAGCTGTCGGCTGAGAAGCTGCGCGGCTCTGGTCTTATTTTTGGAAAAAGAAAGCCGTTATAAGGGCCTTTGCAAATAAACCATATCGACCAGTTGAACGCCACATTCATAAATGGGATGGTTATAATGGTCGATAAAGAAATTTTGGATCAGATGGGAACGGACAAAACCACATTTTTCGTAGAAGGGGATGGTAAGCGGGCTGTCTCCTGTTCCGACCTGCAAGATTGAATAAAGGCCAGCGTATTTCTGAACGATATAATGGATGAGCGCCCTTCCGTAACCTTTTCTCTGACTTTCTGGGCTGGTTGCGATATTCTTGATTTCAAGACAACCGTTTCCTTCGTCGGTAACGACACATTCCGCCTTGATGCCGTGGTCATCCAGCACATACATCGTACCTTTTTCGAGGTAGCGGTCAATCATGTCTTCCTGTTCATCTGCCAGCAAAAGCAGGGAAAGGAATTGCTTTTTATTTTCGCGAATTTCTCTGATTTCCATAGCGGTTATTCCATCCCCCGTCCAACGCCTTGCGGCACGGACAGGAGAAGAAGTGTTTGCGATTATTTGACGCGGTGGCAGGCGACGAAGTGATCCGGCGCAACCTCGCGCAGCTCCGGGCGCTTCTGAGCGCATTGTTCGGTCGCATACGGGCAGCGCGCGCGGAAGCGGCAGCCGCTCGGCGGATCAATCGGGGTTGGCACGTCGCCGGAGAGGTGGATGCGGCTGCTGGCGGCGGCGATATCCGGATCGGGAATCGGCACGGCGCTCATCAGCGCCTGCGTGTACGGGTGCAGCATGTTGGAATACAGCTCGTGCACCGGCGCGCGCTCGACCATGCAGCCCAGATACATCACGCCGACGTTGTGGGAGATGTGGCGCACCATGGAGAGGTCGTGGGAGACGAACAGATACGAAAGCCCCAGCTTCTCCTGAAGCGATTCCAGCGTGTTGATGACCTGCGCCTGAATGGAGACGTCCAGCGCGGAGATCGGCTCGTCGCAGACGATGAATTCCGGGTTGCAGGCGAGCGCGCGGGCGATGCCGACGCGCTGGCGCTGGCCGCCGGAAAATTCGTGCGGATAGCGCTGGAGGTGATCCGGCTTGAGGCCGACGAGATCGACCAGCTCGCGCACCCGCTCGGTCTGATAGGCCTTGCTCGCGCCCGCGTAACGGAGCGGCTCGGCGATGATCGAGGCGACGGTCATGCGCGGGTTCAGCGACGCATAGGGATCTTGGAAGATCATTTGCATGCGGCGGCGATAGGGGGTCAGCGGCTTTTCACCGAGGTGGGCGATATCCTGCCCGTCGAAGAAAATCTGGCCGTCCGTCGGCTCATACAGGCGGACGAGGCAGCGGCCGACCGTCGTTTTGCCGCAGCCGCTCTCGCCGACGAGGCCGAAGGTTTCGCCCTTCTGAATGGAAAAGCTCACGTCGTCCACGGCCTTGAGCAGCCTTTTGGGCTTGCCGCCGAGCGTGCGGCCGACGGGGAAATACATTTTAAGCCCGCGGGCTTCTACAATCGTGCTCATTCGCGGTTTCCCTCCCAAACGATGCGCGGCGCGCCTTCATCCAGCAGCCGGCAGCGCGCGCAATGCGTCTGCGAAAGCCGGGTCATCTCCGGCAGGGCGCTGTTGCAGATGTTCATGGCATACGGACAGCGCGCCACGAACGGACAGCCTGGCGGCGGCGCAATCAGGTCGGGCGGCGAGCCCGGAATCGGAATCAGCTTGCGCTTTTCGCCGGATTTCTGCGGGATGGAGCGCAGCAGCCCCCACGTGTAGGGGTGCTTCGGCTCGTAGAAGATCTCGCGAACCGTGCCCTCCTCCACGACGACGCCGCCGTACATGACCAGCACGCGCGAGCACATGCCCGCGATGACGCCGAGATCGTGGGTAATCATAATGACGGCCGTGCCGAGCTTTTTTTGCAGGCTTTGCAGCAGATCGAGAATCTGCGCCTGAATCGTCACGTCCAGCGCGGTGGTCGGCTCGTCGGCGATAATCAGGCGCGGGTTGCACATGATGGCCATGGCGATCATGATGCGCTGGCGCATGCCGCCGGAAAGCTCGTGCGGATACTGCTTCATGCGGCTCTCCGGATCGGGAATCTCGACCATCCGGAGCTTTTCGAGCACGAGGTCGCGCGCTTCCTTTTTGGAAATGCCCTTGTGGATGCGCAGCGGCTCGGTCAGCTGGTCGCCGACGGTGAAGAGCGGGTTGAGCGAGGTCATGGGATCCTGAAAGATCATGCCGATCTGGTCGCCGCTGATCTTGCGGAACATTTTGGGCGTGAGCTGCATCAGATCCGTGCCGTCAAAGATCATCTTGTCCGCCGAAATTTTGGCGTAGTCCGGCAGAAGGTGCAGCACGGAGAGCATCGAAACGCTCTTGCCGCAGCCGCTTTCGCCGACGACGCCCACGGTCTCGCCCTCGTCCACGTGCAGATTCACGCCGCGAACGGCCTGCACCTTGCCGACGTGGATATCGAACGTCGTCCGCAGGTTTTCAATGTCAAGGAGTCGTTGCATGGTAGCCTCCCGTGTTGTTTTCGAGGTTACGTTGGGCTGCCGCCCAAACCTGCTTGAGGGATGATTGATATCTCGCTGAATCCCGCACAGCGGGCACGTGATATCAATCCCCATCAAACTCCCTGCTATGCTTCGCGGCATGCCGCGAAGCGGAGGAGGAAGGTGTCGGGAACTCAGTTCCTGACCGGGGTTTGGGGCAGAGTCCCAACGTTCTTACTTTTTCAGTTTCGGATCGAGCGCATCGCGCAGGCCGTCGCCGATGAAATTCAGCGAGAACATCGTCAGGCTGATGGCGGCGATGGGGAAGAACATCTGATACGGCGCGCTGGTCAGCGTGCCGATGGCGTCGTTGGCCAGCGAACCCCAGGAGGCCATCGGCTTTTGAATACCGATGCCCAGGAAGGAGAGGAACGCCTCGGAGAAGATCGCGCCCGGAATCAGGAACATCACCGAAACGATGATCGGCCCCATCGCGTTGGGGAGCAGATGGCGCAGCAGAATCTGGAAATCGCTCGCCCCGGCCAGCTTGGCGGCGAGGGCGTATTCCTGATGCTTGAGGCTGACGACCTGCGAACGGGTGATGCGTGCCGTGCCGACCCACGAGGACAGGCACAGCGCAATCAGGATGGAGCGGACGTTCGAGCCCATGAGCATCATCAGCAGGATGGTGTACAGCAGGGACGGCAGGGCGATGATGATATCGACAATGCGCATCATCACGTTATCGACCTTGCCGCCGAAATAGCCCGCGATGCCGCCGTAGAGCACGCCGATGACCATGTTGACCAGCGCGGCGACCACGCCGATGGAAAGGCTGATGCGCGCGCCGTAGAGCACGCGGACATACAGATCGCGGCCGAGCGCGTCCGTGCCGAACCAATGCGCCTTGGAAGGCCACTGGGCGATGGAGAAGAAATCGGCCTCGTCATACGCATACGGGCAAAACATCGGCCCGAAGATGGCGAACAGGGAGACGATGAGGATCATAACCAGCCCGAACACGGCCAGCTTATCCTTGCGGAAGCGCCGCCATGCGTCCTTCCAATAGGAAACGGAAGGGCGGGAAATCTGGTCGGCGGAGATGCTGGCCTTGTCCAGCGGCTGATAACGGGTATCTTTTTCCATAATATCCTCCCGGTCACTCGTCGAGCTTCACGCGCGGGTCGATGACGCCGTAAACCACGTCCACGAGCAGGTTGCAGGCCACGACGAACACGCCGAGGAAGATGGTGACGCCCATGATGATGTTGTAGTCGCGCGCGGTGATGGAATCCACAAAGTATTTGCCAAGCCCCGGAATCGCGAACAGGCGCTCGACGATGAACGAGCCGGTCAGCAGGTTGGCGATGAGCGTGCCCAGATAGGTGACGACCGGCAGAATTGCGTTGCGCAGGCCGTGCTTGAGGATGACCATGCGCTCGGCCACGCCCTTGGCGCGCGCGGTTCGGATATAATCCTGCTGCATGACCTCGAGCATCGAGGAGCGGGTCATGCGCGCGATGTACGCGATGGGGGAGAAGGAGAGGCACGTCACCGGCAGGATGTAGTGCTTCCATGTGCTCAGGCCGTAGGTCGGCAGCCACTTGAGCACGCCGGCAAACAGATACAGCAGCAGAACGGAGATGACGAACAGCGGCACGCACACGCCGATGGTCGCGATCACCATGGATATGCCGTCAAACAAGCTGCCGCGCTTGACCGCGGAGGTCACGCCCAGCAGCACGCCGACCACCAGCGACAGCAGCACCGCCAGAATACCGATGCGCGCGGAAATCGGGAAGCCGCGCTCGATCAGGTCGTTGACCTGCACGCTGGAATTCTTATAGGAAATGCCGAAGTCGCCGTGGAGAATCTGGTCGAGGTAGGTGAAATACTGTTTATACAGCGGCTGATCCAGACCGTATTTCTCGTTGAGGCGCTGCATGACGGCCTCGGGCACGCCCTGCTCGCCTTTGGCAAACGGGCTGCCGGGAATGGCATGCATCAGAAAGAAGCAGGCGGTAATCAAAATGACAATGGTGATGACACCAGATAAAATCCGTTTGGCGATATACTTGCCCACGAGGCGTCCCCCTTTTGAAAAAAATATGAAGGCGAAAGCCGGTTTTGAGCGTTCATCAAAAACGCTCAGAATCATTCGCATCTCAAATCATATGGGATTATTATAAGGCGAAACTCTCAGGATTTCAATATGTTTTTCGCTGACTTCGAATTTTTTGAAGGATTTCATCTATAGAAATTCAAAAACAGAGTATTTTGGCGCTGCGTGTTGACAAAAACGGATAGTTTTGCTATGCTTAACACATATTCGGCCGCGCTTGCCTCGCGCAGGGGGTCGAAAGTAAACAAACAAGGGAGGATTTTAACATGAAGAAACTGCTTGCGCTGGCTCTTTGCGCCCTGACGCTGGTTTTCGCCTGCGCCGCCGCGATGGCGGACGCATCCATCACGTTCCAGATGGGCGGCGAACCGGAATGCATGGATCCGACGATCAACGACTATTCCTCCGGCTCCTACGCGCTGCAAAGCCTGTTCCGCGGCCTCTATAAATATGATGCGGACGGCGCGCTCGTTCCGGCGATGGCCGAGAGCTACGAGGTCTCCGAGGACGGCTGCACCTACACCTTCAAATTGAAGGAAGGGCTCAAGTGGAGCGACGGCAGCCCGCTGACCGCGCACGACTTCGAATATAGCTGGAAGCGCGTGCTCAACCCGGACGTGGGCAGCGAAACGGCCTACACGCTCTACAGCGTGATTAAGGACGGCTACGAGTGCTTTGTGAGCAAGACCGTCGCCGCGGACGATCTGCCGATCCGCGCGCTGGACGACACCACCTTTCAGGTGGAGCTGAAAGCCCCGGCCAGCTACTTCATCACCCTGACGGCCTCCACCGCGTTCATGCCGGTTTGCAAGGCGAACGTGGAGAAATACGGCGAGGATTGGTCGAGCAGCCCGGAAACCTACGTCTGCAACGGCCCGTTCATGCTGGCGGACATGAAGAAGGACGAGAGCTTCACCTTCGTCAAGAACCCGAACTACTACAACGCGGACGAAGTGAAGATCGACACCGTGAAGTACGTCTTCCTCAACGCGCCGGAGACGGTGCGGATGGCGTTTGACAACGGCGAGCTGGATATCGCCACCTCCGTCAACAGCGACGCGATGAAGGCCTACACCGGCACGGATAAGCTCGTCACCTCTGACCGCATCGGCTACCGCTACTATGAGTTCAACTGCTCCAAGGCGCCGTTCAACGATGCGCGCGTGCGCCGCGCGCTGACGCTGGCGCTGAACCGCAAGATCATCACCGAGGGAATCCTTCAGGATCCGACCCTGCCGCAGCTCTACGGCTGGGTGCCTTACGGCATCAAGGACGTTCTCGATCCGAGCAAGGATTGGCGCGACGTCGTCGGCAATGCGTTTGACGAGGACGTCGAGGCGGCGAAGGCGCTGCTGGCCGAGGCGGGCTATCCGAACGGCGAGGGCTTCCCGACCTTCTCCATCAAGTATACCCCGAGCACCGAGCTTGAGAACGTCGCGCAGGCGATGGCCGCGATGTGGAAGCAGTACCTCGGCCTGAACTGCGAAGTGACCGCCGTTGAGAGCGGCGTATACTGGGCGGACGAGGGCACCCGCGCGACGGGCGACTTCGAAATCGCCTACATGGGCTACACGCTGGATTACGCCGAGCCGAGCGCCGCGTTCACCGTGCTGGAGAACGCCGAAGGCAAGGCCAAGACCCGCTGGGATTGCCCGGCCTACCTCGAGCTTTGCCACAAGATGCGCAGCAGCATCTCCGACGAGGAGCGTGAGGAACTGTATAAGGAAGCCGAGGCGCTGCTGGCGCAGGAGTGCCCGGTCATGCCGATTTACAACTACGTCGCGACGGCGCTGGTCTCCGAGCGCGTGAAGGGCTTCACCCGTAACGCCAACGGCCACCCGAACTTCGAATACTGCACCATCGCGGAATAAGCGAAAAAGCCGATTGGGGCGCAGGGCAAAGGCTCTGCGCCCTTTATCACGCGCGGAATCATCAGACCACTTGGCAATCACGTACAGAAAAAACGCGGAATTTCGAACGAAAATACTTGAAAGCCCCATGCGATTGGACTATACTAAACATAGTTATTGCCTGAAAATTTACGTTTTGGAGGTTCACATGGGAAATAATGCAATCGTCGGTCAGAGCGGCGGCCCTACGTCTGTCATCAACGCAAGCCTTGCGGGCGTGTTTCAAGCCTGCGTGATGCGCGGCGCAAACCGCGTTTACGGCATGCTCAACGGCGTGGCGGGGCTGCTCGACGAGCGCGTGACCGATTTGACCGCGACGCTCGGCTCGTCCCTTGAAATCGAGCTGCTCAAGCGCACGCCGTCCTCGTATCTGGGGAGCTGCCGCTATAAGCTGCCGGATAGCCTGACGCACCCGGACGTGTATGAAAAGCTGTTCGCCATCCTCAAAAAGCTGGATATCGGCTACTTCTTCTACATCGGCGGCAACGACAGCATGGACACGATCTGCAAGCTGAGCGATTACGCCAAGCGCATCGGCAGCGACATCCGCTTCATGGGCGTGCCGAAGACCATCGACAACGACCTGATGCACACCGACCACACGCCGGGCTACGGCTCGGCGGCGAAGTATATCGGCGTGGTGATGAAGGAGATCATCCGGGATGCGACGGTATACGGCACGAACTACGTCACCATTGTGGAAATCATGGGGCGCAACGCGGGCTGGCTGACCGCGGCGGCGGCGCTGGCGCGCGGCGAGGACTGCGAGGGCGTGAACATGATCTGCCTGCCGGAAGTGCCGTTTGATATCGAGCATTTTATCGACAAGGTGGAGCGGATGCAGCGGGAGAGCAAATCCGTCGTCATCGCCGTCAGCGAGGGCGTGAAGCTGGCGGACGGGCGCTATGTCTGCGAGCTTTCCGACGACGCGCACTTTGTGGACGCATTCGGCCACAAGAGCCTGACCGGCACGGCGCGCTATCTGGCTAATCAGGTGGCGGGCAAGCTGAAAACCAAGACGCGGTCCATCGAGCTCTCCACGCTCCAGCGCTGCGCGGCGCACGTTTCCAGCCGGACGGACATCACCGAGGCCTATCAGGTCGGCGGCGCGGCGGCCAAGGCGGCGTTTGAGGGGCACACGGGCGAGATGGTCGCGCTTGAGCGCATTTCCAACGACCCGTATCAGTGCACGACGCGGCTGGTCGATATCCATCAGATCGCCAACTTCGAAAAGAAAGTGCCGCTGGAGTGGGTGAACAGCTATCGCACGGACATGGAACCGACGTTCCTGCAATATGCGCGGCCGCTGATTCAGGCGGAGCTGACCCCGGTGTATATCGACGGCCTGCCGAGACATATTTTTATGAAGTAAACAGAAGGACGGACTCCTTCAGTCAGCTTCGCTGACAGCTCCCTCGAAGAGGGAGCTTTTTTTGGAGCGTAAGAAGTAGTTATACAAGAAATAAGACCTTCCTCTTTGAGGAACGTTTGAAATCGGCGCCGCCTGTGGCGGAATCAGCCGATGAAAACGCCGAAGGTTGGCTGCCGAAGGCAGACGGAAGGAGAAACCCACACCACCGCGATTCAAAACGCCGTTTATTTCTTGTTAAAAAACCGATGAAACCCATCAAAAACGCTCAACATCGCTAGGCAAAGAAAGCCCCGTTCGCATAAAATAAAATAGAGAAAGGCCAACGGAAAAGGGCCGAACAAAGGAGGAAAGGCGTTATGCAAACGGGTCAAAAGGGGAAAGGAGGAATGCCCATGAATCAGAAGGGGCTGGCCGCTAAGTTGGTGAAGCTCAACCACATTACGCACAAAATCGTGCTGTTCATTGCGCAGGCTTCCATTTTGGCGATGGTCGCGATTGTGACGCTGACGGTTATTCTGCGCTACTGCTTTAATACGGGACTGTCGTGGGCGGAGGAAGTGCCGCGCCTGCTGGTGACGGTGTTCGCCTTTATCGCCTGCGCCATCGGCGTTCGCGATCACATGCATGTCGCGGTGAATGCGGTTTACAACAAATTCCCGGTCGGGGGCAAGGTGAGAAAGACGCTGGACGTACTGACGGACGTGGTGGTGCTGCTGTGCGGCCTGTTCATGCTCTACAGCGGCGGCGCGCGCACGATCAAGCTGTTCGGCCTGCCCGGCGTGCTGCCGATCACCGGCATTTCCACCGCGTGGCAGTATCTGCCGATCCCGGTGGCGGGTTTTGTGATGAGCTTTGACTCGATTCTCTTCCTGACGGGCATTATCTCCCGCGACGACCTGCTCTATTCCGAGCCGGAAGTGGATTTTACCGATGAAGCGGCCGTTGCCGCCATGACGAAGGAGGCGGAAAAGAAATGACGACCGCGACGTTGGCCGGTCTGGTTTTGATCGGCGGATTTGTGCTCCTGCTGCTGATGCGGGTGCCGATTTCCTTTGCGATGCTGCTTGCGACGCTGGGCAGCGCGCTGGTCACGGGCACGAACTTCTCCGTTCTCGTTCGGCAGATGGTGGACGGCGCGAACAACTTCTCGCTGCTCTCGATTCCGTTTTTCATCGTGATGGGCGAATTTATGAGCGCGGGCGGCATTTCCGAAAAGATTGTCGATCTGGCGAATCTGGCGGTCGGCCGCTTCCGCGGCGGTCTGGCCTACGTGAACGTGCTGGATTCGATGTTCTTCGGCGGTATCTCCGGTTCCGCCGTGGCGGACGTTTCCTCGCTGGGCACGATCGTCATCCCGATGATGGTCAAACAGGGCTATGACGAGGATTTCTCCGTCGGCCTGACGGTGACGACGGCCTGTCAGGGCGTGCTCATCCCGCCGAGCCACAACATGGTCATCTACGCCTTGGCGGCGGGCGGCGTTTCCATCGGCACGCTGTTCATGGCGGGGCTGCTGCCGGGCATCGCGCTGGGCTGCGGCATGATTATCATGTGCATGATGATGGCCAAGCGCTATAACTTCCCCAAGGGCGAGGGCGTGGCCAAGGGCGAAGGCGTCAAGATTCTGCTGCGCGGCATCCTGCCGATGATGACGCTGATTATCATCATGGTCGGCACGGGCGCGGGCGTGTTCACGGCGACGGAGGCCTCCGCCATCGCGTGTGTGTACACGATGTTCCTGTCGATGGTGGTTTTCCGCTCGGTGAAGCTGCGCGACGTGGGCGGTATTCTCAAAAACAGCCTGAAAACGTTGGCCATCGTGATGACGCTGCTGGCGACGGCGAAGGCGTTCGCGTACATGATGACCGAACTGCGCATCCCCTCCGCGATTTCCAGCGGCCTGCTGAGCATCACGGATAACAAGTACATCCTGCTGCTGATTATCAACGTGATGCTGCTCCTGCTGGGCTGCTTCATGGATATGGCGCCGCTGATTACGATTATGACCCCGATTCTCGTGCCGGTCGTGACCAACCCGGCCATCGGCATGGACCCGGTGCACTTCGGCGTGGTGCTGATCTTCAACCTCGCCGTCGGCCTGTGCACCCCGCCGGTCGGCAGCGCGCTGTTCGTCGGCTGCGCCATCGGCAAGACCCCGATTGAGCGCACGGCGAGGAACATGCTGCCGCTGTACCTGACGATGGTGATCGTGCTGATGCTGGTGACCTACATCCCGGATATTTCGCTGCTCCTGCCGCGCTTGCTGATGGGCTACGGGGCATAACAAAAAACAGGAAATAATATCAAGAAACTGGAATGAAAATGTGCGAAATATAGTAATATTTCGGATGTTTATTGACAAAGACGCGCACGGACGTGTATAATGATGGCAATCTGATACGAAAATGAACGGCGATTTTTGAACGCTGGGGTACGCATCTATCCGCACGGGGCGAAAAAGTGCGGTGGAGAATAAACAAAATGGAGGAATATCCACGATGAAAAGACTGCTTACTCTTGCTGTCGCAGCAGCGATGACCCTGTCCGTTGCCGCCGCGAGCGCCACGACGCTCAAGCTGAGCGAGGTTCACGCGGAAGGCTATCCGACCACGCTGGCGGATCAGGAATTTGCGCGTCTGATTGAAGAAAAGACCGAAGGCCGCATCAAGGTCGAGGTGTATTCCGGCGGCCAGCTCTACGGCGAGGAGACCGGCTCCATCGAGGCGCTCCAGCTTGGCGATATCGCGTTTGCGCGCGTGTCCGCTTCTCCGGTGGCCAGCTATGTGCCGGCGCTGAACGCGATTCAGATGCCGTATCTGTATAAGAACGCCGACCACATGTGGGCGGTGCTCGACGGCGAGATCGGCCAGGACATGCTGGCGCAGATCGAGGCTTCCGGCTCCGGCCTGGTCGGCCTGTGCTGGTATGACGCCGGCGCGCGCAGCTACTACACCACCAAGAAGGTCGCTTCCGTCGCCGACATGAAGGGTCTCAAGATCCGCATGCAGAACAACGCCATGATGGTTGACATGACCAACGTGCTGGGCGGCACCGGCGTGACCGGCATCGGCCCGAACGAGGTTTACTCCGCCATCAAGCAGGGCACCATCGACGGCGCTGAGAACAACTGGCCGACCTACCAGAACATGGGCGACTACGAGGCCGCGACCTTCTACGTGCTCGACGAGCACACCCGCGTGCCGGAAATCCTGCTCGCCTCTGCTGAGGTGCTGAGCAGCCTCGACCCGGCGGACGTTGAGATCATCAAGCAGTGCGCGATCGAGACCGAAGCCTATGAGAAGGCGAAGTGGGCCGAGAAGGAAGAATCCTCTGAGAAGATCGTCCGCGAGGCGGGCTGCACCATCGTCGATCTGACGCCGGAAGCCTACGCCGAGTTCCAGGCCGCGATGACCAACCCGAGCGACGCGCTCGGCGGCCAGAGCCTCTACGAGAAGTACGGTGCGAAGTATCAGGACGTCATCGACGCGATCACCAAGGTCGGCGAGGCGTACTAATCTCTGAGCGATGCACTCTGGGGGACGACCCTTCGGGTCGCCCCTCTTTTTTACAAAGCCATCTTAACGAAATCGAAACATTGAGTTAAAAAAACAGAATGTGAGCTTTACGATTTCTGAACAGAAGGTTCTGAATTCGGAGGATGAATATGAAAAACGTTCAGGATGCGCTGCGCAAGGTGCTTGTGCCGCTGAATCACTTTGTCCATCGGATTGTGCTGCTGATTGCGCAGATTTCCATGATGGCGATGGTCGCGATCGTCACGCTGACGGTCGTGCTTCGTTACTGCTTCAACACCGGCCTGTCGTGGGCGGAGGAAGTGCCGCGCCTGCTGGTGACGCTGTTCGCCTTTATCGCCTGCGCCATCGGCGTGCGCGACCACCTGCATGTGGCCGTCAACGCGGTGTACAACCAGCTCCCGGTCGGCGGCAAGGCGCGCAAGGCGCTGGACGTGCTGACGGACGTGGTGGTGCTGCTGTGCGGCCTGTTCATGCTCTACACCGGCGGCGCGCGCACGATGAAGCTCTTCAGCATGCCGGGCGCGCTGCCCATCACCGGCATTTCCACCGCGTGGCAGTATCTGCCGATCCCGATTGCGGGCTTTGTGATCACGTTTGACTCGCTCCTCTTCCTGACGGGCATCGTCAGCCGCGACGACCTGCTCTATTCCGAAAAGGAAATCGACTACACCGACGTGGCTGCGCTCAAGGAAATGGAAAAGAAGGAGGCTGAACATAAATGACGACGGCAACCCTCGCCGCAATCGTGCTGATCGGCGGCTTTATCGCGCTGATGCTGATGCGTGTGCCGGTGTCCTTCGCGATGCTGCTCTCCACGCTGGGCTGCGCGCTGGTCACGGGCACGAATCTCTCCGTGCTTGTCCGCCAGATGGTGGACGGCGTGAACAACTTTTCGCTGCTCTCCATCCCGTTCTTTATCCTGATGGGTGAAATCATGGGCGCGGGCGGCATTTCCGACAAGATCATTGATCTGGCGAACCTCGCCGTCGGCCGTTTCCACGGCGGTCTGGCTTACGTCAACTGCCTCAGCTCCATGTTTTTCGGCGGCATTTCCGGCTCTGCCGTGGCGGACGTGTCCTCCCTCGGCTCCGTCGTCATCCCGATGATGGTCAAGCAGGGCTACACCGAGGATTTCTCCGTTGGCCTGACGGTCACGACGGCCTGTCAGGGCGTGCTCATTCCGCCGAGCCACAACATGGTCATCTACGCCTTGGCGGCGGGCGGCGGCGTTTCCATCGGCTCGCTGTTCATGGCGGGCGCGGTGCCGGGCATTGTGCTGGGCTGCGCGATGATGGCGCTGTGCTTCTTCATGGGCAAGAAGTATAACTTCCCCAAGGGCGTGGCCATCCCGAAGGAACAGCGTAAGAGCGTCATCCTGCGCGGTATTCTGCCGATGCTGACGCTGGTGATCATTCTGGTCGGCACGGGCATGGGCGTCTTCACCGCGACGGAATCCTCCGCAATCGCGGTGGTGTATACGATGTTCCTCGCGTATGTGGTCTTCCGCGACGCGAAGCTGCGCGACTTCGGCAAGGTGATTAAGAACGCGCTCAAGACGCTGGCCATCGTGATGACGCTGCTGGCGACGGCGAAGGCGTTCGCTTACATGATGACCGAGCTGCGCATCCCGGCGATGATTACCGCGGCGCTGCTGAGCATCACGAGCAACAAGTATGTGCTGATGCTCATCGTCAACATTCTGCTGCTGCTGCTGGGCTGCTTTATGGACATGGCGCCGCTGATTACGATTATGACGCCGATCCTCCTGCCGGTCGTGACCAACCCAGCCATCGGCATGGACCCGGTGCACTTCGGCGTGGTGATGATCTTCAACCTCGCCGTCGGCCTGTGCACCCCGCCGGTGGGCAGCGCGCTGTTCGTCGGCTGCGCCATCGGCAAGACCCCGATTGAGCGCACCAGCAAGAACATGCTGCCGCTCTACGCGGTGATGGTGACGGTGCTGCTGCTGGTCACCTATATCCCGGAAATTTCCCTCTGGCTGCCGCGCATGACGGGCTACGCGGGTTAATACTAATTCTTGTTAAAATGGCTTAATCCGCGCACCATCTTTTTCGCTCTGACTTTGCCTCGTTCCGTTCAACGTACCTCCAGTACGCCTCACTTCACTTGGCTTCGTCAGAACAAAAAATCTGATGCGCTCTGTTAAGCATTTTAACTGCGAATTAGTATAAAACAAAGGCGCTTTCCTCCCCGAGCGGGAAGAAAGCGCCTTTATTTTGCGAAAAAGCGGCCGCGCGCGAATCGCCGTCAAAAAAATTCAGAAAAAATTTTCGGCCGCGCGAAACTTTTTGGCCGTTTCATACGTCTAATAGAATAGAGGCGGTCAACGGATGAAATTCGTGCGCTTCTTCGGCTTTTCCATTTCGGGCGGAAGCAGCCCGTTTTCGCGCGCAAGGGCAAAGGCGCGGATCATATACGCCATATTTCTCCCCAACATGCGCATGATCTGCAAGCCTTCCTCGTCCTTGAGAACGTCCTCCGGCGTGTTTCCGTGCACCATCGGCCAATACTGGCTGGGCGCAATCGGCATGCCGCAGATGGTGAAGTATTTGGAAAGCTGATCGAGCGTGGACGTCGTGCCCGCGCGGCGCGCGCTGCAAACCGCCGCGCCGACCTTCGTGCGAAGCTGGCTGCCGCCGGCGTAGAACATGCGATCCAGAAAAGAGGTGATGCTGCCGCCCGCGGCCGCGTAATGAACCGGCGAGCCGACCACCAGACCGTCGCAAGCCTGCATTCGATCCAGCGCGGCGTTGACCAGATCATCTTCGAAGACGCAGCGGCGCCTGCCGTTTTGGGCGCAGCCGCCGCAGCCGATGCAGCCGCGAACCGCCCGGTTGCCGATCCACAGCGTTTCCGTTTCGACGCCGCTCTCCTCGAGCGCGCGGGCGACCTCGCGGAGCGCGGTGTAGGTGCAGCCGTGTTCGTTGGGGCTGCCGTTGAGCAGAAGAACCTTCATGCACATTCCTCCCGATGTTTTTTTCCATTATACATCCCTGCAAATCAGGCCGCAAGAGGCAGCGAACAGCAAATGTTTTGCAAATTTAAGGGATATGGCTTGAAGGCGAGCGCCAAATCTTGTATAATATTCTCGAAACCAATCAAATGATTCGAGGAGGATATTTGGATATGGGTGCTACGCTTTTGATTATGGCGGCCGGTATGGGTTCCCGCTACGGCGGCAACAAGCAGGTGGACGGTCTCGGCCCGAATGGCGAAATCCTGATGGAGTATTCCATCTATGACGCGATTCGCGCAGGCTTTGACAAGGTTGTCTTTGTCATCAAGCCGGGCATGAAGGAGACGCTGGCTGCCATCTGCGGCGACCGCATCGCCAAGAAGGTGAAGGTGGATTACGCATTCCAGGATTTCTCCAGCGTTCCTTCCTTCTATCATATTCCCGAGGAGCGCACCAAGCCGTTCGGCACGGTGCACGCGGTGCTCGTGGCGCGCGACTACATCGATCAGCCGTTTGCCGTCATCAACGCGGATGACTACTACGGCGTGTCCGCGTTCAGCACGATCTATGAAAAATTGCAGACGCTGGCGCCCGAGGGCGAGGCGACCATGGTGGGCTATCAGCTCCAAAACACCGTTTCCAAAAACGGCACGGTGTCCCGCGGCGTGTGCCACGCCGTGAACGGCAACCTCGACAAGGTTGTGGAGACGCTCAAGATCAAGCTCTGTGAAAACGGCGAGATCCGCGACATCGGCGCGGGCGAGCCGGGCGAGCTGCTGGATCCCCTCGCGCCGGTCAGCATGAACTTCTGGGGCTTCACCCCGTGGATTTTCGGCAAGCTGGAGGAATATTTCGCGACGTTCCTCAAGGGGCTTGCGCCGGATGCGATCAAGGCCGAGTGCCTGCTGCCGGTGTTTGTGGACGAGCTGATGCACGAGGGCGAACTGACTGTGCCGATGCTCACGACCGACGCCGTGTGGTTTGGCGTGACCTATAAAGAGGACAAGCCGTTTGTGCAGGCGGAGCTCCGCAAGCTGCACGAAAGCGGCGTGTATCCGGCTTCGCTTCACGAGTAATCAGCGAACATGGAAAATCCCGTGCGGTCACCGAAAGGCATCGCATGGGATTTTTGTTTGACAGGGAAAGAGCATGAAATTCAATCTGACCAAGGAAGAGATGCACGACCATCTCAAGGTGAAAAAAGCCGCCCTGATATCCATCGCCATCAACGTGCTGGAGATTGTCGCCGGAATCGTGATGCTGACGCTCGTGCGGCGGATGCTGATCGGCGGGGTGGAGGAGAGCATCGTGCGGATGGTGTCGCTGCTGTGCTTCACCATCGTCGGCTGGGGCGCGCTGACGGATATCGGCGCGTCTCTGACCAGCCTGCGCATGGTGCGCCGCACGCAGGAGCTGGAGGAAGCGTATTCGCAGCTCGAAGACCTCAACCGAGAGATGCGCGCCCAGCGGCACGACTTTATGAATCACATTCAGGTGGTCTACAGCCTGATTGAGATGAACGAGCCGGGCGAGGCGATGACCTATATGGACAAGCTCTACGGCGATATGCAGCGCGTCAGCCGCATGATGCGCACGGCCTGCCCGGCGGTCAACGCGCTCATTCAGGCGAAGGTGGTCGAGGCGGGACAGCGCGGCGCGGAGCTGAAGCTCTCCATCGCGGCGAAGTGGGACGACCCGCTGATGCCCGCGTGGGAAATCTGCCGCGTGCTGGCCAACCTGATCGACAACGCGCTGGACGCGGCGACGAGCGCCCAACTGCCCGAGGGCGAGAAGCCGACGGTCGAGCTGGTTTTGGGCGAGGATCTGCGCAGTTGGTTCTTCTCCGTGCGCAACAACGGGCCGGCCATCCCGGAAAAGCAGCGCGCCAGGATCTTCGAGCCGGGCTTCACCACCAAGCGGACAGGGCAGGGCATGGGTCTTTTCATTGTCAATCAGACGGTTACGGAGCTGGGCGGGCGGATCACGGTGGATTCCCGCGACGGGGACACGGTGTTCTCCGGCTTTGTGCCGCGCAAGCGATTGAAGCTGGGCGGCGGCGAAACGGCGCAGTCGGACGAAAATATCGATATTTATGAAGAAAACGCGAAAAAGGATGACAATTCCATAAACAAATCGGACGCAAACAGTTGACAAATTAACAAAATTGTAATAAAATTGTCTCGTAATGTAAGAAAGGGATGGGTGTATCTGGTTGGGGGAAGACCCGATCCCAAAAAACTTGGCCCCAAATCGGGGCTTGAAAGAGGGGATATCATCATGACAAACGGCAGGATCAACAAACGCTCGGCGCTGCTGGCGATCCTGTGTGTGCTGGTGATGGTCTTTGCCGTGCCTGTGGCGAGCGCCGCAAGTTACAGCAAGGTCTACGGCCAGACACAGGACAAGGTTCGCGTGCGCGAAAGCGCATCGACCAACGCGACGATTATTGATAACATCGTGAAGGATGCGTGCATCTACATCACGTCTTCCAAGGTGAGCGGATCGAACACGTTCGTTCAGGTCAAATACCGCGCCAGCGACGGTTCTACCGCGACGGGCTGGGTCTGCCAGAGCGACGGACGCAACACCTACGTGAAGGTGCTCTCCACCGATCAGGCCAAGTCGAAGTTCAAGGTGAGCAGCGGCAATTTGCCCAGCAAGGCGGTCGGCACGTTCACCGCGGCGGAGCGCAAGGCCAGCGCCGCCAATTCGGATACGACCTATATCCGCGAAAATTCCAGCGGCGCGACGGTCAGCAAGGTGCAGACCGAGCTGAAGGCGCTGGGCTATTACTACGGCCAGATCACCGGCAACGCGGGTCCGAAGACCGTGGCGGCCATCAAGAGCTTTCAGGGCAAGAACGGCCTGACGGCGGACGGCATTGCCGGCCCGCAGACCATCGCGAAGATTGACGCGGCCTACGAGGCGAAGGGCGGCAGCTCTTCCGGCTCGGGTTCCTCCGCAAGCGGCCTCAAGCTCAATTCCAAGGGCACGGATGTTCGCAACCTCCAGCAGGATCTGACGACGCTGGGCTATTACTGGGCGGAGATCACCGGCAATTTCGGCGCGAAGACCGAGACGGCCGTGAAGCGCTTCCAGGAGGAAAACGGCCTGACGGCGGACGGCGTTGCGGGCACCAAGACCCTGAACGCCATCGCGGCGGCGGTTGCCCGCAAGGGCGGCACGCCCGCTTCCGGCGGCAGCGCGGGCACGACGCTCAAGCTGAACAGCCAGGGCACGAAGGTCAGCCAGCTTCAGACGGATTTGAAGCAGCTCGGCTATTACTATGCGGAAATCACCGGCAACTTCGGCGCGAAGACCGAGGCGGCCGTGAAGGCCTTCCAGAAGGCGAAGGGCCTGACGGCGGACGGCGTCGCGGGCACGAAGACGCTCAACGCGATTGCGGCGGCGGTTGACAAGGCGGGCGGCTCGTCGAGCGGCTCCAGCAGCACGAACATGAAGCTCGGCTCGACCGGCGCGGCCGTCAGCGCGCTCCAGCAGAATCTGACGACGCTGGGCTACTACTACGGCGACGTGACCGGCCACTACGGCAACCTGACGCAGCAGGCCGTCAAGAAATTCCAGAAGGCGAAGGGCTTGACGCAGGACGGCGTGGCCAGCACGGCGACGCTGAACGCGATCACCAGCGCGCTCAAGAACGCGGGCGTGGACGTCGGCCCCGGCACCGTGGCGACGACCCTGCGCGAGGGCGACAAGGGCACGGCCGTCACCGAGCTGCAGACGATGCTCAAAAAGCTGAATTATTACTACGGCTCGGTCACCGGCAGCTTCGGCAGCCTGACCAAGCAGGCGGTTCGCAAGTTCCAAGACGACAACAAGCTGACGGTGGACGGCGTTGCGGGTCCGGCGACGATCAACAAGCTGCGCACCCTCACCGGCGGCAGCGCGGACAGCGGCTCCAGCAGCGGCTCGACCGTGACGACCGACAAATCCTACGGACGCACGACGAAGGACAACGTGTATCTGCGTTCTTCCTACTCCACCACGTCCAGCGCGAAGGCGAGCCTGCAAAAGGGTCAGAAGTTCCGTATTTCCAAGGTTTACACCGTCAGCGGCGTGAAGTGGTATTACGTGACCGTGACCGTGGGCGGCTACACCTATAAGGGCTACATCCGCGGCGACATGATGGAAAACATCACCGCGGCTGACTTTGGCGATGATTCCAACTCCGGCGAGCAGGAAACCATCGGCATGATCAAGGTGACGGGCAACAACGTCTCCCTGCGCTATCAGCCGAGCACCAGCGCGAACCGCGTGGGCACGGCCAACATCGGCGATTGCTTCTACTACGTCGATACGGTGAACGGCTGGTTCCAGACCAAGGCCGGTTACTGGATCACCAAGGATTACGCCAAGGTGATGACCGACGCTGAGGTTGAGGCGTATATCAAGAACAACGGCGGCAGCGGCAGCACGGGCAGCAACTACACCATCGGCTCTACCGGCTCGACGGTCACCTACATCCAGACCGCGCTGACGGCGCTGGAGTATTACAACAGACAGATCACCGGCCACTACGGCAGGTACACGAAGGACGCGGTGCGCGCGTTCCAGCGCGACCACAACCTGACGGCGGATGGCGTTTGCGGCGCGACGACGCTCGCGGCGATTCAGAAGGCATATTCCGGTTCGAGCAGCGCGACCACGACGTATAACGCGACGGTCTACAAGCTCGATTGGAGCTATATGAAGTCCAATGCGACGGCGCTGGGCATCGCCAGAGGCGCATCCATCAAGCTGACGGATCTGACCACCGGCAAGTCGCTGAACATCCACGTTCAGTCCACCGGCAACCACATCGACGCCGAGCCGCTGACTTCTGCGGATACGACGACGCTGTGCGAAATCTACGGTGTATCCACGCCGAACGCCATCAGCTACAAGCGCCGCCCGATGATGATTACGACGAGCGCGGGTCAGTTCCTCTGCTCGATCTACGGTCAGCCGCACGGCGCGCAGGATATCACCAACAACGGCTATGAAGGCCAGTTCTGCCTGCACTTCGTCAATTCCAAGACGCACGGCACGAACCGCGTGGATGGAGATCATCAGAACGCGATCAACACGGCGGAAACGCTGGTGAAGGCCATCAAGGTGAACGGCGTGAATGTGGTCGTTCAGACGACGTTCAAGTAAGCCGAATAACGAAGCCCCCCCAATCCCCTCTTTTGCAGGAGCGGCGCTGAAAATGCGCCGCTCCTGTCGGTTTTTGGGGGCTTGACAAGCCTTGTTTTTCTGACTATAATAAACCCGATATGCAAAGGCGATGACGTGCAAAGAGCCGAAGCGAATCATGCGGAAAGCGAGCCGGGGAGGGTGCAAGCCCGGTGCGCAGGCGATTCGGCAGCCCTGCAACGAGTTCCCGGCGAGGAGCCGGGCGTTTGACCCGCGTTACGGGTTGCAAGAGGGCGCGCTTGCCCGTTTGGGTGCACGTCAACCGGAGTGGTACCGCGAATCAACGTCTGTTCGTCCCCGGACGGCAGGCGTTTTCATTTACCCAAAAAACGGGTATCACCTGAAATAAAGGAGAGAAACAACCATGAAGAAGATGACTTCCGGCGAATTGCGCAGCATGTGGCTCAATTTCTTCAAGAGCAAGGGTCATGCCGTGATTCCCAGCGCCTCCGTGATTCCGGAGAACGACCCGACCGTTCTGTTCACCACCGCGGGCATGCATCCGCTCGTCCCGTATCTGCTGGGCAGCAAGCACCCGGCCGGCACCCGCCTGACCGACGTGCAGAAGTGCATCCGCACCGGCGATATCGACGAGGTGGGCGACGCGTCCCACCTGACGTTCTTCGAGATGCTGGGCAACTGGTCGCTGGGCGATTATTTCAAGAAGGAAATGATCGCCTGGAGCTGGGAGTTCCTGACCAGCCCGGAGTACCTCGGCCTTGACAAGGACAAGCTGGCGTTCACCGTCTTCGAGGGCGAGGGCGACATCCCGCGCGACGAGGAAGCCGCCAACTATTGGATGGAAAACGGCGTGAAGAAGGAGAATATCTATTTCCTCCCGCGCGAGCATAACTGGTGGGGCCCGGCGGGTCAGACCGGCCCCTGCGGCCCGGACACCGAGATGTTCATCATCAAGGATCAGCCGCCGTGCGGCCCGAACTGCTCCCCGGCGTGCTCCTGCGGCCGCTTCCTGGAGATTTGGAACGACGTGTTCATGCAGTATAACAAGACCGCCGACGGCCAGTATGTGCCGATGGCGAAGAAGAACGTCGATACCGGCATGGGTCTGGAGCGCACGGTCTGCACCCTCAACGGCTGCAAGACGGTCTACGAGACGGACGCTTTCACCGGCATCATCGCCAAGATTTCCGAGCTGTCCGGCAAGCACTATGACGACGACGAGGCGACGACCCGCGCGTTCCGCATCGTGGCCGACCATCTGCGCACCTCGACCTTCATCATGGGCGACCCGCACGGCGTCAGCCCGAGCAACGTCGATCAGGGCTATGTGCTGCGCCGCCTGATCCGCCGCGCCGTGCGCTTTGGCATGGAGCTGGGCATGCAGGAGGGCTTCACCGCCGAGATCGGCAAGGTGGTCATCGACCAGTATGCCGAGGTCTATCCGGAACTCAAGCAGAACGAGGCGTTCGTGCTGGAGCAGTTCAAGCTGGAGGAGACCCGCTTTGCCCGCACGCTGCGCCAGGGCGAGCGCGAGTTCGAGAAGGCCATTTCCCGCATGGGCGACAGCAAGGTCATCGACGGCATGGTGGCCTTCAACCTGTACGCGACCTACGGCTTCCCGATTGAGATGACCCGCGAGCTGGCGAGGGAGCACGGCCTGACCGTGGACGAGGCGGGCTTTGAAAAGCACTTCGCCGAGCACCAGAAGAGCAGCCACGCGGGCGCTGAGCAGCGCTTCAAGGGCGGTCTGGCGGATAGCAGCGCCCAGAGCGCGCGCCTGCATACCGCGACCCACCTGCTCCACGCGGCGCTGCGCCGTGTGCTGGGCGACGAGGTCGCGCAGAAGGGCTCCAACATCACGCCGGAGCGCCTGCGTTTCGACTTCTCCTTTGGCCGCAAGGTGACCAAGGACGAGCTGGCGCAGGTGGAGGCGCTGGTCAACGAGTGGATCAAGGCGGATGTGCCGGTTGTGATGACCGAAACGACCGTCGAGGACGCGAAGAAGGAAGGCGCGATCGGCCTGTTCGAGAGCAAGTACGGCGAGCGCGTCCGCATGTACACCATGGGCGAGTATTCCAAGGAAATCTGCGGCGGCCCGCACGCGAGCCATACCGGCGAGCTGGTCAGCTTTAAGATTCAGAAGGAAGAATCCTCCTCCGCCGGCGTGCGCCGCATCAAGGCGGTCATCGGTGCGAAGCCGGAAGACTGAGCGGCCTGAACGCCCTTCGCTGCAAGGCGGGCTTGATTTCCGTATATAAGCCAAACGGCGCTTTCCCGAGCAAAATCGGGAAAGCGCCGTTTTAGAATTTGGCATGAAACGAAAGGCACAGGAAACGCAGGTTCCCGCTTATACCTTTTCAAACGCGATTCGTTCCGCGCCGCTGGCGATGTGAATGACGCCGCAGCGGGTGAAGCCGTTTTTCAAAATGACGTGCTGCATGATCGCGTTGTCGCGGTGGGTGTCGATGCGCAGGTGAGGGGTCGTCTGTTCGCAATAGGCGACGATCCGGCTGAGCAGGCCGTGAATCTGCCCGTCGCTGGCGACGGCGTGAATCGTGCCATAGGGCGCATCGGAAAGCCACGCGCCCTGCTCGATGACGCGATAGGTCGGGTCTTCACCGAGGATGAACGCGAACACGCCGTGGATTTCGCCTTCCTCGCGCAGGACGTACAATTCGCGGGCGGCGATGTGCGCGGTGATTTCCGCCTCGGTCGGGCGGGTTTGACCCCATTGGTTGGGGTTGCCGTTTTGCGCCATGAAGGCGCGGGCGTGGGCGTAAAGGGCGAGAATCCGCGGCAGATCGGCGGCGGTGGCAAGTGTAATCATGGCAAAACGCTCCTTGTGCAATATGGCTTCTATGATAAGCGAGAAACGGCAAAACGTCAACGCTCAGAACCATAAAATCGGGCGGGGAAAAGGGAATTACGGCGCGGCACAGGAAAAGCCGAACGTCCGCCCCGCTTCGGCGCACGCGGCGCGGTTGAGATGCATCATATAGACGCGGCCGCGCTTCTCCGCGGGGACGACCTGCGCAATCTGCCCGATGGGCAGGTGGATGTTGCCGGGGTAATCCGCGTCCGTGGAATCCATGTAGGCGCGTTCGAAATCCGGATGCGATTGGATAAACGCGGCGAGCGTTTCCGTCGTACAGGTATCCGACGAAAAGAACACGCCGCCGTTTTCGGTCTCAAAGATGAAGGAAAAGCAGCGCATCCCGTCGGAATGGCGGGTTGGCACATAGCGGAAGGATCGGAACGACGAGAAGCCCAAAGCGCCGCCGTCCTCCACAGGGGTGAAGGAGCTCTCCTGCACGCCGAACAGGCGAAGAAGCGTCGCGACGTCCGCGCGATAGGCCGCGTCCTCCGGGAGAACCAGTTTGGGGATGATGTGCAGCATATAGAAGCAGTAATGGCAGAGCGAACCGAGCGAACCGCAGTGGTCGCTGTGCAGATGCGAAAGGGCGACGGTGATATCCGTCACGCCGGAAAGCGCGCCGCGCCGCAGAAGATCGGCAAAGACGCTTTCGCCGCAGTCGAGCAGCAGCAGACGGCTGCCCTCGCGGAGATAGGCCGACGTGTTGCCTGCCTCGACGTAAAAGGCCGCGCCGTGCCCCAGAAAATGAAGCTCCATGAAATCAGCCTCCGATGATTGAAGAATAGACCCATGATACCCCGGCGCGGCGGAAATGTCAAATGACAAATGAATGTAAAAAAACACGAACAAAGCGCGAAAAAAAGAAATCAAAATACGGGAGTCCGATTGATTTTGCAGGCGCGATTCGGTATAATAAAGCACAGGTTTGAAACCACAACCGAACAGAAAAAGGAGCAATCGGATTATGAAGAAGATTTGTCTGCTGCTGACCTTTGTTTTCGTCATGCTGCTGGGCGTTTCCGCGCTGGCGGACATGGATGTGAAGGAGCTGACCGTTCAGTTCGTGCCGACCAACACCGAAACCGCTGATGCGACGACCGCGGAGTTTTCCGCGTACATGACCGAGCTGATGGGCGTTCCGGTGAAGATGACCGTCGCGACCAGCTACAACGCCATCGTCGAGGCCATGGAATCCGGCACGGTGGACGTGGGCATCATGCCGCCGGCGACCTATGCGCAGGCGCGCGAGATGGGCGTGGCGAAGGCCATCCTTTCCACGACGCTCAACGATTACGACGAAAACGAGCAGCTGATGCCGGGCGTGCCGGTTGGCAGCTTCAAGGCTGAGGTGCTCGTGCGCGCCGATTCCGGCATCACCGGCTATGAGGGTCTGGCGGGCAAGACGATTGCCTACCTCGGCGCTTCCAGCGCTTCCGGCTACATCTACCCGGTCGCCGAGATGAAGATGGCGGGCATTGACACCGATTCCTGCACGTGGGTGAACATCACCTCGATCCCGAGCGCGATTCTGGCCGTCATCAACGGTCAGGTGGACGCCTGCTTTGTGTTCGAGGGCGCGCGTTTCGTGTTCTCCAGCGCCGTGCTGGATGAGAACGGTAATCCGTATGATCTGTACAGCCTGCTCTCCGTCGCAAAGCTCTCCGACGGCGATATCCCCAACGACGCGATTGCGGTCAACACCCGCCTTTCCGATAACGACGCGCAGAGCGTGAAGGAAGCGTTCCTCAAGATGGCTTCCGACGAAAAGGGCCTTGAGATCATGGGCGCGTGGAACCACAGCGGCTATATCGAGGCGAACGAGGCCGATTACGATACCATCGCGCAGTACATTGAGCTGGCGACGGAGTAACCGCAAATTGAAAACGGCATAAAGAAGGGGGTATTCTTTCCTCTGAACGGGGAAGGAATACCGCTTTCTGCTGTTTGAGAAAAAGCGCCGAACAACGAAAAACACCAATCGGAAGCGAGTGGAAAACAACATGATTACGTTTGACCATGTATCTAAAACCTATCCAAACGGCGTGAAGGGCCTCGTCGATATCAATCTGACGATTCCGGATGGGGAATACGTCTCCATCATCGGTCTGTCTGGCGCGGGCAAGAGCACGCTGCTGCGCGCCATCAACCGTTTGAACGACGTGACCGAGGGCGTCGTCTCGATTGACGGGCAATCGATTACCGGAGCGAATAAGCGCGAATTAAAGCGGATTCGCCGTAAGATTGGTTTGATCTCCCAGCAGTTCAATCTGGTCAAGCGCCTGACCGTCCAGAAGAATGTGCTTTCCGGCAAGCTGGGGTATTATTCCACCTTCAAGAGCGTGTTCGGCCTGTTCTCAAGAGAGGATTATGCCCTTTGCCGGAGCGTGCTGGAAAAGGTGAATCTGGCGGACAAGGCGCACGATCGCTGCGACAACCTTTCCGGCGGCCAGCAGCAGCGCGTCTCGATTGCCAGAACGCTGTTTCAGGAGGCCAATATCATTTTGGCTGACGAGCCGGTGGCCTCGCTCGATCCGGTGACGTCGCAGGAAATCCTCACGGAGCTGAAGACCATCAACCGCACGATGGGCAAGACGGTCGTGGTCAACATTCATTCCATCTCGCTGGCGCGGCAGTTCTCCGACCGCATTATCGCCTTACAGGATGGCAGGCTTGTCTTTGACGGCACGCCGGCGGAACTGACCGACGACGTGCTGCGCATGGTCTACAAGGGGGATTCGTTCCTCAAGGAAGAGGCGCGCCATGAAAATTAAAGATACCGTTCATTTTGAGTGGTACAAGCATCTGTTCATCGCCCTGCTTCTGCTGGCGTTTTTGTATGCGAGCGTCGTCAGCACGGATGCGAATTTTGAGCAGTTGGCCGGAAACATCGGTCAGGTGGGCGTATTCCTCAAAAAGCTGGCCAATCCACAGTTTTCCTATCTGCCCAAGCTGGTCGATCCGATGGTCAAGACGCTCAAGATGTCTGCGCTGGGCACCGCGCTGGGGATTCTGCTGGCGATTCCGTTTGCGTTTCTGGCGACGACCGTGGTGACGGACAACCGGATAATCACCGGCGTGTGCCGTTTCTTTCTGAACGTCATCCGCACGATTCCGAATCTGCTGCTTGCATCCCTGCTGGTGGCGATTGTGGGCATCGGCGAGGCGACGGGCGTGCTGACGATTGCGATTTTCACGTTCGGCATGGCGTCGCAGCTGATTTTTGAGTCCATTGAGACCATCGACCTAAGCCCGGTCGAGGCCGCGACGGCGGTTGGCGCCAACAAGCTCAAGGTTGCGGTTTGGGCGATCTGGCCGCAGATCACATCCAGCGTGGTCAGCTACACGTTTTATGCGTTTGAGCTGAATGTGCGCGCCTCCACGGTGCTGGGGTATGTCGGCGCGGGAGGCATCGGCGTGAAGCTCAACGAGGCGCTGGGGCTGTTCAAATACGAGCGGGTGTCGATCATCATCCTGTTTATTTTTGCGGTGGTTGTGTTGGTCGATGCGCTTTCCGAAGCGATTCGCAGGAGGCTGAAATGAAGATGAGGCTTTCTGATTCGTTCAAAAAATGGGCGATTGTCGTCGCGACGATCGCGCTGCTGGTTTGGTGCGCGGCGGATATCGACTGGAGCACGCTGAATTATTTTTCGTGGGGCACGTTCAGGGCGACAATCGCCAACCTCTGCAAGCCGGATTTCGCCGCGTTTTATACCGGGAGCTCAGAGGATATCTTCCACCTGATGCTGCTGACGGTGGGCATCGGTTTCTTTGGCACGACCATCGGCATGGTTCTGGCCGTTCCGTTTACGCTTCTGGCTTCCCGCAACCTGTGGAAAAACCCGGTCGTGCCGCGCGTGGGCAAATTTGTGCTCGACGTGCTGCGCGCGTTTCCGGAGCTGGTGTATGCGATCATTTTCATCAAGGTGGTCGGGCCGGGCGCGTTCGCGGGCGTACTGGCCATCGGCGTACACCAGATCGGCATGTTGGGCAAGCTCTTCACCGAGGAGATGGAGCGCATGGATGAAACGCCGGTGGAAGCCTGCCACGCGGTCGGCGCGAACGGGGTGCAGACGATGTTTTATGCCCGTCTGCCGCAGCTCATGCCGATTTACGCCTCGCTGGTGCTCAACCACTTCGAAATCGCGGTGCGCAGCGCTTCGACGCTCGGCCTTGTCGGCGCGGGCGGCATCGGCGCGACGCTGATCTTCGCGATTCAGGCCTGCCGCTGGTCGCGCGTGGGCATCATTCTGCTGACGGTCATCGCAACAGTTTTCTTGCTGGATATGCTGACCGGCTGGGTGAGAAAGAAACTCCGATAAGGAAATGAACCGAATATCCGCGCCGACTACGCTGAAAAACGCCGTCGGCGCGCGTTTTTTGGCGCGCAAAAAAGGATTTTTTCGATTTCAAAGCGAACATTATATCTGTTGCCCCTTTTTGGGCGTATATTTCACGATGAAGCGAGGAAGAAAAATGGTAACTCGTTCAGACAGACTGGATCATGTCCATTCCGATATCCGCGGCCCGCTGTATCAGGAGGCGCTGCGCATGGAATCCGAGGGCATCAACGTCCTCAAGCTCAATACGGGCAACCCCGGCCGGTTCGGCTTCAAGCTGCCCAACAGCGTGCGTCAGGCGCTGGCGCTGCATATCGACGAGGCCGTTCCGTATTGCGACGTGCGCGGCATGGCGGCGGCGCGAAACGTCATCTGCACCTATCACATCGGGCGCGGGCTGCAGGGCATCATGCCCAACGACGTGTTCATCTGCAACGGCGTGAGCGAGGCGGCGAGCATGCTGCTCAACGCGCTGATCGGCACGGGCGACGAGATCCTGCTGCCGTCGCCATGCTACTCCCTGTGGAGCAACAACGCCTACCTGTGCGGCGGCAAGCCGGTCTTCTATCGCTGCGACCCGGCGAACGAATGGAACCCGGATATCGAGGATATCCAGAGCAAAATCACCGACCGCACCAAGGCGATTCTGGTCATCAACCCGAACAACCCGACCGGCGCGGTTTACGGCAAAGAGGTGCTGCTGGCGATTGCGGAAATCGCGCGTCAGCATCATCTGGTGATCCTGGCGGATGAAATCTACGACCGTCTGGTGATGGACGGCCTGCGCCACGAATCCATCGGCGCGCTCGCGCCCGACCTGCCCTGCGTGACGTTCAACGGCCTTTCCAAGAGCCACATTGTCTGCGGCTTCCGCTGCGGCTGGATGGTGTTCTCCGGCCCGAAGGGCGAGCTGGACGCGGTGAAGGACGGCGTGATGCAGCTCGCCTCCATGCGCCTGTGCGGCAACGCGCTGACGCAGCTGGTCATTCCCGCGGCGCTGGTGGACAGCGAGAGCACGCACGAGATGCTCGTGCCGGGCGGCCGCCTCTTTGAGCAGCGCAAGGCGACGCTCGAAGCGCTGGACAAGATCGACGGCGTGGATTATGTGACCAACCATGCGGCGTTCTACCTGTTCCCGCGGCTGGACAAGAGCAGGTTTGACTTTGAGGATGCGCACGACTTCGCGATGAAGTTCCTGCATGAGCAGCATGTGCTCGTCATCCCCGGCGACGGGTTTGACTGGCACGAGGATCTGCGCTTCCGCATCGTCATGCTGCCCGAGCCGGAGACGCTCACCAAAGCGATGGGCGATATGGCGCATTTCCTCAAGCAGCATCGAATCTGATTCGGCACATCATTTGCGCATAGAAAAGGGACTGTCAGGAAAAAAACGGACAGTCCCTTTTGGTATAGCGTTTATTTCGTCGCCAGCAGGTCGCGGTAATACGCGGCCTTCTCTTCCTCGGTGCGCATGTTGGCGAGGTACATCATATCCGCCATGGCGCCGGAAAGCGCCTTCGGGATGCGCTGCACCATCTTGATGCGGTCGCCGTATTTGGCCATGATCGCGGCGTGATCCATCGCGAAATGCTTTCCGTCGCGGCGGCCGCAGAAGCAGCAATAGAAGTGCTCGCGCCCCTCGCTGCTGATGGTGCTGCGGTCATAGGCGACCATGTCCGCCCAGATTTTATACACGTCGGTGGAGTTGGCGAAGTTGAACATATCCGCGCTGAAGCCGCCGGAGGGGCGCATGTTGACCTCCAGACCGAGGATATCGCCCTTTTTGCCCAGCGCGGGCTGATCCGCGTTGAGCACGAAAAATTCCAGATGCACAAAGCGGCTCTTCACGCCGAAGGCGGCGACAGTGCGGCGGCCGACGTCGCGCATGGCGTCCGGCAGGGTCTTCTCGATGTAATAGCAGGAGTTGCCGTTGGTGTTGACGATATCCATGATGGAATCCATGGTGACGTTGCCGGTTTCGAACAGCGGTTCGCCCTTGGAATCGATGATCGCGTCATACGAGTGCACCGTGCCGTTGACGAATTCCTCCATGATGTAGACGGTTTCGTCCTTCGTGGCGAAGAAATAATTCAGCTCGTCGTCGCTGCTGAGCTTGTAGGTGTGGGACGCGCCCACGCCGTTATCCGGCTTGACGATGACGGGGTAGCCGACCTCGCGGATAAAATCCTTGCAGCCGGTGTAATCGCGCACGATGTGCCAGCGCGCGGTCTTGACGCCCGCCTTGGCGTAATTGGCCTTCATCGCGGATTTATACTTGACCGGCTGCATATCCTCGGTGTGGAAGCCGGTGGTGATGTTGAAGGCGGTGCGCAGCATCGCGTCGCGCTCGAGCCAGTATTCGTTGTTGCTTTCCAGCCAGTCGATCTTGCCGTGCTTATAGGTCAGAAACGCGACGGCGCGGAAAACCTCGTCGTAATTTTCGAGCGAGGAGACCTTGTAATATTCGTTCAGCGAGCCGCGCAGCTCCGGCATGAGCTGGTCATACGGGCAATCGCCGATGCCGAGGACGTTCATGCCGTTCTTTTTCAGCTCGGCGCAGAATTTCCAGTAGTTTGTCGGGAAATTCGGGGAGATGAAGATAAAGTTTTTCATGGAAACGCTCCTTTATGCGGCTTTCTATGCGTCAGTCAATGAGCAAATTCGAAATGATGCACGAATTCGGAATTTGCTCAATCATTGTATCGCTTAAAACAGGCGGATGCGCGGTGTATTTCCTGCCTTATCGTTTGCCGAGCAGGAAGGGCAGGTAATACTCGACCTGCTTATACCACCAGCCCCAGTCGTGATCGACGTCGTAGCCCCAGAAATCCACCCATGCGTGAATCCCCTTCGCGTCGAGCACGCCCTTGATGCGCGAGGTGCTCTCCTTGAGCACGTCCTCCCACGCGCCCTGACCGACGCAGAGGATGATTTTCCGCTCGTTGTACATGCGGATATACGGGTGATCCGGCGACATGCCGGAGAGGTAGTGATACGGCGAATTGCGGTAGACGAGGTCATCCATGTAATCGCCGAAGGAATCGAAGGAATCATACACGCCGGAGAGCGCCAGCACGCTGTCAAACAGATCCGGGCGGCGGAAGAAGAGGTTCGCCGCGTGCATCGCGCCCATCGAGCAGCCGAACGGCATGATCGGCATCTGGCACCAGTTGCGCTCGCCCGCAAGGTGGCGAATCTGCGGCACCATCTCATCGACGATGTAGTTGAACCAGCGCTCGTGCTGCTCGATGCGCTGGCGCGGGTCGCCGCCGTGATCCGCCCACGTTTCGTTGTCGATGGTATCGATGGAGAACACCATGATTTCGCCTGCGTCGATATACGGGCGGAACACGTCGTCCATGTGGAAATTTTCAAAATCATAGAAACGCCCCGCCTGACAGGGGATGAACAGCACCGGCTTGCCGCGATGGCCGTAGACCTTGAACTCCATTTCGCGGTTCAGGTTGTAGGAATAGCCTTTGTAATAACGAACTTCCATGGGTTGATTCTCCTTATCCATTCGTGGGAATACGCGCCTGCCGCGTTAAAACCCCAGACATTTCATAAAAACGGGAATCTGCCGCGCCCACGAGGCCTCGCTGTGGGTGCCGCAGGGGACGATGCGGAACGCGAGATCGACGCCCTTTTGCAGCAGCGCCGAGGAACAGGCGGTCAGCGCGGAGAGATTGGATGCGTGGTTGGCCATTTCCTCCCCGCCGTAGTCCATGTAGATCAGCGTATCGGGGGAGATTTCCGCCTGACGGATGAACCGCCGCGCTTTCGCGGGGGCGAGCCACAGGCTGGGGGACAGGCAGGCCGCCCGGCCGAAAACATCGTTGAACGCCGTGGCGGCGTACAGGCTCATCAGCCCGCCCATCGACGAACCGGCGATCAGCGTGTTCGCCCTGTCCGGCAGGGTGCGCAGATTCGCGTCGATCATCGGCTTGAAATCGCGGATGAACCACTCCATCGTCGCGCGCCCGCGCCCGCGAATCCGCCCGAGGTTCGGGTCTTCGCAGGTGAAGGGGCAGTATTCCACCAAACGGTTGTTGCCGACGGGGTTGCACTCAACCGCCGCGATAATCAGCGGCGTGTCGGTCTTGTCCATATAATCGGCCATGCCCCAGGATTGGCCGTAGGTCGCGTCCTCGTCAAAGAAGACGTTGTGGCCGTCGAACATATACATCACCGGGAAACGCGCGTCCGGCTGCTCGTCATAACAGGCGGGCAGATAGAGATAGGCGCGGCGCGTCAGCTCCGGGCTGAGGTTGGGGATTTGAAGCGCCCACTTGTAGACCATGTAAAAAAGCCTCCGAAAGCATGAAAATCGGGATCATTCATAAAAGTATACGGCAGGCGCGCCGCCTTGTCAATTCGAATGGACGCCAAAATGCATGATGCGGCTGGATTTTGGCAAGCCTACACAGGAAAAAGAACAGGCGTTTGCGCATATTCCGCGCACGTCGCCGACGTTGACAGAACTTTTATGCCAGATTATAATGAAGCTATCGGATTTGGGGCGCGCGCTTGCGCAATTCTTAGGCGACCGCAAACGGGAGGACACCATGCCCAATATACAGGATTATGTGCTTTGGAGAGGCGATCTGCCGCTTGAGCGCGTGCCGCTGTGCGACGTGGACGCGCTGCTGCTGAGCTATCTGTCGTATATGCCCTACGATCACATCGCGGGGGATGCGTTTGACGAGGGGATTTCCCTGCGCGACGCGGCGCAGAAGCTGCTGGAGGTCAACGAACGGGATAAAACGCCGCTGGCGTACAACGTCAGGGAGGACCGCAAGCTGCTCGCCGCGCTGATGGAGAGCGCGCGGTTTCGGGATATCCGCCTGGTCGGCTACGTCAACAAGGTCGATCCCGAGCAGGAGGAGCAGTTTGCCGCCGTGACCTACCTGCTGGGCGAAGGGCGGGCGTTTGTCGCCTTCCGCGGCACGGATAACACCGTCGTCGGCTGGAAGGAAGACTTCAACATGAGCTTTGAAACCGAGGTTCCGGCGCAGCGGGACGCGGTGGCCTATGCGCAGCATGTCGCCAAAGCCATTGATCTGCCGCTGATCGTCGGCGGCCATTCAAAGGGCGGCAATCTGGCCGCTTACGCGGGGATGTTTGTCGATGAGGCGACCCGCGCGCGGATACAGACGGTCTATAATTTCGACGGGCCGGGCTTCAACGAGGCGACGATTTCCTCCGAGGAATTCGGCAAGGTGGATATGCGCATCCGCACGTTCGTGCCGCAATCCTCGATGATCGGTATTCTGATGTGGCACAGAGAGCCGTTCACCATCGTGCGCAGCAACGGCGTGGGCGTGTTTCAGCACGACGCATACACATGGCAGATCATGGGCGGCGATTTCATCAAGCTCAGCGAGCGCACCGGGCACAGTCATTTCGCCGACGACACCATCAAGCGGTGGCTCGAGGAGCTGAAGCCCGACATGCGCAGGCAGGCCATCGACGGCATTTACGCCGTGCTCAGCGCGTCGAACGGCATGAACGTCAGCGATCTGTTCGAGGCGCGCAACACGATGAGCGTGCTCAAGGCGGCGGGCGCGATGGATGAAAAGACGCGGAGCGCGGTGCTGGAGGCGTTCAGGCTGCTGGGCAGCTCGATGATCGGCGGCGTGCCCGCGTGGCTGGAGCGCACGGCCAGCAGCATGGCGCAGAAAATGCCGTGGGAGCAGCGCAGGGAAGAAGCGCGGGCAGAAGCAAAAACAGAAGCGAAAACAAAAACAAGATCGGAAACAGGACCGAAAACAGGATTGGAAGCGGGGACGGAGGCCGAGGCGCGGGAAAACGCGCCCGAGCTTGCCAAATAAGCCGATTTGGCCTATAATAAAGCACAAACACGATCATCAGCCCGAAGAAGGGCGGAAAGAGGAACAGACCATGGAAAGAAAAAATGCGTGGGCGGCATATGCCGGGGACGACGGCAAGGTGGAAGCCTTTGCCAAGGCATACTGTGATTTCATCAACAACGGCAAAACGGAGCGCGAGTGCGTGGCTTACGGCGAGAAGCTGGCGAAGGCGCACGGCTTTGAGGATTTGAACGCAGTCGTTCGCTCGGGCAGGAAGCTGAACGCGGGCGCGCGCGTCTATGCCAACTGGATGGGCAAGAGCTTCATGCTCTTCGTGCTGGGCGAGAAGCCGCTGGAGGAGGGCATGAACATCCTCGGCGCGCACATCGACTCCCCGCGCATCGACGTGAAGCAGAACCCGCTCTACGAGGATACCGATCTGGCGTATCTGGATACGCATTATTACGGCGGCATCAAGAAATATCAGTGGGTCGCCATCCCGCTGGCGCTGCACGGCGTGATCGTCCGGAAGACCGGCGAAAAGGTCATCATCAACATCGGCGAGGACGAAAACGACCCGGTGTTCTGCATCTCCGACCTGCTGGTGCACCTCGCGCAGGAGCAGATGACCAAGAACGCGAAGGAAGTGGTCGAGGGCGAGGCGCTCAACCTGATCGTCGGCGGCAGGCCGCTTGAGGGCGAGGAAAAGGACGCGGTGAAGGCCAACGTGCTCAAGCTGCTGGCGGATAAATACGGCGTGGAGGAGGAGGATTTCCTCTCCGCGGAGCTTGAGATCGTTCCGGCGGGCAAGGCGCGCGATATGGGCTTTGACCGCAGCATGATTCTGGCCTACGGCCACGACGACCGCGTCTGCGCGTATCCGTCGATGATGGCGGTGCTCGATTACGAGGGCACGCCGGAATACACCCTCTGCTGCATCGTCACCGATAAGGAGGAGATCGGCAGCGTCGGCGCGACGGGCATGGCCTCCCACTATCTGGAAAACACTGTCGCCGAGCTGTACGCCTGCACGGCGGATTACTGCGAGCTGGCCGTGCGCCGCTGCCTGCGCAACAGCCGCATGCTCTCCAGCGACGTGAGCGCGGGCTACGACCCGAATTTCGCCAGCGCGTTTGAAAAGAAGAACAGCGCGTTCCTCGGCCGCGGCATCTGCTTCAACAAGTTCACCGGCAGCCGCGGCAAGTCCGGCAGCAACGACGCGAACCCGGAATTTATGGCCAGCCTCCGAAAGATCATGGATGACGCGGGCGTGGCGTTCCAGACGGCGGAACTGGGCCGCGTCGATCTCGGCGGCGGCGGAACGATCGCCTACCTGTGCGCCAAGTACGGCATGAATGTGATCGACTCCGGTATTCCGGTGCTGAGCATGCACGCGCCGTATGAGGTCGTCAGCAAGGTTGATCTCTACGAGGGCTATCGCGGCTACTGCGCGTTCCTTCAGGGCGCCAAGCCGATGGAATAAAACTCCTTCCGTCTGCCTTTCGGCAGCCAACCTTCGGCGTTTTTCATCGGCTGATTCCGCCACAGGCGGCACCGATTTCAAACGTCCCTCTAAGAGGGAGGTCTTGTTTCTTCACCACCGAAACCTTATAAAAACCTTCGATTTACCGCCAAGACGGGAAAAAACTGCCAAAGAGCTCCCTCTTCGAGGGAGCTGGCACGGCATAGCCGTGACTGAGGGAGTTCGCCGTGACTGAAGGAGTCCAAAAAAACGCCGGCAGAGGCGTGAACCTCTGTCGGCGCGGAATCTATCAGTCTTCGATATCAGTCTTCGATGATGCTCTTGCCGGTCATTTCCTTCGGCACGGGCAGCCCGATGTAGGGCAGCATGGTCGGCGCGATATCCGCCAGACAGCCGCCCGCGCGGAGCTTCACGTTGCCGCAACCCGCGACCAGGAACGGAACCGGGTTGGTGGTGTGCGCGGTGAACGGCGTGCCGTCCGGATTTTCCATCTTGTCGGCGTTGCCGTGGTCGGCGGTCAGGAACATGCAGCCGCCCATATCGCGAACGGCCTCCCAAACGGTTTCCACGCAGGCGTCAACCGCCTCGACCGCCTTCACCGCCGCGTCGAACACGCCGGTGTGACCCACCATGTCGCAGTTCGCAAAATTGAGGATCACCACGTCGTATTTGCCGCTGCGGATGCGCTTGGCGCACTCGTCGGCCACCTCGTAGGCGCTCATCTCCGGCTTGAGGTCGTAAGTGGCGACCTTCGGGCTGGGGATGACCTTGCGATCCTCGCCCTCGTAGGGCGCTTCCACGCCGCCGTTGAAGAAGAACGTCACGTGGGCGTATTTCTCCGTCTCCGCGATGCGCAGCTGCGTCTTGCCGTTCTTGGCGAGGTATTCGCCCAGCACGTTGGTCAGCTCCACCGGCGGATAGGCGACCTCGACGTTCGGCATGGTCGCGTCATATTCCGCCATGCAGACATAGTGCACGGGGAAGCGGCCATAGCGGCGCTCGAAGCCCTTGAAATCGTCATCCACAAAGATGCGGGTGATCTGGCGCGCGCGATCCGGGCGGAAGTTGATGAACACAACCGTGTCGCCCTCCTGAATACGGCCGCCCTCGCAGGTGACGCACGGCACGACGAACTCATCCGTCACGTCGTCGGCGTAGCTCTTTTCGATGGCTTCCATCGCGTTGCTCGCGCGGTTGCCCTCGCCGTAGACGAGCGCCGCATAGGCCTTCTCCTCGCGATCCCAGTTGGAATCGCGGTCCATCGCGTAGTAGCGGCCGGTGACGGTCGCGATTTCGCCCACGCCGATCTCGTCGAGCTTCTTCTGAAGGTCGGCGATGAAGCCCTTGCCGGAGTGCGGGTCGGTGTCGCGGCCATCCATGATGCAGTGCACGTAGATCTTCTTCGCGCCCAGATGCTTGGCCAGGTCGAGCAGGCCAAACAGGTGGTCGATGTGGCTGTGCACGCCGCCCGTGCCGAGCAGACCCATCAGGTGAACGGCCTTGCCCGCGTCGATGGCCGCGCGCATGTTGCGCACCAGCACATCGTTTTCCTTCATCGTGCCATCCATGATGGACTTGGTGATCAGCGTCAGCTGCTGATAGACGATGCGGCCCGCGCCCATGTTGGTGTGGCCGACCTCGCTGTTGCCCATCTGCCCTTCCGGCAGGCCGACCGCCATGCCGGAGGCCTGAATCGTGGTATAGGGATAGGTTTCAAACAGACGGTCGAGGTTCGGCCTCTTGGCCGCCGCAATCGCATTGCCGAACGTCTGCTCCGGCACCCAGCCGAAGCCGTCCATGATGCAAAGCAGAACAGGTTTCTTTGCCATACTTGCTCCTTTATGCGTCGAAACGCACGACCTTGGAGAAATCCTCCGCCTTGAGGGAAGCGCCGCCGATCAGGCCGCCGTCGATCTCCGGCTGCGCCATCAGGCCCTTGCAGTTCTTCGGGTTCATCGAGCCGCCGTACTGGATGCGCACGTCGTCCGCCGCGTCGCCGTAGGCCGCGCGAACCGCCTCGCGGATCACGCCGATGGTCTCGTTCGCCTGCTCGTCCGTCGCGGTCAGGCCGGTACCGATCGCCCAAACCGGCTCATAGGCGATGACCACGTTCTTCACCTCGTCCGCCGTCAGGCCGGAGAGCGCGATCTGCGTCTGATAGGTCACCAGCGCGTTGGTGTAGCCCGCCTCGCGCTCTTCCTTCTTTTCGCCCACGCAGATGATCGGGGTCAGCCCCGCCTTGACGGCCGCCAGCACGCGCTGGTTCACCGTCGCGTCCGTCTCGCCGAAGTACTGGCGGCGCTCGCTGTGGCCGAGGATGACGTATTCCACGCCGGATTCCTTGAGCATCGCGGCGCTCAGCTCGCCCGTGTACGCGCCGGATTCCTTCCAGTGCATGTTCTCCGCGCCGAGCTTGATGTTCGTGCCCTTGATGACCTCGCTCACTGCCGCGAAGTCCACCGCCGGGGTGCAGACCACCACGTCGCATTTCGCGTCCTTAACCAGCGGAATCAGCGCGGAAACCAGCTCGCGCGCCTCGCTGGGGGTCTTGTTCATCTTCCAGTTACCGGCAATAATCGGCTTACGCATGATGTTGTTCCTCCTACTCATTCATAAAGACCCTGAGCGACCCCAAGGCCGCTCAGGGCGAATCATTTACAGCTTTTCGTCAAGGCAGGCAACGCCCGGAAGCACCTTGCCTTCGAGATACTCGAGGGACGCGCCGCCGCCGGTGGAGATGTGGGTCATCTTGTCGCCCAGACCCATCTGCTCGACCGCCGCCGCGGAATCGCCGCCGCCGATGATGGTCACAGCGTCGCTGTCGGCCATCGCCTGCGCCACGGCCAGCGTGCCGGCCGCGAGGGTCGGGTTCTCGAACACGCCCATCGGGCCGTTCCAGATGACGGTCTTGGCGCCCTTGACGGCGTTGGCAAACAGCTCGCGGGTCTTGGGGCCGATATCGCAGCCCTCCATGTCCGCCGGAATCGCGTCCGCGTCCACGGTCACGGTCTCAACCGCCGCGTCGATCGGGTCCGGGAAGTCCTTGATGCAGACGGTATCGACTGGCAGCAGCAGCTTGACGCCCTTCGCCTCGGCCTTGGCCATCATATCCTTGCAGTAGTCGATCTTCGTCTCATCCAGCAGGCTCTTGCCCACGCCGTAGCCCTTCGCCTTCAGGAAGGTATACGCCATGCCGCCGCCGATAATCAGGGTATCGACCTTCTCCAGCAGGTTTTCGATGACGTTGAGCTTGTCGGCCACCTTCGCGCCGCCCAGCACCGCCACGAACGGGCGATCCGGGTTCTCCAGCGCCTTGCCCATGATGTCCAGCTCTTTGCCGATCAGGTAACCGGCCACGCACGGGGAGAGGAACTTGGTCACGCCCTCGGTGGAGCAGTGCGCGCGATGGCAGGAGCCGAACGCGTCATCCACATAGCAATCCGCCAGAGAGGCCAGCTCCTTGGAGAAATCCTCGATGTTCTTGGTCTCTTCCTTGCGGAAGCGGGTGTTCTGGAGCAGCACCACGTCGCCGTCCTTCATCGCGGCGACGGCGGCCTTCGCGTTCTCGCCGACAACGGTATCGTCATCCGCGAACACGACCGGCTTGCCCAGATACTCGCTCAGGCGCGCCGCGACCGGCGCGAGGGAGAACTTCGCCTCCGGGCCGTTCTTCGGCTTGCCGAGATGGCTGCACAGGATGACCTTGCCGCCGTCCGCGATCAGCTTCTTGATCGTCGGCAGCGCGGCCACGATGCGCTTGTCGTTGGTGATCTTGCCATCCTTCATCGGAACATTGAAATCGCAGCGCACAAGCACTTTCTTGCCGGAGACCTTGATGTCGTCCACCGTCATTTTTGCCATGGGTAATTCCTCCATTTCAATTTGGTTCCAATTCCTGGGTTTCCATGATAGATTGAGGGTTTATATCCGGCCGCGTCCCCAAAAACGCCGCCGGGAGAAAGCCGCGGAAGCCGCGGCGTTTCAAACCATTTGCCGGCCGGGTCGCTGCCCGCCCGAACGCTTCTAGTGTAGCATTTTTTGCCGAGATTGTCAAAGATTTGCGCAAAGAATGGCGCTGACTTCCAAAATTTCGCGTTTATCGGCGCAAAAGCTCGATCATCCGCAGCGCCGCGCCCTCATCGACGACCAGCAGCTTGTGCGGGTGATGCGCGCAGACGGCCAAAATCGCCTCCGCCTTCGCGCGCCCCGCCG
>ERZ772820.403-NODE-403-length-42668-cov-8.059278_pt1 | contig 42668 bp, 35 predicted proteins | sample MGYA00511377_ERZ772820 | MGnify/ENA primary metagenome ERZ772820 (study PRJEB29015, sample SAMEA2737684) | human gut metagenome | biome: human gut; feature: human-associated habitat; material: faeces | place: China | collected 2012 ... | reverse complement strand
CTTGCATGTGTTAAGCACGCCGCCAGCGTTCATCCTGAGCCAGGATCAAACTCTCGTTTAAAGTTTTTAATCCATTTCAGAATGACGTTAGCCATTCTTCCATCAATTACTGTTGTTTTGGAATTCATCATTTCTGATGACGTTCACTGAAAATCTTTTATTCATTTTCAGGGATGGTTGCTGTTCAATTATCAATGTTCTTGTTTTGCTTGTTGCCGTTTCAGCAGCAACTCGTTTATATTATCACGATTGCTCTGCTTTGTCAACAACTTTTTTATATTTTTCTTCGTTATTCAAAACTTAGAATCAATTAAATTTTTCTGTCTGAACTGCTGTCTCAACAGTCAGCTTGTGTATAATACTACGTATTTCGACTGTTGTCAACATGCTTTTTTAATTTTTTTATTTTTATGTATTTGTCAATTAAATCTAACTGCAATTATTACTTCTAGCGATCTTTGTCATCCTACATTAATAGAATTGGTTTTACTTATTATTCAAATATAATATCAGTATGACTTTATCTGTGTTGTATTTAACTTGTTTTAATTTATATTCTAAAATCAATCTGTCTGGTACCTATTAATACTTTATGTTAGATTGGATTTGTTTTTTATTCTAAAATATCATTTTACTATTTACGGATTATTTTCTTTTTTCTATTTTTTACCGTAAAAATTTTTAAGCTATTTCCTTCTTTTTAATATTATGTAAACTAAATTACGGATTATCCCAATTTAGTTAGAATAATCCGTAATTATTTTTAATTTTTTTATTTATTATCTATGGTCTTTGGCCTAAGGCTCCTTCGAGTGTAAGCGTTTCACCACTCATATATTTAAAGTCTGGAGAAGCAAGCTGTACACATACGCGACCTATTTCTTTCTCCACGTCTCCAAAATGTCCCATTGGTGGTGTTTTTACATTTGCTTTAAATGCATCCGGATAAGCTTTTTCAAAATTTTCAAGCTGAGCTGTCCATGCAAGTGGGCATACCACATTTGCATTTATGCCGTCTGCTGCCCATTCGGTTGCAGCAACTCTTGTAAGCCCTCTGATTCCTTCTTTTGCTGCAGCATAAGCACACTGTCCATAGTTTCCAAATAGTCCTGCACCTGATGCAAAATTAATTACAGAACCTTTTGTTTCTTTTAAATACGGATAGCATTCTTTCATATAGTAGAAAGTCGCATAAACTCCTGAATACATTGCGAGATCAAATTGTTGTGTTGTATGATCTGCTATTGTTACTCCTGAAGCTGATGCCTGTGCATTATTTATTAACACATCAATTCTTCCAAACTCATCTATTGTTTGCTTTACTACATTTGCAACAACAGTTTCATTGTCTGCTCCGGCATTTACGTCAGCCTGAATTGGCAACACTTTTATTCCGTATTTGCTTTCCAATTCTTCTTTTGCGTCTGTAAGTTTTTTAACATTACGTCCTGTAAGTACCAAATTGGCACCTTCTTTTGCATAAGCCGTTGCTATTCCGTAACCTATTGAGCCACAGCTTCCATCCTGCAATACTGCTCTTCCTCCACCTGTTATAATGGCTGTCTTTCCTGTTAAAAATCCCATATCAGATTCTCCTTTCTTTACTCTTCTATTATTTTTTTTGAAAAGTTTATTTTGCCCCAAGGTTCTTCCATTACAATTGTAACTCTGCCTTTCCATTGTTGATACATTTCATCTGCGCTATTTTTTTCTTTTGTGTTTAATATATCTTCAACTTTTTTTGCAATTTTTTCTTTTTTGTAAATTTCAACTAGTCTTTCTTTACTAATATTAACTTTTGATAACATTTTTTCGCTGGAATTTTCTAAATAGTAATCAGCTTCTTCATTTGCCTCGCTTTCTTCTTCTGCACTCAAGGACACGTCATATTTTGAAGCTTCCTCGTATAATGCCTGTCTTTCGCAAATATTGCTAAGTATCTGGCTTTTTACTCCTTCTTCTAGTGTTACACCTATTTTTAGTTTTTTATTCCACTTAAGTTCTTTATTTTTTGACATATAATAAACTTCGTATGTTGCCTGTGTTTTGTAGGCATAATATCGAACTTCATCCATATATATGTCCGCTATGTCTGCTTTAGAATCATTGTCTTCTATTTTTATTCCTATCGATTCTTTTGATGCAACTGTCTGGCTTTCACTAGATGGTTGATTATTTTGTTCCTGTTTTATGTTGTCTGAAGTTTGGCTTTCATTTTTCTGAATTAAACCTTCTGTAGTTTGATTTTCATTTTTCCGAACTAAGCTTTCTGAAGTTTGATTTTCATCTTCTTTATTTTGTTCATTATTATTTTGTGTTAATGAATTTTCTAAATTTGATTCTACTGTTACTGATTCCGTAGTAGTTTCCTTCTGCTTATTGGTATCAGGGGATTTGCTACTTGTGCATCCCACTATAGCCATTGCCACTACAAAACATGTAAGTGTAGCCATCATTTTTTTATTTTTCATTGATTCTACTCCTGTTTATGCTGCTGTGTTGTTATTTTTGAGATTTGCTCAGCCATAACCATTTTATTGTTATGTTATATTTTTTCCATCATTAGCAATTCTTCTGATTAACTTCTTTTTAAGCTTCGGATATCTTCAATTACTTTTCGCATATTTTCCATCAATTCATCAGCGTCTTTTGCCGGTTTCATCGGAATATATTCGAAGTAAGGTGTTTTGTCCGGAATTAATTTTAATCTTCGGTTATATTTACTTAGTATTTCCGGTATTTTTTCTGTTTCAATCGGAGCCGTAGGATACATTGCAAATTTAAGCTTTGTCTTATTTCCTGTTATTTCAGTTATATAAGCTTCATGTGCTGTTGCTTTTATGAGTACAATTTTTAACAGATTTTCTACCTGTCTAGGCATTTCTCCAAATCTGTCTATTAACTCATCCTGCATATCTTCGTATTCTTCCTGCGTTTCTATGCCTGCAATTCGTTTATACACATCCATCTTCTGGCTCTCGCTTTTAATATACCCTGCAGGAACGAATGCATCTATAAGTACATCAATTTTTGTTTCAAATTCAAGTGTCGGAGTTTTTCCTTTTCTTACAAGAATTGCTTCATTTAGCATTTTACAGTACAGATCATAACCTACCGCCTCCATGTGTCCATGTTGCTGCGCTCCAAGTAAATTTCCGGTTCCTCGTATTTCCAAATCTCTCATGGCAATTTTTACGCCGGAACCTAATTCCGTGAAATTCTTTATTGCACCAAGTCTCTTTTCTGCTACCTCTGATAGCAATTTATTTCTTGTGTACATCATAAACGCATATGCAGTCCTATTTGAACGACCTACTCGTCCTCTAAGCTGGTACAACTGAGATAATCCCATTTTTTCTGCATTATGAATTATGATTGTATTTGCATTTGAAACATCAATCCCTGTTTCTATTATAGTAGTAGAAACTAATACGTCTATATCTCCATTTACAAAATCATACATAATTGTTTCTAACTGTCGCTCACTCATTTGACCATGTGCAAATGCTACATTTGCATCAGGCACAAGTCTTTGTATTTCGGCAGCACGTTCTGCTATGTTTTGTACAATATTGTATACATAATAAACCTGACCATTTCGTAATAGTTCTCTGTTTATAGCTTCTCTTACGATTTCATCATTATATTCCATTACATATGTCTGTATCGGCATTCTATCCTGTGGTGGTTCTTCCATAATAGACATATCTCTTATTCCGATAAGACTCATATGCAATGTTCTTGGAATTGGCGTTGCAGTCATCGTTAATACATCTATATTATTTTTTAGTTTTTTAATTTTCTCTTTATGTTTTACACCAAATCGTTGTTCTTCATCTATTATAAGTAAACCCAAATCTTTAAATTTCACGTCTTTTGAAAGAACTCTGTGGGTTCCGATTACGATATCTACATAACCTTTTTTCAAATCTCTTATTGTCTGCTCCTGATTTGCTTTTGTTCTAAATCTCGAAAGCATTTCCACTCTTACAGGAAAATCTTTGAATCTTTGTGTAAATGTCTTGTAATGTTGTTGCGCTAAAACGGTTGTCGGCACAAGATATACTACCTGTTTATTATCCTGTACTGCCTTGAATGCCGCACGTATGGCAACTTCTGTTTTTCCAAATCCTACGTCTCCACATACAAGTCTGTCCATAGTCTTTGTGCTTTCCATATCCGCTTTAACCTGAGAAATTACTTCTAACTGGTCATCTGTTTCTTCAAACGGGAACATCTCTTCAAATTCTTTTTGCCATTCTGTGTCCGGACTAAATACAAATCCTGTGCTGTCCTGTCTTGTCGCATACAATTCAATTAACTCGTCGGCAATATCTGCCACTGCCTTTTTAACTCTTGTTTTTGTTTTTTTCCATTCAGTTCCACCTAATTTATTAAGCTTAGGTGGTTTTGCTTCACTGTCAGCATATTTTTGAATCATGTCGAGCTGAGTTGCAAGAATATAGAGATTGCTACCGCCTTCATATTCTATTTTTATATAATCCTTCACGGTGCGGTCTACTTCAATTTTTTCAATTCCTTTGTAGATTCCAAGTCCGTGATTTTCATGTACAACATAATCGCCTATATTTAAATCTGAAAAATCTGAAATATTTGTACCTGAATAATTATGTTTCTTTCTTCTTTTTTTCTTTTTCTCACCAAAAATATCAGTATCACTTATTACTACAAATTTTATCATAGGATAAGCAAAGCCTCCGCGCAGGTGTCCTGTCACTATCATTACTTCTCCACTAAGTGCTTCTCTTTCTTTATCCTCTTCGTAAAATGCACTTATGCCAAATCCGCGTAAATCTTCTGCTAGTCTTTTTGCCCTCGTCAGGCTTGCACAAACCATTATTACTTGATATTTTTGTTTTTTATATTTTTTTAAATCCTCAACTAGCATTTCAAATTTGTTATTATAAGGGCTTATTGTTTTTGCTTCTACAGATGCAATTTCATCTACTGTAAAATTCTTTACAGTCTGATCCAATGAAGTAAATAGCACTTTCTTTACTGAGTCTAGCTTACTTTCGATTGTTTTTCTACTCCACACAATGTCAGTCTGTCCCGGCAAAACGTAACCTTTTTCTAAACGATTGCTCATGCTGTCTCTAAATTCCGTCTCAACAGCTTTCATCTGCTCATCAACTCTTTTTGGCTCGTCTATAAAGAACGCCGCATCTTTTAAATAGTCAATAAAGCTTACCATTCCATCATAGAAATAGTTTACATAACTATCAAATGACATTCCATTTTCATTTATTTCTTCATTATCTATAAATTCTTTTATTATAACTTCAAGTCTATGCGCTTCTTCTGTTTTAAATTGTTTTCTAAGTGCTTCAGAATTTTTCTTTAAGTCTTTTTTTATTTTATCAATTCCGGCTCTTATTTCTTCTTTTGTTAATACATAGTCAGTTGCCGGATATATTGTTATTTTTTCAAGATTTTCTATTGATCTTTGTGTTTCTACCTCAAAGCTTTTTATAATATCAACTTCATCATCCCACATGTCAATTCTATATGGCACTTCGTCTGTCAATGTATAAATGTCTATAATACTTCCTCTTATAGCAAACTGTCCCGGTGACTCTACCTGTTCTGCTCCCTCGTATCCCATTTGAACAAGCTTATGTCTTATTGCATCCATTTCAATAATGCTACCTTCAGAAATTTCCAGAACATTTTCTTTAATTCTGTCTAATGGCATTATTTTATCCATAAGTCCATCTGCTGTAGTCACAATTGTACATGGTTTATCTTCTACAAGTTTCTTTATGCATTCCAGTCTTTGCTGCAGGATTACGTTTCCATGTACGTCTGCTGAAAAGAATATGAAATCCTTCGCAGGATACAATACAACATTTTTATCAAATGCTTTTAAATCTTCATAAAGTTCCTTTGCTTTTGTTCCACTAAAAGTAACGATGACTTTATTTTTGTAGCCATCGCTTAATCCTGTTATAAAATGTGCAAGCTGAGAATCCGCACACCCCGTTACCTGACATGTTTTTCCTGTATCAAGGCATTCCTTAGCGCGTTCAAATCCATTTAATTTTTGTAGTGGATAAAAAAATGTATTCATTGTGTCCTTCCTTATTGTTTTAATGATGCCAGAATTGTGGCGGCGTAGCATGAAACAATCCGTAGGCATCAAAGTTGTGAGTTTTTAACCTCAACATTATTTTAATTTAGTTATATTTGTTCATTGCAGTCTCAATATTTTCTAGAATCATTACTTCAGCAGCTGATGCAGCGTTTCGTACCGCTTCATCTACGATTTCTCTTTCCTTGCTACCGAATTTTCCTAACACGTGATTAACCAAATCTCCCTGATTTTCACCTACTCCAACTTTTATTCTCTTAAAGTTTTGTGTACCGGTATGGGCTATTATACTTTTTAGTCCATTGTGACCACCGGCACTTCCTTTAGCTCTTATTCTTATCTTCCCTACATCTAGACTGATGTCATCTGCTATTATTATTATTTCCTGTTGTGGGTCTAATTTATAAAAATCCATTACTTCTCTTACAGATTCCCCACTATTATTCATATATGTCTGTGGCTTTACAAGTATGACCTTTTCATTTCCTATCATTCCTATTCCACAAAGTGCCTTATGTCTTCTTGTATTTACCTGAACTCCCATCTGAGATGCTAATTCATCTATTACATCAAATCCTATATTATGTCTTGTCTTGTCATATTTTTTGTCCGGATTTCCAAGTCCTACTATTGCGTACATATATTTTCTCCTTTATTTTTATAAATTTTTTTAAAAACCTTCTCATTTATTACTATCTCTTTATCTTTTACATTTTATTATTATAGTTTACCCTTTATTGCTCTTTATTTAAAGACTTTTTGGCAATAAATTAATTTAAACTGCACACAATTTTTTTATACATATGACTATTGTGCATAGAACTTCGATGCTACTTTGCTTCTTCTCAGCGATTATACATTCGCCAAATTTCTAAAATTGTGTATAATTAAAAATGGCATAACCACAATCGGGCATGCCATTTTAAGATAATAACTATTTTTATTCCAATTTACATTATGTCTATTCTGGATCTGGTTCTAACAATGCTTTTTCATAAGCTGCTAAAACAATTTCCTGAATTGAATTACGAGTCTGTGAATTGATTGGATGAGCAATATCTCTATATTCTCCATCTGCTGCCTTACGACTAGGCATTGCAATAAACAATCCTTTTTCACCTTCTACTACTTTGATGTCGTGAATAACAAATTCATCATCAATTGTAATTGAAACAACCGCTTTCATCTTGCTTTCTTTTGTCATCTTTCTGACTCTTACATCTGTAATATTCATATTTTTGCCTCCTCATTGTTTTGTAGAACATTACTTTTATTTTTACGCATCAATCATCACATATCAATGCGTCAAATACTTTTATAACCCGTATCTAAAGTTACGCTCTATTATAATTTTAGGTTCACTTTCATGATTAATTATTTCTGTATTAGGTTTAATTGTTCCGTGACTTTCAACGATACAGTTTTCAAGATGTACGTTGTCTCCAATATAAACATCATTAAGTATAATACAATTCTTTATCGTACTGTTATTTCCGATGTAAGCCTGTTTAAATACAACCGAATCATCTACTTTTCCATTTACTATGCATCCGCCTGAAATTAAGCTGTTGCTAACATCTGCTCCCGGATTATATTTTGCCGGTGGTAAATCTTCTACCTTTGAATATACATCCGGATATGTTCTAAAGAAATAATTTCTAACTTCCGGTTTGAGGAAATCCATGTTTGTATTGTAATATCCATCAACTGTAGAAATATTCCTCCAATAATCAGTTGTCTTATAAGAGTAAATCTTACGATTATTCTTATTTCTCTGTATAATGTCAGATACGATATCATATCTGTCCTCTTCCATACACTGTTCAATCAACTGGATGAGTAATCTTCTTCTAATTACATATACCCCTGTTGAAATTAAAGTTCCATCACTTTCAATTGGCTTTTCTTCAAATTTTACAATACGTCCATCATCATTAGTTGTTACTACTCCATAATTAGATACCTTACCATCCGGTAAATCTGTTGTAACAATTGTTATATCTGCATTCTTTTCAATATGATATTCTAATACTTTATTGTAGTCTAACTTGTAAACTGCATTAGATGATGCAATAACTACATATGGCTCATGGCTCTTCTTAAGGAATCCTATATTCTGTGCAATTGCATCTGCTGTTCCTCTATACCAGAAACCATTGTCAGATGTAATTGACGGAGTAAATACATATAAGCCTCCCTGCTTTCTACCAAAATCCCACCATTTTGATGAACTAAGGTGCTCATTTAATGACCATGCGTTGTACTGTGTAAGTACAGCTACTCTCTGAATATGAGAATTACTCATATTACTCAAAGCAAAATCAATAGCTCTGTAACTACCTGCTATTGGCATTGCCCCTACGGCTCTTTTTGCTGAGAGTTCTTTTAATCTGTTACTGTTTCCACCTGCTAAAATAATTCCTATCGCTCTCATTAAATTTCACCTGCCTTAATTATATAGTCTCCTGATTCAAGTTTTCCGTCAGGGTAATCGCTAATTACAGTCTTACCTGATATAGCTACATTTCTTCCAACTGTAACATTGGATGGTACGGTTGAATTTTCACCAATAACTACTAAATCACTGGCATAAACTCTTGTATCAAGTTTACTTTCTGCATACTCACCCGTTCCGATTGTACATTTTTCACCGATAACGACATTCTCTGCAATGATTGCCTTGTCCACTACAGTTCCTTTCTTAATAACCGTATTGTCCATAATAATTGAATCCCTAACTATTGCTCCTTCTTCAATTACAACATTGGCACTGATTACTGAGTTAGATACGTTACCATGTATCTCACATCCGTTGCCTATGATACATCTTTCTACAGATGCCTCCTTGGCTACATACTGTGGTGGCAATGAACTGCTCTTAGTATATATTTTCCAAAATTCTTCATATAAATTAAATTCAGGTACAATATCTATTAATTCCATATTGGCTTCCCAATATGACTGTAATGTTCCTACATCTTTCCAATAGCTTGAATATTCATAAGCAAAAATTCTCTGTTCCTTATCAAAACAGTATGGAATTACATGCTTACCAAAGTCACAATTAGGCTGATTCTTAAGTGCTAAAAGCGCTTCCTTAAGTACATCCCAACTAAATATGTAAATACCCATTGAGGCTAAATTGCTCTTAGGTACAGGTGGCTTCTCCTGAAACTCTGTAATTCTGTGATTTTCATCTGCAATTACAACACCAAATCTACTTGCTTCCTCAATAGGAACCGGCATAACTGCAATTGTAATATCTGCATTGTTGGCCTTATGGTAGTCAAGCATAACTTCATAATCCATCTTGTAAATATGGTCACCTGATAAAATTACTACATACTCAGGATTATAGCTCTGCATATAATCAATGTTCTGATATATAGCATTAGCTGTTCCTGTATACCAGTCTGTATTCTCGCTTCTTTCATATGGAGGTAATACTGTTACTCCTCCGATATTTCTATCTAGATCCCATGGAATTCCAATACCGATGTGGGCATTAAGTCTTAATGGCTGATACTGTGTTAATACACCTACAGTATCTACACCTGAATTAATACAGTTACTAAGTGGAAAATCAATAATCTTATACTTGCCTCCAAACGCAACCGCAGGCTTAGCTACCTTGGATGTTAAAACTCCAAGTCTGCTTCCTTGTCCGCCTGCGAGTAACATGGCAATCATCTCTTTTTTAATCATGTCGTTCACCTCGCTGCTAATTTTATAAAGTAGTTAAATTATACCATTTAATCGCCCATATTTAAAGGATTTTCTTTGATTTTTTTATTACATTTTTCTATATACGAAACGTTTTTATTTAGTTTTTTGTACATTTTCAACAATTTTCGTCATATTATTGCAGTTAATTTCTAATTTGTCTTTTTTTTAACAATTCTTTTAATGTCATAATCTTAAATTTTTCCTTTTATTTTCTTTTTTTTAAGAGTATACTTATAAAGCAAATAGGAGAGTTTAGCCTTTATTTTTCAGTAAATATGGCGTTTTTTCAGTAAAAAATAATTACTTTCTTATAATATTGAAAACTTTTATTTTGTTACTACTTAATATAAAGTAACCAAAATTTATTACTTATTAAAAGAGGTATCACAAATGTATATTTTAAATTTTAACGAACCATGTAAATTACATTTTACGGGAATTGGTGGAATCAGCATGAGTGCTTTAGCAGAAATTATGTTATCAAGACATTTCACTGTTACAGGTTCTGACAATCAAAATTCACAGATTACAGCACATCTTGAATCATTAGGTGCAAAGATTTTCTACGGTCAGCGTAACGAAAATGTTTCACCTGACACTGATGTACTTATTTATACAGCTGCGGTAAAAAATGATAATCCTGAATTAGTAGCTGCAAGAGAATATGGGATTCCAACATTAACACGTGCAGAGTTTTTAGGACAAATGATGAAAAATTACGATGTTGCAATTGGTGTTTCAGGAACTCACGGAAAAACCACTACAACTTCAATGATTTCACAGATTTTACTTCAGGCAAATACTGACCCTACTATTTTAGTCGGTGGAATTATGCCTGCAATCAAAGGCAACACCAGAGTTGGTCACTCAGGAACAATGATTACTGAAGCCTGCGAATACACAAATAGCTTCTTATCATTTGCACCAACTGTAGGCATTATTTTAAATGTTGCCGCAGATCATCTTGACTTCTTTAAAGATTTAGATGATATTCGTCATAGTTTTAGAAGATACGCAGAGTTACTTCCTGCTAACGGAGCTTTAATTATCAACGGAGACATCGACAATCTCGAATATTTTACAAAAGACTTAGACTGCAAAGTTATTACTGTAGGTTCTGAAGAATCAGGCAGTATGTACACTGCAAAAAATATTACATTTGATGAATTTGCTCATGGAAGCTATGATTTGTATGTTGAAGGAGAATTTAAGCACAGAGTTACTTTAAAGGTAACAGGTATGCACAACATTTATAACTCTCTTGCAGCAATTGCAACTGCTCACTTTTTAAATATTGATAAAGAAGATATTCTTAATGGTCTTGAAGCTTATGGTGGAACTGACAGACGTTTCCAATTCAAGGGCAAACTTGGAGATATAACTGTTATTGATGATTATGCTCATCATCCTGATGAAATTACTGCAACGCTTAAGACTGCTGAACATTATCCTCATAAAAAGTTATGGGTTGTATTCCAGCCTCATACATATACAAGAACTAAGGCTCTACTTCCTGAGTTTGCAAAAGCATTATCAGAGGCTGACGTTGTTGTTCTTGCAGATATTTATGCAGCAAGAGAAAAGAACACTTTAGGAATTAGTTCTAAAAATTTGGCTGATGAAATAGAAAAATTAGGTACTGAAGTACATTATTTTCCAACTTTCGATGAAATTGAAAATTTTTTATTAGAAAATTGTAATGATAATGACTTATTAATAACTATGGGTGCCGGAGATGTCTATAAAATCGGCGAAAAGCTGCTAGGTAAATAGAGTTATTAACACTATCCGTAAAAATGTGGTAAAAAGTTATCAACATTTTTACGGATTTTTAGTTTACATAACATTTTGTATTTTTAAACCTGATAAATGCCCTATTTAAAGCCTTTTTACAATTTTCGACAAATTATTTTCGAAAGTTATTCACATTATTAACATTATTAACATTTGCCTGAACCCCTTTAAAAATGGGCGTTTCAGTGTTTTTTAACCCTTTTCAAATAAAATTTATTGTGCTATACTTTGTCTTGCTTGAGAGAGGAAAAGGATTTTGACCTTTATTATTTTTTTGCTTTCTCAAGAAATTGGTTTACATAACATTTTGAGAATTTGAGAGGTTTTTATCATGGGTAAGTTAGTTATAGATAGAGGGAATTTTACAGATTTAACATCAGTATCTAATCTTTTTATTGATGAATATATGCCAAATGCCAATGGCGAATTTGTTAAAATATATTTATATCTTTTAAGATTAGTTTCCGGACATTCTACTGAAATAACAACAGATGCTTTGGCTGATCTTTTATGTTTTACTGAAAGTGATGTTGAACGTGGGTTATCTTACTGGGAACGCCTCGGTCTTATTTCTCTTTCAAGAGATGAGGACATGCATGTTAACGGAATTCGCATGGAAGCATATACAACTAATAAATTTTATGTTAAATCAATATTAAACTCTTCAGGAAGCCAGGTTTCAGCAAGAGCTGTTGGCGATACTTTTTATGGCAATTATGAAGATGTTAATTCTGAGCCTGCATTAATCGAAAGTATTGCACCTGCAAATGCAATTCCTGCCAAGCACAAATATACTTCTAAAGAAATTTCCGCATTCAGCAAGGATCCAAGGGTTCAGCAGTTAACATTTCTTGCCCAAACTTATCTTGGTAAGACATTAAACAGTAATGATGTTAATTCTATTTTATATATGATTGATGGTTTAAATTTATCTTCTGATTTTATCGAATATCTTATGGAGATGTGCATTTCATCAGGAAATAATACTTTAGGCTCTATCGAGAAGTCAGCTGTCAACTATTATAAACGTGGAATTACAACTATTGATGATATTAAATTTGATACAAAAATCAGGAAATCAATTTATAAGAGTGTATTTAAAATATTTGGATTAACTGACCAAAACGCAGCAAAGAAGGATGTTAATTACATTTCTAAATGGACAGAAACTTATAATTTTTCAGAAGATATTATTGTTGAAGCTTGCAACCGTACAATAGAACATACCCATACAGCAAGTTTTCCTTATGCTGACACAATCCTTAAAGGATGGTATAATAACGGTATTACAGAGTTATCACAAGTTGAACAGTTAGATGAAGAACATGCTAAAGAAGTTTCTGAGAAGTTTTCATCTCTTCAGACTTCTAAGGCTTCTAACAAATCATGCTCAGCAAGTCTTAAGAAGTTTAAAAACATGGACGAGCGTACATACGATTCTATTGAGTTAGAAAAAATGTTACTTTCATCTACAAATAGAAAATAGGTTTTAAATTATGGGTTTAAAAAGAGAACAATACGACGTTATTAGCAATATGTATAATATGCGCCGTTTAAACAATAAAATTGAATTAGAAGAGAGAATTGCCAAGGTTTATGAAAAAGCCCCTGAAGTTGAAGAAATAAGTCACCAGATTAGTTCTTTGGCCATTTCAGCCGGAAGGAAAGCTTTAGCTGGGGATTCTTCAGCAGTTGATTCACTAAAAAGGGAATTAGTCTTATTAAAAGATGATAAGAAGGCTGCTTTACTTGCCGCCGGTTTTCCATGTGATTATCTGGATGAGATATTTACATGCCCTGACTGTAAAGATACAGGTTTTATAAATGGTGAACCATGCCACTGCTTTACTAAGGCTGTTGTTGAGGAATTATACTCACAATCTAACTTAAAAGAGATTCTTATGCGAGAAAACTTTGACAATTTTAACTTTGACTATTACAATAGTGGCGAAGTAGATTCTATTACGGGAAAAACTCCTCTTGAAAATATTGAGGATGTTGTTGACCATTGCAGGTATTTTATTAAGAATTTTAAAGACAGTCATGAAAGTCTTTTGATTTATGGGAATGCAGGTGTTGGCAAGACTTTTCTAGTTAACTGCATTGCTAAAGAACTTATAGAACAGGCTTACTCTGTTATTTATTTATCTGCAGTTCAATTATTTGACCTGTTGGCTGATTTATCATTTAACAGCCACAAATCTACGGGAAATAAACATATTAGTATGAGAGAACTTCTAAGCTGTGATTTATTGATTATTGATGACCTTGGCACGGAAATGGCTAATTCATTTACTGCCTCATCACTTTTCAATTGCCTTAATGAACGCCTTATACGTCAAAAATCTACTATTATTTCTTCAAATCTTTCAGTAGATGAATTGAAGCAAAACTATACTGAGCGTATTTTTTCACGTGCAGTTGGCAATTATACTGTTATGAAGATTTTTGGCGATGATATAAGAATAAAAAGTAAATTTAACAATTAACACACGGAGGAAATCTAAAAATGTCTAACAAAAAATTTATCGAATCTATCCCTGTAGGTCCGCTTGCAATTGTTGCTTTACCTGGAAGTAAAGCTCTCGGAGATAAAGTTGATGCTTATATTTCCGGATGGAGAAGTGAAAGACTTGAAGCTAAAGAATCACCTATTACCTTCAAAGGATATGTTAAGGATTCTTATCTTCTAAACGTAAGCGTTCCTAGATTTGGTACAGGAGAAGCAAAATGTGCTTTAAAAGATACTGTACGTGGTTGTGACCTTTACATCATTGATGATGTTACTAACCACAGTATCGAATACACAGTATGCGGTCAAAAGAATCATATGTCTCCAGATGATCATTATGCTGATATCAAGAGAGTTATCGCTGCTGCAAGTGGTAAAGCACGTAAAATTACAGTTATCATGCCTTTCTTATATGAAAGCAGACAGCATAGACGTTCATCTAGAGAATCTATGGACTGCGCTGTAATGCTTCAGGAATTAGTAAATATGGGTGTTGATAATATTATTACATTTGACGCTCATGACCCTCGAGTTAATAATGCAATTCCTATTAGTGGATTTGAATCAGTTATGCCAACATATCAGTTCATTAAAAACCTTTTAAGAAATGTTCCTGATATTAAACTTGATTCTGACCATTTAATGATGATCAGCCCTGATGAAGGTGCTATGGGAAGAGTTGTATACTATGCAAACGTTTTAGGTGTTAACATGGGTATGTTCTACAAACGTCGTGATTATACAAAGGTTGTAGATGGACGTAATCCAATTGTTGCACATGAATATTTAGGGGATTCCGTTGAAGGTAAAGATGTTTTAATTATTGATGATATGATTTCTTCCGGTGATAGTATGTTAGACGTAGCTAAACAGCTTAAGAAGAGAAAAGCAAACAGAGTATTTGTTGCTTCTACATTTGGTTTATTTACAAATGGTTTAGAGAGATTCGATGAAGCTTATGAACAGGGATTAATTTACAGAGTTATGACTACAAACAGTATTTACCAGACTCCAGAGCTTCTTGAAAAAGAATGGTACATCAATGTTGATATAAGCAAATTTACAGCTTTATTCATTGACAGATTAAACCATGACGCATCAATTAGTGACATCTTAAACCCAATTGATAAGATTACTAAAAAGATTCATGAATATAATAATAAATAATTGAATTAATTTACTATAATATTAAACTGTTGTGTTTACAACCATAGTTGCAAATGCAACAGTTTTTTTAATACAAAAAACCTTCAAAAGATTATATTAAGGAAATTCCAAAGGACAAACTTTTTGGATATATCATCTCATATCTCTTGAAGGTTTTATTTTTATGTATTAATTTTTTATGTATTATTTTTTTATGCATTAAATTGTTATGTATTTATTCTTTATCTCTTGTACAAATTGCTCTGTTCTAGCCGTTTTGTTTTAATTAATTATAATTCTGTCGGAATTAATTATAGTCAATTCCAGTTCTTTCTGTTGCAGTTAGCTATAATCAATTACAAATCTGTTGCAGTTAACTCTAGTTCTGTTCTGCGAATTCTTTAAGTACGCTTATTGTCATTTCGTACTCTTTTTCTACATCTTTAAACATTTCATCACAGCCTTCAAGCTTTCCTGCTCTTAACTGTTCAGTAATCTTTGAGCTTGCTTCATATAACTTGTCAAATCCAAGATTAACACATACACCCTTTAATGTGTGTGCTGCCCTAAATGAATCATCCAAATTTTTGCCTGCTAATGCATCTTTTAAGTTCTGGAAACTTGAATCGTCTAAAAACTTAATTGCAAATTTTTTGATTATCATTTCACTGCCTAATCTTCCTAGGACTTTTTCATAGTTTGAGTCCATCTTTTCGTAGCATTCTTTTGTGGTCATAGTCTGTTCCTCCTATTTAACCTGTTCAATTTTATTTCCTGTTTTTGTAAACCCAATCCCCACAAATTTATTACATTACCAATCTCATTATTTATTATTTAAATTGATTAGCATGTAGCATCTACTAATCAATCTAATTTCTTCAAGTGATAATCAAGTCCAAGCTTGTCCGCCATAACCTTTTCTCTTGTATGACATGAGAACACTATTACCTGGTCAAGATTTTCTGCCATAAACTTCATTGTGTTTCCCATTCGTTTATTATCGTACATTGCAAAAGTATCGTCAAGCAAAATAGGTTTTGTATCGTTTTCAAATATTATATCTGCTGCTGCAAGCCTTAAAGCCATGTAAATTTGTTCAACAGTTCCCTTACTTAATTTAAAAGATGATATTAAAGCATTTCTACCATTAACTGAAACATTTAAGTTATCATCTATAACAATATTGTTGTATTTTCCATTTGTAATCTTTGACATATAGTAAGAAGCCTTTTCGTTAAGTCGTCTTCCAAAACTGTTTCTAACTTCATAAGCTATTTCTTCAATTTCTCTTTTAGCATTCTCTAATGCTCTTATTTCAATCTCTGCATTTTTAATTGATTGAAGTTTTGCTTTTAAATTCTCTATATGCTTTTCTAATTCAATATCCTGTTCCTGCTTCTGCTCTAATACCCCTTGCTCTTTTCCAATTTTTTCCTTAAGCGCTGCATATTCTTCATCAAGTTCTTTTATCTCTTCACTATAATCATCGCTTGATAATTCTGATTCTTCAAGATTTTTTAAAGATTCTTTAGCTACACTTAAATTAGCTCTTCTGTTATCAAGTTGACGCTCTGTATATGTTTTTTCATTATTTAATGCATCTAACTTATCCATGATAAGTTTAGTTTCTTTTAAATTTTCAGCAAGTCTTTCTTTGCTCTTTACATTCATAAAAAACTTAACAATTGTTGCTATTAAAAATGCTAATGCTAATCCTGCCGGTATTCCAATTTTTAAAATGCCTTTGCTTGAAAAATCAAGTAATTCAGGATTTGCCATAAACATACCTATTGAACATCCAAGGCATACAACTGTTATAAGGGCGAACACAATTGGTATATTTGTCGCCTTATTTAAGGCGTTGCTTACTCGTTCCATTACTTCCCTTGTTGGAATTCCTTTTGACTCTAACTGCTTTTCCATTTCTCCCTTTTGAGCCGTTATCTCTGTCAAAGTTCTTGAAGCCTTATCAATTTCATGGTTAAGCTGCATTATTTCATTGTAAAGATTTTCTTTTCTGGCACTGTATTTTGTCATTTCTTCTAATCTGACAGCATCCTTTCCTGCCAAATCCTGCTTTTTTGCCAGTAACTCCGCTTCTTTACTCCTGTCTAAATCAATTTCAGAAATTATTGTATCCTGCTCTCTTTTAGACATCTCTATTTCTTCTGCGGTTTCTTCCATATCACGAATTACTGATTCTTTAGAACCTACTTTATTTTCGCTTATTATTTCTTTACGCTCAGCATCAAGACTTGTCAAAGCCTGTTTCATATCAATTTCCATAGACTTTGTTGAGCCTAAATTTGCTGCGTAGTTCTTTAATATATTTTCTAATTCTTTATCAGTTGCACTTCCAATCTGGCTTATGCTAATCGTGTTATAATAACAACTTTCATCTAAGCCTCTAAACAACTGCTTTATTTCGTTGTCATCAAGTTCTCTTCCAAGGTCCTCATCTATGACACGAAATGATTTTTCATTTTTATTAAAATTTCTTTCAAAACGATAGTCCTTACCATCGTTTTCAACTCGCATCATTCCACGATATACTTCAGGATTAATCCATGGTTCATATTTGGTATATGTATCTTTTCCGCTGGCTTTTCCACGCTGTTTATCTATACCAAAAAGCATTCCTCTTATGAATGTGTGTATTGTTGTTTTTCCGGCTTCATTTTCACCATAAACAATGTTTAATCCTCTTTCGAAATGAATTTCCGTATCATGAAATTTGCCAAAATTAATCAATCGAATATCTTTTATTATCATTGTTTGTCCTCCATAGCCTCAAGTAACGCCTTAACCCCATAGTATAAGGTCTTCTGCTGTATTGGAGAGAGAACATCCTGGTCGATATATTTTTCAATAAACATTCCTAACAGATTATCTTTATTTCTTTCATATAATTCTTCAAAATCATAGTCAGGCTCTGTTCGGTCCGTTACGGATACTACATTTCCTACCTGAGCCAGACCTTCTAAGTCAATATCAAAATCAGGATTTCTATAACCTACTATTGTTACTTTATATATATTATCTCTGCCTTCTTTTTCTATAAATTCCATAAGAGTGTGTCTCAGTTCCATGTTCGTAGCATTTGTAGTTACCGTCATTTCCGCATGTTTATATTCTCTCTTAGAAAAAGACTGGAATCTTATATTCAAATTCTGCTTAGTTACTTCTCCATATATAAATCCTCTAGGGCCTATTTCATTTACATCAATAGGTTCAAGGGAACCTGAATATGCCATTCTGTTAGCTTCATCCAAATCCGGAATGTGAATGTGTCCAAATGCCACATAGTCAAATCCCTCAAGCATTATCTTTCTTTTATTAATAGGAATATGCTTATCATCACCACCATGAGCTACAAGAATGTTAATCCTATATGGATTTTTTATTTGTATATCATCATACAGCGGTTCTGTTATCTCATTTTTATAATAACTTAATCCATACACATCAACGCCCAAATCATCTATAGGCACACAATCTACTGTTTTGCTATCAAGAAAATAAACGTTCTTATTCCATTCAAAATTTCTATAAAACGAACCTTTTTTTATTGCATCATGATTTCCTGCACACAACACAACCTTTGTATCCGGAATCGTTGAAAACAGGTAGTCTACCTCCTTCAATTCCCTTAACAATGGCTGTCTATGGAATAAATCTCCTGCAATTATAAGTAATTCTATTTCATCTTCCTTAACTTTTTTTATTAATCTTTCAAATGTTCCCCACATTTCATCTCCCCTGTGGACTGCCCAATCCATTTTACTTTCCGGCGTTGCCCCTAGATGAATGTCGGCTGTGTGTATGAACCGCATGTTGAATGATTCTCCTTTTATTCATAATTTTCTTCAAATGTCCAAATTTTTTGTCCATTATAATCCGTAACAAGGCCTTTATTTGTCTTCGCTACTGTTTCTGCCTCATTTTGATTATAATATATTCCAAATAAATTTCCACCCGCATATACAAAATATTGGTCCTGTGCTGCAGGCTTTATTATTGTATTTACTTCTGTTGATTTTTTGTATTTAATGGAAGCTTCCTCTACTTTTAATTCATTCTTTCCACTTAACTGGTTTACAAATGAAATTGCAAGTTCTTTAAGCTTTAATGTATCCGCAAAATAACTTGATTTTGTCTTTGTTTCTAATTTTTCAGTATTATCTATAAGTTGATCATCAGAAATAGCTTTGCCCTTCTTTTCTCTCTTCATGTTAATAATAGTGTCTGTTATTTCAACACCTGTAATGACTGTATTATCAGAAGAATATGAAGTTATTTCGTTATAATCTTTGTCTATAATTTTTAAAGTATCTATACGCATACTGTCCGAAACATTCTCAGGTTTTGTTATACCATAGATAAGATTGTTTCCTGTATATCCACACGCTGACAACTTTTCGCCATTTTCTCCTGTAAGTTTTTTCTCCTTACCTGTCGTCAAATCTATTACCGTAATACTATCACTATTCATTGTTGTCAAATCGGTATTATAAGCAATTGCTGTTTTTGACTGATTTATCGCATAAGAACCGTCAGGCATATTTTCAACAATTTTGCCGCTTTCCTTTGTTCCTATATTAACATAATATAAACTGTTATCTAACATGAAATAAATTGTTCCATCGTTTACATAACATAATTTGTGAATCTGTTTGTCAATCATCTCTGCAGGCTGGCTAAATGGAATAAACAACAATTCTTTACTTTCATTACTTTCTTTATCATAATGAAATACTGAAATACCATTTTCTCCTAAATGTTCATTACTTGGACTGTATCCATAAACCAGGAAATTGGCATTGCCTTTATCATCTGTCTGAATCATTTTTGCCTTTGTCATTCTGTTTTCTGACACACTTTTGGCATCAAGTGCAAATAATTTTTTCATTCCATTTGATGTTAAATCCATTGTATAAACATCGCCATTAATTTCAAATCCAATGTACTGTCCATTTTCACTTTCAGCAACGTCTATTGTTTTCTGATTCTGGATTCCTAAATCTATAAAAGCTTTTCCAACATTGTTGTCATTTGCTTCCCATACCTGATTTATTTCTCTATTATAATTCAATACATAATTTTGTCCTGAAAAAGTCCATACAACTATTGTTTCTGATACGTTATATGTTTCTTCAACACCTTCTGCATTGCTTGCTTTCACTTGATATTCTAGTGTATATGTTCCTGCTTCTCCGCTGTCTTTGATGCAAAACTCTTTTGCTGAAACATTTATCTTTCCCTGAAGTTCAGGTTTCATTTCACTCCACTGCAACATTTTATAACTTGAAGATAATGTCGTATATCCCAAATCATCATTTTTCAAATCTTCATCAGGCTCTAAATATGTCGCAATATTTAATTCTGTATCCTGTCCTAATGTGCTACTGCTAAACTGCTTTGCAAACGCAATCTGTCCATCTACAAAACTGTCATTCATTACCATGACTCTTGTATAGTAGTATATATTTTCATTATTATTTGTTTCCAATGTTAAAACAAGCTGATATTCCTGTCCCGACTGTAAAATAGCACTGGCATTTATTTCATACAATGTAGTCTTTTCTGTATTTTCTGTCTGTTTTGCTTCCCCATTGTCTATTAATCGGGAATCTTCCGTGCTTCGCACTTCATACTTCATTCCGACAATTGTTCTGCCATTATTTATTATTTTTACAGGTATCACACGACTACTTTCCACCGGAACAATGTTGTCTCTTATATAGTTACTTCCTACTTCTGTTTTATATCCTAATATTGATGCTATCTTTTCTGAGCCATAATATGCATCTACTTCAGGAAGCAATTCGTGTTCATTTGTAGTATGATTATTCTTTGTATCCGATGATTTATCAAATACTTTACCTCTTGTAATACCAAAAACAGCAAGTGTAACCAGTAATATAACAATTACAATTGCTACAACATATCTTTTTTTCATTTTATGTCTCACTTTCCCATTCCAATATGCCGAAATTTTATTTGCTTAAATACGACTTCAGACGGGAAGCTATTTCTCCCCGCCTGTTTCGTATTCATAAGGCACTTCGCCCATTTATTTTTTATTTACAGCTTTTTTACCCTTAGTGCTTTTTGCATGGCTTTTTCTTGCAGCTGCTACTTTTGGGAATTCAAATATAACTGATTCAAATGGATGTAATGGCATGTCCAAACTATATGGCATTCCGTCACATTCACCTTTTTTAGCTTTATATTTTACTTCCTTTGTTTCTCCTGCTTCTGTTGTGAGAAGTCGTTTGTAGGTGCCTGCTTTAGGAACTCCCACTCTGTAATCTTCTCTTGCTATAGGAGTAAAGTTTGTTACAAATCCTATTGCATTCTTATAATTTTCTTCTCCTGTCTTTCTTATAAAACTAAAGATACTTCTATCATTATCATTACAGTTTATCCATTCAAATGCATCGTATCCTTTTGTTTCAGTATACATTGCAGGATATTTTTTGTATAAATGTAATAGTTTTTTAACATATTCATGTAAATCTTTATGTTCAGGTTCTTCCAGTAAATACCAGTCAAGACTTCTTGCTTCTGACCATTCCTGAAGTTGTCCGAAATCCTGTCCCATAAACAATAATTTTCTACCCGGATGTCCAAACATAAATGTATATGCTGTCTTTAAGTTCTTAAACTTATCTGCAGGATATCCAGGCATCTTGTTTAACATTGAACATTTAAGATGAACTACTTCATCATGTGATAACACTAATATGAAGTTTTCACTAAATGCATATGTTAATCCAAATGTCATTTTATTGTGGTTAAATTTCTTGAAATATGGGTCTAATTTTACATATTCAAGGAAATCATGCATCCATCCCATGTTCCATTTATAAGAGAATCCAAGTCCACCGTCTTTAGGGTCCGCAGTTACCTTTGGCCATGCTGTCGATTCTTCTGCAATTATATATGCCTGTGGATTTCTCTGTTTCATAATACTGCTTAAGTGCTTAAAGAATTCTATTGCCTCTAAGTTCTTATTATCGCCGTATTTATTTGGAACCCATTGACCGTCCTGTCGTCCATAGTCTAAATATAACATTGATGCTACTGCATCTACTCTAAGGCCATCAACATGATATTTTTCCACCCAGAATAATGCATTTGCAATTAAGAAGTTAACTACTTCTGTCTTTGAGTAATCAAATATCTTTGTTCCCCAATCAGGGTGTTCTCCTTTTCTTGTGTCCGCATATTCATATAATGGAGTGCCGTCAAACATTGCAAGACCATGTGCATCTTTTGGAAAATGTGCCGGTACCCAGTCGAGTATAACACCAATTCCTGCCTTATGGAATTCATCAACTAAATGCATAAATTCTACAGGCTTACCGTATCTGGCTGTTGGAGCATAATATCCTACAACCTGATATCCCCATGAGCCATCAAACGGGTGTTCCAATACGCCCATTAATTCTACGTGTGTATAACCCATATCTTTTACATATGCTACAAGTTCTTTTGCTAATCTCTTGTAATCATAGAATCCGTCTTCGTCGTTTTCATCTACAAAGTCTTTTTTCCATGAACCCATATGTACTTCATATATTGACATCGGTTCTTCGTAGTGGTTTTCCTTTTTCTCATGCCATTTTTTATCTTTCCATGTATAGTCTTCAATATTAGCTACTTTAGATGCATTTCCAGGTCTCTTTTCTGACCAGAATCCATACGGATCAGATTTGTATAAGGTGTCACCATTCTTCGTTGAAATAACGTATTTATACATTTCACCTTCGCCCACACCCGGAATGAATAACTCCCAAATTCCTGAGTCATTTTCCATTTCCATATTGTGGTCAAATCCTATCCAATTGTTAAACTCACCTACTACGCTGACGTTAACAGCATTTGGTGCCCACACTGCAAAATACGTGCCCTTTACTCCGTCTATCTCCATTAAATGAGCACCTAGTTTGTTGTAGATTTCATAATGTGTACCTTGTCCAAACATATAACAATCGTCTTTTGTTATTATTTTTTTATATTCCATATGGGCCCTCCGTTCGTCTTATTTATACTCTGTTATAATTGATTAAACATCCTTTTAAGATTATTTCTCTTTCGTCATCTGTCATTTCTCCAAGCTTCAATGTTATTTTTTTCTTTTCCGTTCCGTTCATTACATAAGCTGTGATGTCAGACTTCTTTTCCTTAATTGCATTTGCAATATCAGGTACAAAGATGTAATCTCCTTTCGCAAATGGTAATTCCATATCTTCATAGATAAATGGAAGCATTCCCCAGTTGATAAGGTTTGAACGATATCTCTTTGTTGCATATTCATGTGCTATATTTGCCCATCCGCCTAATACTTTCTGACAGCTTGCTGCCTGTTCTCTTGCTGAACCATCTCCAGGCTTAACTGCATATATTGTACTTCCTATTCCAACTGTTTCTTTGTTTATATTCATTTCAGGGAAGGCTTCTTTTAAACCATTCCATACTTTTCCAAATTCATCTGAGTGTTCGCATGGGCATTTGCCTGAAACACGAATCTGTTCTGCCTTCTGAACATCCTTTGCATTCTTAACATATTCAGGATCTTTTCTTGATAATGTAAATTCTGCCAATCCAAGAGGATTTGAACGATATGATGATGTTTCTCCTGAAGGAATTAATTCATCTGTTGTTGTTACAGGGTCATGAATTTCTGAAACTACCTTTAACAATAAATTATCTGTTAAAGCTTCCATTTTTGGCCAGTCCTTAATATTAGGTCCAAATTTAATTTCTGTATCAGGGTCTGCAACTCCGTGTGAATCAAATACTCTGTTAGCGTAAATTGAGCTGTCAAAGTGATATGTTCTTCCTTTATATTCAACATCCATATCTGTTGCTGCTGTAAGGTATCCCTTATTAGCTGCTGTTGCTGCAATTGAACGTGCATCCATAAGAGCAACTGATGAAATCTGTCCATTCTGTAACTTAGAACCTTCTCTGTTAGGGAAGTTTCTTGTTGAATGTCTGATACTAAATGCGTTGTTTGAAGGTGTATCTCCTGCTCCGAAACATGGTCCGCAGAATGCTGTCTTCATTACACCGCCGGCTTCCATAATGTCTGCTGCACATCCATTTTTAATTAATTCCATATATACAGGCATTGATGCAGGATATACGCTTAACGTAAATTCATCTGAGCCAATGTTATTGCCTTTTAAGATATCAGCTGCTGCACAGATATTTTCAAATCCACCACCTGCACAACCTGCAATAATTCCCTGTTCTACATAGAATCTGCCATTTCTAATCTTATCCTGTAATGAGTATTCAACCTGTCCGTCTAATGATACTAATGCTTTCTGTTCAACATCGTGTAAAATGTCTGCAAGGTTAGCATTTAACTCATCAATTGTATATGTATTACTTGGGTGGAAAGGCATAGCTATCATTGGTTTAATCTTGTCTAATTCAACATATACCATTCCATCGTAATATGTTACTGCTCCAGGATTTAATTCTTTATAATCATCTACTCTTCCGTGAATGTCGTAGAATTCTTTAATCTTTTCATCTGTTCTCCAAATAGATGAAAGACATGTTGTTTCTGTTGTCATAACATCAACACCAATTCTGAAATCAGCACTTAAGTTGCTTACACCAGGTCCAACAAATTCCATTACTTTATTGTTTACATATCCATTAGCAAATACTTCACCAATAATTGCAAGAGCAACGTCCTGAGGTCCAACTCCCTTTGCAGGTGCTCCTGTCATATAGATACCGATTACACCCGGCATGTTAATGTCATATGTCTGAGATAATAACTGTTTGACTAATTCAGGTCCGCCTTCTCCCATTGCCATAGTTCCCAAAGCACCGTAACGTGTATGAGAATCTGAGCCTAAAATCATCTTTCCACCGCCTGCAAGCATTTCTCTTGCAAACTGATGAATTACTGCCTGATGAGGTGGTACATAAACTCCACCGTATTTCTTTGCACATGTAAGTCCAAACATGTGGTCATCTTCATTAATAGTTCCACCTACTGCACATAAACTGTTGTGACAGTTTGTAAGTACATATGGTATTGGGAATTTCTCTAATCCTGAAGCTCTTGCTGTCTGGATAATTCCTACGAATGTAATATCATGTGATGTCAGTTTATCAAATTTAATCTGGAGTTTTTCCATGTTTCCAGATGTATTATGGCTGTTTAAAATGTTATATGCCATTGTATTCTTAGCTGCTTCTTCTTTTGTTAAATAATTCTGGCCTAATTTTGATTTTAAAATTTCTTCAGAATCGTCCCCAACTTCAATTACTTCGTTACCGTTTAAAAGGTAAGCTCCACCTTTACTTAATGTAATCATTATCGTCCTCCTAAATGCCATTAAATATACATATCAATCTCAGAATGTATTTCAGTTTATTATACATTTTTTTAGCCTTTTATGCAATGCCGACGGACGTTTGTCTGCATTAATAATTGATGTTTTTAACCATAATAGACACATTTCTAATTCACGTCGAATTTCTTATATTGTAAATTAGCAGTTTTTGTTTTATATTACTTTCTAAAGGGGTGTCTAAATAGAGAGTTTGTCCTTTTATTTTGTGAGGTAAACTCTTGTTTTATAATACTTAGTTTCATCGTTTGGTTTATTTGTGACTAATTTATTCGAAACTAAACCTTTATTATGTATTTAGTTTTATGGAGGGTTTTTATGATTATTGCAATGGTTTGCGATTTCTTAGGTGAGGAAAACAATGGTACCACAATTTTTTGCTACAATTTAATTGAATGGTTAACAAGACACGGACATTCTGTAAATATTATTTGTCCGGATAAAGACAAGTCTGATATAAATTCATGTTTTATTGTTCCTCAAAAAAAGCATTTAACTAGTATTGAAAAGCGTTTTGCCAATCAGGGGCTTGTATTTGCGAAGCCAAAGCGTTCTGTTATTAGGAAGGCTGTTTTGGGAACAGATGGGGTTTTAATAATTACGCCATTTTCTCTTGGAAAATATGTTACAAAATACGCTTTGGAGCACCACATTCCTGTAATGGCGACTTTTCAATGTCAGGCAGATTCGCTTATTCGTCCTATTCGAATTGGTTCCAAAGATAAATATAAAAAGAAAATTTACAAACAATTTTATGAACAGGTATACAAATATTGTCAGGCTATACATTTTCCATCTGCGTTTTTATGCAGAGATTTTGAAAAATATATCGGATACACTCCTCATTATATTATTTCCTCGGGAATTAGTTCTGATTTTAGCAAAAAAGTATCATGCCACAGACCTGTAGACAGCAATTTTAGAATTATATATATTGCACGTTTATCTAAACACAAAAATCACAAAGTACTAATTAACGCTGTAAACATGAGTAAATATAAAAACAGAATTCAACTTATTTTTGCGGGTGATGGAGATTACAAATCTTCAATTGAGCGTGACGCCTGCGGACTTATAAATCAACCTATTATTCGTACATATTCAAGGCCTGAATTATTAGAAGTTATTGCGACTTGCGATTTATATGTTCATGCTGCAAACGAAGAAACTGAGGGCATTGCCTGCCTCGAAGCGGCCACATGCGGACTTGTTCCTATCATAAACGATTCACCTAATTCCGCCGCTCCTGCTTATGCAATAGATGAAAAAAACTTGTTTAATTATAACGATGCTGCTGACCTTGCTGAAAAGATAGATTATTGGCTCGACCATCCAAAAGAACGTAATGAAAGAAGTTTAGAATATCTTGATTTTACAAAAAAATACAGTTTAGCCGAATCCATGAGCGCAATGGAAAAGATGTTTAAGCTTGTAATTTATAAGCAGTGATTGCTTGTTTTTCAGCTGGATTTATGCCATAACGGAAGTGTTTTTGGATTGACTTAAGATTAAAAACAGAGGTGCATTGGCAATCGCCAATGCACCTCTGTTAATTAAGGAATTTTTACATCCCATTTTTTATTAAATTCAAACTATTGTAAATTCATTTCTAACTTAACAAATTTATTTCTAATTCGATTAAATTCAATTATTCCAAGTTATTATCTAGCTTTCTTCTTAGGAATCTTCTTGAACTCAATATAGCCTACATTCATTCCGGCCATTACATGTTCAAGTTCTAAGTTGTAGAAACCTTTGTCTAATTTTACTTTGCAAAGTTTCTGTGTAATCCATTTTCCATCTGTACCACTTGTCTGAATAACAACCATAACCTTGTCATTTGCATGAACATTTACTGTACACTGTGAAAGATTTGGAAGTGGTGATGAAATATGTACAATTATTGTGTACTCAGCATCTTCATCAATTTCAACTGTAGCATTATCTGTTCCTTCAAATTTAATCTTAGCATCATTTGCAAGTTTCTGAACTTCATATTTTGCATCTGATGCTGATTCGAAGTATTCAGCTACATTTGTATCTATTAATTTTCTTTCGATAACAGGTGCTACAAGTATAAATCTTAAGATGTTCATTGAAGCTCTCTGAAGTTCTCCAACTGTAAGTCTTCCTTCGATTATTGCTGCCTCTGTATTGTCACCATTTGAATTAATTTCTGCTCCATTGTTGTTTACTACCATGTAAGCATCATTCTGTGCGCGAACCATGTCTCTTGTATCCTGATTTGACTCTTTTCCTCCAGTTACAACGTCGTTCATTTTTGCCCACCAGTCAGTCATTACAAAACCTTTATATCCCCATTCTTTTCTAAGAATAGTTGTACATAAGTCATAATTTGAAGCTGCCCAATGTCCGTTGATCGGATTATATGATGTCATAATGGACATTACTGTTTTTTCCTTTACAGCCATTTCAAAGCTCTTCAAATAGATTTCTCTGATTGCTCTTTCTGAACATACAGCATCAATCTTAAATCTGTGTGATTCCTGACCATTTAATGCAAAATGCTTAATTGTTCCCCAGGCGCCACCATCTTTAATTCCGCCTGTTGAAGCAACTGACATTTTTCCTGAAAGGAAAGGATCTTCTGAAAAATATTCAAAATTTCTTCCGTTTAATGGATTACGACGAATATTTACACCAGGTCCAAGTAAAGTATCAACCTGATTTCTGTATAATTCCTGACCTTCCATTGTATATAATTCTCTAACAAGTTCTGTATTCCATGTTGCACTTAAAGCTGTTCCAATTGGAAGCTGTGTTGCTTTTCCTTCCATGCGAAGGCCACTAGGACCATCTGCACAACATGCTGCCGGAATGCCGTAGTTAAATAAGCTATCACTCATTCCACCAAATGCTGATGCTGTTCCTCTTGTTACTCGTGGATTACTCATTCCTTCACCACGAATGATTATAGCCATTTCTTCAATAGACAACTGAGCAACAAATTTTTCTAATGTTGCTTTACCGTCACGAACATCCTGAAGTGTAATTCCCATATCTCCTGTTATTGGCATGTCCATTGGAAGATTGTCTGAAATTCTTTTAGCCATGTCAACTGTCTGAGTTGAAACAGGTACATATGTAACTTCATAAGTTCCGTCAGCATTTTTCTTACCAGGCTTCATAATATTTATAGCCTCTGTAGGAGCCATTGCTTCCTGAAGTTCTTCAACTACAACAAGTTCTTCCTCATTGTATGTATTAATCTTTGTAAGATTCTTAACGCTGTTACCAACATAAATATTATATTCGCCTGCTTCTAAAACATAGCATGATTTGTGTCCTGTAACACCTGAATCATCGTAAGAAGCCATATCTGAAATCTTAAATTCTAATGTCAATTCCTGACTTTCGCCCGGTGCAAGTTTCTTTGTCTTTGCAAATGCAATAAGTTCTCTTGCAGGTTTTCCAAGTTCACCCTGAGGTGCTTCATAATATACCTGAACAACTTCTTTTCCTGCAAATTTGTCACCTGTATTTGTAACCTTAACATTCAATTCGATTGAATCTGTCTTTTCTTTTACAGTCTGTGTTTCAATATCAAATGTTGTATAAGATAATCCATAACCAAATTCAAACTGAACTTTGTCCGGTGCAAATGTTTCAAAATATCTGTATCCGATATAAATATCTTCTTCATAAAGATTCTTAAATTCATTACCAAAATTCTTTGTTGATGGATAATCCTCAATACTGTATGCTATTGTATCTGCAAGCTTACCACTTGGTGTTTCAGCACCTGAAAGTACATCAACTACTGCTGTTCCACCTTCCATACCTCCTTGCCATACAATAATTACTGACTTAATGCTTCCGTTATATTCTTCGTCATTAATCCAACTCAAATCAATAATATTTGACACATTTAAAACGATACATACATTATCAAATGCTTTTGTTATATTTCTAAGATTTTCTTTTTCTTCATCTGTTAAAATATAACTTCCCTGCCAAATTGCGTTATCCTTATCTTCTCCGGCAGTTCTACCTATAATGTATAACGCCTTGTTAGTCTTTGCTGCCTGTTCCTTAGCAAATGCTTCATCGATAGACATATCCTTCTGGAACCATGGTTCACATGCCCATCCACCACCACCATTATCAAATGGGTGGTCTTTTAACCAATTCTTATACTTTTCAACTAATGTTTCATCAATGTTAAGATTGCTGTTTTCAAATCCGTCTAAGATGTTAGTAGCATATTCAACATTAACCGCACCACCTGAACCTGTACCACTTCTATAATATTCAATCTGTGGTCGACCAAATACTGAAATCTTATCTTCCTGTGTAAGTGGTAACATTCCGCCTTCGTTCTTTAACAATACAATACCTTCTGTGGCAGCCTCTTTACTCTTCTGAGCAAATCCCTCTACCGGCACTCCAAACATATTTGTGCTCATTACAATTCCTCCCGAAATCACATACTATTGTTGTTTTTAACTATAACATACTGAATTTATAATTGCTATATTCCGGCAATATAAAAATGTTTTTATTTATTATAGACTTTTAATTAATTTTTTTGCTACTTTCCTTTATTTATCGGCATTTCAAATTATAAAACAGTTCAATCATCTTTAAATTGAAACGTTTTTATTTTTAGTTGGATACATTGTTATTTTTTTATCAATTTATAAGGGAGATTTCCCTCTTAATAAGTCATATAAATTAAAACATTCTTCTCATATTGTTTAGGTCAAATAAGAGAAGAAATTTCGGTCATATTAATAAAAAACAAAGTTTAGCATTGGTGCAAATTTAAAAATTTTCAGCCATATTAGTAAATAACAATTTTAGCATTTGGGTAAACTTAATTAAGCCAGTCAATAAAAAAGTTCCAACCATGTTAATATATAACAATTTTAGCATTTTGGTGCAAATCAAAAAGCTCCAACCATGTCGGAAATATTTTATTACCAACATGACTGGAGCTATTATTTAAATTCGTACAACGCCTTTTATACTAATTATTTATATTTACCTAACGGCTTTCTCTTACTAATTTTCTATATTTCTTTCCCTGTCCTTTAGCGCATTTAATAACAATTTTTGAATTAGCATTCTTAAATGCACCTTTCTTAATTTTTTTCAATTTCTTACCTTTAATAACTAAAGTTTTAAGATTTTTGCATCCTTTGAAAGAATTCTTTCCGATAACTCTTACATTTTTTCCAACTACAACACTTCTTATGTTCTTGTTGTTTTTAAATGCGTTTGGTGCAATCGCTGTAACTTTATAGTTAACATTATTATAATTAATTGATGCAGGAACTTTTACATTCTTCGCCTTTTTATTTATATTTCCTAAAAATGTTACTGTAGGATTCTTTGAATTTGCAGCTGATGTAGCTTTATACTTTTTACCTTTTACAATAATAAGTGTGTTTTGCAAATCATTGTTTGTTGTATTGTTTGCATTGTTATTAGTCACATTATTTTTTCCGTCGTTATTTGCTGGATTTTCAACTGGCGGCTGACCATTTTCTTTAAGGTTAAAATCAAATTTAACAGCTATAACTGTATCCGGTTTCACCTCTACACTTTCTCCATCAGTTTCAGCCGGGCATGAATAATTAAAATTTCCATCAACCTTATAATCTCTATAACCTTTTTCACCTGTCAAATCAGAATTAACCGTTACATCAAATTTAATTCCTTCTTCTTTTAACTTTTCCTGTAAAGGATTATATTTAATTTCGTTATTATCTTCATCAGTTTTTGTAACTGTTGTAGCTATATCTTTAATATCTTGTGCAAATTTATTGAGGCTTTCAATCATATTGTCTGAAATATATTTCTCTGCTTCTACAGGCATTGTTAATATTTCATCAAATCCCGGAAGAGCTTTTAACTGACCGAATACCAAATCAACTATAGTTTTTGAATTTGAAGATAAGGCATCTGCAATAGCCAATACAAATTCTGATGCCTGCTCATCTGTAACTTTAAAAGTTGTCTTCGTTCCATTTGTTGTTTCAAATTTAGCAAATGCAGAATCTGCTGTGTTCAGCACTAATTTTGCAAGATTCATTACTGTATTAACAACCTGTTCACCTGTTAATGCAAAGTTAGCTTCTTTTGCTTCCTCTCCATATTTTAAGTCAATTACTTTTCCTAATTCATCCTGTTCAAATAATTTATTATCAATGTCTTTCTGTTCAACAACTTCCACTCCGATAATAGGATAATATTTTCCACATTTATCCTTTAACATATTATTAATTTCTGCAACAGAATCTAATTCAATTGATTTTAACGCCGGAATTTCGAGTGCTTCACACACTTTGCTTGTTGTCATGCCACAATATTCTGACATGAATTTAACAAATGAATCTAAATCAATTTTTACATTTCCATTATTATATTCAATTTTTGTGAGTTTCATCTCTTTTCCGTTTGCAATATTTCCTGCCAATTCAACTGAAAACTGAGTTGTAGTTACTATTTCTGTTGAAACTTTAGCATTAATTGTAAATCTGTCGGTGTACTTATATGTATCTTCTTTTTCATCATAGCTTTCAAGCAATCCTAGTTTTTGTGAATGATCATCCCATGCTGCCCTATATGCCGTTCTTCCATCCTCACCTTTTGTATCATCGTCATTTCTGTGAGCCTCACGGTATACACTATACAAAATCTCATTGATTTTCTCCGACACTTCGTCCCCCGCAATATCAATACCCACATTTCCACTGCCTGTAGCATTACTTACGTCCATCATTGATACTGCTTTACTAAATGTCGTATTTGTTGCAGCCGGAGTCTGAACTCCTGCCATAGAAACCGTCATAACTCCTGCGAGAGTCATGGCTGCCACTTGTTTAAAATTTCTCATATTTCCTCCTTTTAGTCTCTGATTTTTTTCATGCGTCACTATAATTATTTATTTTTCTACGCACTACTCTTTCATTTTATTCATGTTACTTTTAAATTATACCATTAAAATTATCATATTAATTTGTAACATTTCGCCTTATTTCGACTTTTAAGGAGATATGAAATAAAAAAAACCTTATCTATATAAATACCTTTATAAGACAAAAAAAGACTTTCCACATGGAAAGTCTTTTTATATAACCTTATTCTACTGTGTAAGGCATTAAAGCAACGTGTCTTGCTCTCTTGATTGCTACTGTAAGAGCTCTCTGGTGCTTAGCGCAGTTTCCAGTAATTCTTCTAGGAAGAATTTTTCCTCTTTCAGATACATATCTCTTTAATTTGTTTGTGTCTTTATAATCAATTACGTTGTTTTCACTAGCACAAAATACGCAAACTTTTTTTCTTCTACGACCGCCTCTTCTTCTCATTGGAGAATCAGGTCTTTCACTCTTATTAAATGCCATAGTTTTGACCTCCTATAATACTAATTAACTATGTTTATGTTAATCGTCTAATCTCTAAAAGTTAAATGGTAATCCTACATCTTCAACACCATCAGGGATATTCATAAATCCATCTCCGGCTGGAGCTGTTGGAGCTGACTGTGCCTGTGGCTGGAAACCACCTTCATTATTAGAAGCACTTGCTTTGCTTTCAGCAAATTCCTGATTTTCTACTACAACTTCTGTTGTGTAAACTTTATTACCATCTTTGTTTGTATAGCTTCCTGTCTGAATACGACCTTCTGCTACAATCTTAGTTCCCTGATGTAAGTACTTTTCAGCGAATTCTCCATTTCTTCCAAATGCTACGCAAGAAATGAAATCTGCTGTCTGCTGGTCGTTGTCTCTTCTAAATCTACGATCAACTGCTAATGTATATCTGGCAATTGCCATTGGGCTATCGCCCTGTGAATATCTTACGTCAGGATCACGGGTTAATCTACCCATAAGAATAACTTTATTCATATTATACCTCTTTATGTTTCAAAAACCTATGCCTCAACCTTTACGCACAAATATCTGATAACATTTTCCATAATACGAATCTGATCTTCTATTTCGTTAGGACAATCTGTGTTATCAGTGTCGAAGTGAATGAAGTAATAATAAGCTTCTGACATCTTCTGAATTTCGTAAGCTAATTTCTTCTTACCCCATTCTTCTACGTCAGTAATTGTTCCACCAAAACGTGTTACAAGGTTGCTTACCTTTTCGATTTCAGCGGCTCTTTCTTCTTCTTCGAGTTTTGCACTAACAACAACTACTAATTCATACTTGTTCATGCTTTCTTACCTCCTTTTGGTCTCTGGCCTCCCTATTTCATTTAGGAAAGCAAGGAAAATTAATATATATCACGAATTGACATTTTATCATAATTCAAGAGCAAATGCAAGAAAATTTTATTCTAAATTTAACTTTTTACTTAATATGTAATAAGTTGCTATATAACTTGCAATCGAAACCACAATTGATAAAACTATACCAAATATAAATATCTGATTTGCAAATGCACTAATATCGTAACTATTACCTAAACTATGCATACATATAACCAAAAATACTGATGATACAACTTGATTTATTATGTAATATCCAATGTAAGCTAATATTGCGCCAACTACTCTGTGCTTAGTATAAAGCTGTCCGATGCTTAAGCATGCATACATAAGTATTGGCATACCTATTACTGTCACTATTGCTGCAATTATGCCTTCAGCAACATATCCCCATGCACCTAATTGAGTTAATTTCTGCACACTATAAGATATACCTCTTGCATAATCGATATCTTTACTATAAGTTACTACAAAAATCGAAACTCCAGTCAATACTACTGTTGCTATAACCCATGTAATACAAACTATCATTTTACTTGCAATGTGCTGTCCTACTGTAGCCGGAAGTGTAAATGTTAAATATCCTTCATCTTTAAGCATATTAAAATAAAATCTTCTTAACATTAATACAACTGTTGCTACTGCGATTGCTATAATAGCTATGACATAACTTGCCATTATGATTCCAAACAATATATCAACTACTCTCAACTGTACATCTGATGTGTCCTCAATTATGAGCATAATTTTATTACCAATTGTAAGCAACGCCAAAACTATATATAATCCTATAAAATATCTTGAAGTTGCTTTATATTCATATTTTAATAATTTTCCTAACATTTAAATACCTCCCTGAAAAGTTCATCTACTGACTTTCCTTCCTCTTCTCTTATCTCATCAACTGTCTTATGCATAACTAAATGTCCATTCTTAATCATGACAACCTCATCTAATATCTGCTCAACATCTGAAATCAAATGTGTTGAAATAATAACAGAAGCTTCCGGATTGTAATTAGTTATAATTGTGTTAAGTATATAATCTCTCGCAGCCGGATCAACACCTCCAATCGGTTCATCAAGGAAATATAATTGAGCCTTTCTACTCATAACCAAAATAAGTTGAACCTTTTCCTTTGTTCCCTTAGACATTGTTTTCAACTTATCATTAATGTTAATATTAAGTCTTTCCAACATCTTATAAGCACACTGAGCATCAAAGTCTTCATAAAAATCGTCAAAGAATCCTACCATTTCTTTAACTTTCATCCAATCATTCAAATATGTTCTCTCAGGTAGATATGAAACTATGCTCTTTGTTTCAACTCCTACTTTCTTTCCATCAATTAATATCTCACCTTTAGTCGGTGTAAGTAAACCGTTAGACATCTTTATAAGTGTTGTCTTTCCACTTCCATTAGGTCCTAAAAGGCCAATTATCTTTCCTCTTTCAATAGAAAGATTAAGATTCTCTACTGCAGTAAAAGCTCCATATTTTTTAGTCAAATCTTTACATTCAAATATTATGCTCATTATTTCCCCTCCTTTATAATTTCCACAATCTGTTCTTTGCTAAACCCCAGTTGTTCCATCTTCTCAATGTATTTCTGTGTTAATTCTATTGCTGTACTCTTCTTAGATTCCATAATTACTCCCACATTATCTGTTACTGTTCTACCAGTCGTTCTATTAGTTACTACATATCCTTCTCTCTCAAGTTCCGCCATTGCTCTCTGCATCGTATTAGGATTAACTGCTGCTTCTGTAGCTAATTCCCTCACTGACGGAAGTTTGCTTCCAGGTGGATATTCTCCTGCAATTATGCGTTCCTTAATTTGCTCTAATATTTGAGCATATATTGGTCTGTCACTCTCAAATTTCCAAGGCATCTCTCTCATCTCCTTATATAACGCAAATTAATATATTGTATATTTGTATTAGTTACTTAATACAAATATACAATATATATTTATAATGTCAACTATTTCTTTTAAATGATTTTCTTAATATTTTATTAACTACATGGTGGGATTAGTATTCTTTTTTATTTTGGAAAAAATAAAAAGACATTCCATTGCTGAAATATCTTCTTATTTTATGATAATTACTTAGATTTTAATTTACATAACATCATTTACATAATTGTATTTGTCGGGTTATCAATGTAACCCGTCATTTATAGACAAAATATTATCTATTGTATTTAGGACTTCTTTATATTCCATTGTTGTAGAAGTTTTCGATGTCATATATACAGTTTTTACATTATAATCTCTGATAAGCAAATCGGCACCACCTATGTGGTCGGCATCAGGGTGAGTTAGTACTAACGATGAAATTTTGGATACACCTATTTTATCCAAATATGATTTTAATTTAGGATAGTTACTCTCGGTTCCGGTATCAATCAGCGAATAACTGTTTCCATACTGAATAACAGTTGCATCACCCTGACCTACATCAACAAAATGCACTTTCAATTTTGTCGCAGCATCTACATCAAGACTTGTTGCAGATACAAATAAAGTTAAAAAAACTAATACGAAAAAATATTTTAATTTTGATAAATACTTCATAACAATTCTCCTGTTACATTAAATTACATTGCATTTCCTATTCAGTTTCATCTTCCGAATTCAATTCCGCATATATTTCTTCTGCAAGCTCACTATCAATTATAACACATTCATCTAACTCGCATTCACCTTTTGCAACTGCAGAGGCTAACTCATCACAATCCTTATAACCTCATTTACCACAGTCATCTCCGGGCAACAATCCTCTAATTGCGACTTCAATATCTTGTTTATTCTCCACCTTAATAAACAAGAGCGGTAATATGAGGACTAATCCCAATACAGCTGCAATAATTGCAAATATTAATAAACCATAAGACAAATCTACTATATTAAACCTTCTTTCTGATAATTTCATTTATGAAGAAATAAGCTCTTAATTAACGTACTATTCTTCCAATGAACGCTTTTTCTTTATTAGTTCCACAATCTCCTTTATTATAGGAATTAAAAAAGTTCTTAAAACAAAACAAGCGAAATATATCTCTAAAAAAAGCGCAAATACCATCAAGCCTGTAGTTACAACGTCCTCTTTATTGGCGAAAATGTATTTATTTCTCCACGTATATTCATCTTTATATAAATATACATAAATTAACATAAATGTGCAAGCATAGGCAAAACAGTTAATTAATACATTTACTAATCCGCAAACGTTTCCTACAGTTACATATTTTCTTAATAAATCACATAATTTTTTCATATTTCTCTATTTCTCCTCTGTTTTTTAAATATTAATTACAAATGTGTGTCAACTTTAAAATGCATTAAAACAACACGTGGTTATCGCTTTATGTTGTATTTTAAAGTCCTTAAAAATATACACTTATAATCTTAAAAAAATATATATTATATTTCTTTAAAACCTGCCACAATTAATTTATTTAATATTATCGATATCAACTGCAAAAGAACTAGTCCAGTATTGTTCTCCAGAATTATCAAAATAACATACTATTGTGCCTGAAACATAACGAGAATTTATTAAAGTACGCAAATGTCCTGGACTATTTTTCCAAGATATCATTATCCCACTAACACTAAAAAGTCCATGCCCAATATTTTCATTATAGCAATTTTCTGCACTACAAACATGTAGTTCACCTGAAGCTTTTGTCCAATCGCTATAATTAGTTTGAAAACGTCTACATCTTTCTCGTCCAAAAAACTCAATAAAAAGTTTAGAACAATCTTCACCATTAGGTCTAGTATGTGAAAATAACTTGATTAATTCTTTACATCTTATCTTTGCAACGTCAAACAATTCTTTTGACCAAATAAGGGGAGCAATACCTTTTTCGGCACGATACTGATTCTGAATAATAAATGCCTGCTTAGATGCATATTCACAATACCCGTCTTTTCCTTCAGCATAACAACCCTTAGTCATTAACTTTTTCTTATTTCTTAAACTAATAGAAGTATTTTCCTTATATTTAAACTCTTTAGAATAGTCACCATAAACTTTGCCATTGTTACTTTTTTTATATGCACAAATCTTTATAGTAAAAGTCTCATCCTGCAATAAAGATGAAATAATGAAACTATTAGTTTTTGTTGATAAAACTTTGTTCCATTCGTTAAGCAAATCGTCATATCTGTAAATAACATATCCGTTTGCACCTTTCACCTTTTTCCATGAAATGGTTCTGTAATTTCCAGAACACAACTTACCATTTACTTTTTTATTCCATACATGTTTAACTTTTGATTTCTTTATGTTTTTTACAGTTCCTACACCTGATGCAGCATTTACTTTTTCTGCTGGATTAAAACACAATCCAATGCCTAGAGCTACCACCAATACTAATACAAATTTTATTAAAATCTTCATTTTTATTACCTCCCAAATCAAGCATATAGTTATAGTTTCACTTTCACTAAAAAACTTTTAAACACTACTACATATTAAACAACTTAAAAAAGTTCCAACATCCAAAGTTACGCTAAAATCTCCGTCATCAAAGTTTATGAAACTTAAATCTTTAAATTTTAATATCTGCCCATACAACCAATTAATATCAGACACTTCAACATAACTTAAGTTATTATCTAAGCTTTTATTTTCAGCAAGTGATTCACTTAAATATAATGTTAAACTTAAATCCTCACTATTTTTAAATAAAGTAGTGTCCTCATTAAATAATACAAATATTTTTTCTTTAAACAACAAATTAACTAATTCATATTCATCATTATCCAAAACATTTGTGGCATTATTTTTACAATAATCTTTAATAATAGAATTCATAACTGTATCCTCCCAATTTTTATCGCTATAATTTTATTTGCTAACATATAAAATAGCAAGTGCAAAAAAATGCGAACAATTTTACTTGTGTAGAATTGTTCGCATTTTGGAATAACTATTTTTATTTACATTATTTAACCAATTTCCTACTCATTCCCCAAGTACTTTTTTACACTTTTCTCAAATGTTTTTCTAGGTAGCATTACTATATGATTGCAGCCTAGACATTTTATTTTAAAATCGGCACCAACGCGAATTATTTCCCATTCGTTTGTTCCGCAAGGATGACCTTTTTTCAATACAACTTTATCGCCTAATTTGTAATCCATTTTAATCGCCTCCCTGTTTTTTAATTTATTAAATTTGTTAAACAGTCTTAGAATATAATCTTATATTCTTAAAATTCGTGAATTTCAAATTTTTAGAATGTGTTATATTTATTCTCCCTGAGCTTTCCATTTAACAATTGTCTTTATATTCTGGCTGTCATATTTTGCATTATCCAAGCCATTTTCCTGACTTTCACCATCTGTAGTGCTCTGACTTTCGTCCGCATTTTTCTTGCCATCTTTCTTATCTTCTTCATAATAAATTGTTATCTGTGCGCCCGGCTTGATGAAAATAAGACTTTCATCTTCGGCGAACAATTCTTTGTACACATTGTTATTTTCATCAGAAATATATACATAAGTTTCGCCGTCTGTTGTAATGTACTCAACATCAGTAACCCGTATATTAATATTTGGCAAATCATTGTTCATGTCATCGATTGCCTGCTTGTTGCCCAAATTATTTTCCTTCATAAGTTTATTGTAAGAAGAAAGCGTATCTCTTTGCGTTGTTCCAGTAGCAACAATGCTGTATTTTTTTACATTTACAAGGGCATACTGTTTTACGAGGTTGCTCTTGTCCTTCAAAACCATGAAATATGTTGGCTCGCCACCTATATTTATGATTGCAGGGAATGAAGCCTTGTATCCTAAATTCTGGACCTGGCCTTCTGCTGCGTCCATTGCTGAAAATTCTTCTGCACCTGCTGCCTTGAAGTATCTTGTTTCTCCGGTTCTTGCATTTATCATTACAAATCCAATATTAGATGAATCGTCAATAACAGAAGTTACGCCTGTGTAAATCCATACGTCATCATCCATTACCTTGTAGCCATAATCCTCTGTTGTTATTTTACAATCCTTCTGACCTATTATGCTGTTGATGAATCCGTCTGACAAAGTTCCATACCAGTCGAATTTTCTCGTTGCCAAATCACCATCATAAATTCTGTCTACCCACTGTGGCACATTTTTTACATCATAATATTTGCTTTTGCCTGTGCAAGGGTCAAATATGACAACGCCTTTTACGTCTTTACCACCAAACAAGCCTATCTTTGCTGTTAATGTTGGGCAAATATAATATGGATTTCCATCATTATCTAATTCAAAATAATATCCTTCAAAAATTGCTGTAGGATATTCAAATCTAAGTTTTCTTTGTAATTTATCATTAAATCGTGCTGAAGAAGTATACTTAATTGGTTTGTCTAATTTTATATATTCTGCTTCAAATTCCACAGGGTCTACCAAAACATATCCCGGTATACCATTTTTTCTGTTGTTAAACCATTTGAAAAAATCTGCATACTCTAGCGTTGCTACTTTCTTTGGCTGGCCATTGTAATCTATCTGGTTGTAATCCTGATTAATTACATACTGACTTACAAGGTCTGATAATGAGCCAATTGCTCTTTCGCCGACAACTCTTGCACTCTTTGTATCCATAAGCGCAATATCATTGACTGTGTCTGTCTGGGCGATTTCATCTTCAAATTTGCATTCTTTCACTTTGATAAGACTTGAATATCTTGAAGCGTTAAATATTTCTAAAGATGTTAATCCGCCAATCACTACCACAACCACGCCAATTGCGATAACAGCCGTTACAATTTTTGATACTATTGTTACACTTAGCTGCTCAATATTATTTTCCTTACTGCAAAAAAATGTTGCAATCAAAAACAATAGTACAAAGAATCCCTGAAAAATCCAGCTTCCTATATCGTGTATATTAAGTGGTGGCAGTAAAATATAGAACGCAATAAATTCTAATATTGCTACTACTATTAGTGCTATAATCGTTTTTGCAACCGATGTTTTTTCAGTATAATTTTTCAACATTAAATATTCCTCCATATATATAAACCTTCAGTAAATAAATTATTCCTGTATTTTATTTATTCTTTATTACAATAAACTATTCTTATCATTTACATTAGATCTTCGTTGTAATGAGCTCTTCCTCCACCGATAAATTTCGCTCTGCTTCGTGCAGCAATTACCCTTGCCTGACCTATTATATTATTTTCCATTTTAACAGGTACAGCCACTTTCTTTATGTGCATTCCTATTAAAGTTCCACCGATATCAATCCCTGCATTTGCCTGAATTTCTTCTATAGCTATAGGATCTTTAAATGTGTTATATGCTGTAGTTCCAAATGAGCCACCTGCTTTTGGCTGCGGTACAACATTTACTTCATATGCATTTGGCACAGCCTCACGCTCTACTATAATCGCCCTGTTCAAATGTTCACAGCACTGTGCAGCAAGATAGATTCCTCTTTCCTGAGTGACCTTATAAATTCCTTCAAAAACTGCTTCAGCTACCTGAAGATTTGAGTTTGTTCCTATTTTATCTCCACAAACTTCACTTGATGAACAACCTACTACTAAGATTTGTCCTTTTTTTAATTTACCTGCATCACATATTTCATTGGCAACATTTTCTGCCTGTTTTCTAATTTCCTCGTACATAAAAATCGCCTCCTGTTTTCTACGAGTGATTGTACTCCTTTATTATATAAAAAATCAAGGAGTTACCGCAACTAAAATTACAGCAACTCCTTTTATATTTATTATTAGCTTAATAATTTGTTATTTAGTTAACTTTTAATACGCTCTTAAATGCATTGCTTGCGTTTAAAACTTCAACTAATACAAGTCCTAATACAAGGCATGTAATTCCCTGAACTCCATTACTTGGAATTGAAGCTGCTGCTGTCATTCCGTATCCTAAAAGTGTGCTTTCATATAAGAAGTAACCGAATACCATTACTAACTCAGCTACTACTGCACTAACTGCAAATGCCAAATGCTTATTTGCCTTTGCAATTATCTTAAATAAAAGAACTGCTACAATACCCATAAGTGCTTTAATAATAAATGTTCCAGGTACATATGTTGTGTATCCTGCAATTAAATCAGCAAGTGCCGGTCCTAATCCTGCTGCGGCTGCTGCAAAGAAAAGATTTTCATCTACTAATTTGCCTTTTTTGTTGCCTACATAAAATGTTCCTAATACCCATGCTGCTAATAAAACTACTGTATCACCAATGTTAACATATCCTGATGTTCCCATAGTAGGGATTCTGATAATCATTGTTGCTACGCATCCAAGTGCAGCAAACATTGCAGCTAAAACTAACTTAACAATTTTTTCAGTTGAATTGTTCATAATTTTCCTCCTGTTTAATCAGAAATCTGTAAATCCATCAAGCATATATGAACGTCTTTGCTTTATTTCTGACCTTTTTCTTTTAATATAATTCTTATTTAAACAATTTTATCAATATATGGTATTAGATAAATAGTCAGTTTTTATGTAATTGACAATACCAGTTAGTTGTATTACACACATGGCTTTGCCATGTGTAACCCCCTCAAATCCGCTTCGCTTCTTTTCGGTGATTAAACATTCGCCAAATACTTTTAGTTTTTTTTGCAAGCAAAAAGCTAAAAGTATTTGGCTCATTGTGTATAACAAAAAAAGAAATCTTATTGCTAAGATTTCTTTAAATAGAGAGGCGACAACCAGATTTGAACTGGTGATAGCGGTGTTGCAGACCGATGCCTTACCACTTGGCT